>ERZ1026862.350-NODE-350-length-30343-cov-6.753599_pt1 | contig 30343 bp, 29 predicted proteins | sample MGYA00380161_ERZ1026862 | MGnify/ENA primary metagenome ERZ1026862 (study PRJEB33269, sample SAMEA4719797) | human gut metagenome | biome: human-associated habitat; feature: organic feature; material: feces | place: Cameroon | collected 2013-10 ... | reverse complement strand
GCGGATGCGTATTTATCAAAGCATTGCAAAGCAAAGATTTTTCAGAAATCCTACTGATCTGCGTCAATTTTTTAGACATAGCTCACGGATCAACTTATTTTCCGAAGCAAAATGGATATTTCATTTTATGGACATAAGAAATAGTATGGGCTCAGGTATCATTCCATGTGCGAAGCTTGAGTCACATTATTTAAAAATCTTGACCGGATCTTCGGATATCATATAATATTTCACATCCAGATCATTATTTTTTACATACATCTGAAGATATCTCAAATGGTTCTTTTTTTTCTTGTTATTATCAAAATGAAAATATTTTTTATAAAGTCCCGGATAATTACGGGTAAACTTGCGGATCCCCTTACCATAAAATGCACCATCCCCGGTATAGTCTACCTTCTGTACCTGATAGCCGTCTGCTGTCTTTTTCAGATGGAAGCATGCCGGATCGTTGCTTCCGTCCACGCACTGCAGGATATTCCCGATCTTCCGGTATCCGATCCCCCCAAAATAACCAAAGACAAGATACTGATCCCCTTCCCAGACCCTTTTGAAAATAATGAAGCCCGGAATCCAGCAGCCCTGTCCTTCCTTTTCCTTATACTGTTCCTGCTGATAGGATATGATCGCCGCAAGTGCCCGGTCATTTCCGGTATAACGAAACTCCGGCAGAGGTCTTCTTTTTCGTTCTTCCACCGTCAGGCACAGCCTGTAAACCGCAAGCTTTTTGTCTTTCCTATTACATTCATACAACCGATAGATTCCATCCTGAATCGTTAGAAAATTTAATGTTTTCTTTCCGTCTGCGCTTTTCCATGGGTATGAATTTCTGCTGTAACGGGCGGGATCGCCACGCCACAGATAGCCCATTGTATCCGTATAAGCATTATCCTCCGCAAATGTATCAAACGTATCCCTTGTCTTTTCCTGTTTCTTCCATTGCCGGAACAAATCCGCAGCCTCATTCTTCACTGTCACCGTCCCAATTGTGACAATCTTTTCCTCACTCTGTCCATCCGAAGGCTCCTTTTCCCGGATCCGGAACTGATGCAGCTTTCCTTTCAGCGTGCCTTCGCTTTCATTAAAAACATAAATATCTTTGTCTCTCAGCAACAGTCTTGTATGCGTACGGTCTGTCCCAAAATAGACACAGCCGATTTTCTGTGTGTCAATGCTCCCAAGAAGCCGGTCCTTTTGCAGATCATACACCAGAATACCTCGAAGATTGCCAAACACCAGATACCTCTCATTCCTTGCCATAATATCCGGTGCGTAAATTTCTCCTGTTTTACTGCCTATTGTCACCGCCTCTTCCACGATATCCTGTTCGGTCTGCGGATCAGCAGCCTGTCGGAACCACCCCCTGATCTGCTTTACCAGGTTTCCTCCGGTTGCTGCATTTACTGCTGTGCCGACCCCCCATAAAAGAAGCACAATCGCTGCCGCTGCCACAACACGATGCCATCCCCGCAGTCTACGCTGCTTTGACACAATAAGGCTCCCGTCCTCTGCTTCCGTCTGTTCCCCCCTGTTTGATATCTGTGTCCACAGCTCCTCCTTTTTTTCTTCATCAAGCGCAAAAGGTTCAAATAAATTCCGTACATCATTTTCCCGCATAGATAAATCCCTCCTTTTCCAACTCGATTTTTAACTTCTTTCTTGCTGTGGCAAGCTGTGTCTGAATCGTACTCTCTTTTCTGTCCAACATTTGGGACATCTCTCCCACAGAGTACCCCTCATAATAATACAGATACAGCACCTCCCGATATTTCACGGAAAGATTCATCATATGAAGAAGTACATCGTTTTCCATCGCTTCCTCCGATGCGCGCTCCGGTATATCCCCCAGATCGATCCGTTTTCTCCACGATGACCGCAATATATCCCTGCAGTAATTTTTCGTCACCAGAATAAACCACGCCTTTTCGTGCTCTTCATCCTCAAAGCACTGTGGTTTTTCCAACAGCTTCACAAAGACTGCCTGCACTGCATCCTCCGCATCACAGACATTGCGCAGATACACCATGGCAATACGATATATACGGTCGCACTCTCTGTCATATATTATTTTCAGATCCTGCTTTATTTCTGTCGTTATCATTGCCACCGCTTCCCTCCTTTCACTTTATACACGGATCAGTCTCCGGAAATATCCTTTTCAAATAAAAAAAGTACAATAAAGAAAAAAGTGCATGAAAACGAAACAATCCGTTTCCATACACCTTTCATTATGCAGAACATCTACATGATCCTGTAAAACAATCAACAATACGTCAGATTATTTTAATGTACCGGAAATTGTAACAGAAATGCTCTTCTTAGGCATTTTCTTGCAGCTTGCTGCCTTGTACTTCTTCTCAGAATACTTGTTCCAGGTATTAACAACCATTACCTGAGTAAAGTCCTGGTTTGCACCCGGATCAGGAGTGAGAGTAGGATTCTTAACTGTCTTTACAGTCTTACCATCGATCTTTAAGGTTGCAGAAGTAACTTTGAGTTTCTTCTTATCCTTACCTGCAAGGCTTGTATCAACATAGATGCTGTTCCAGCCCTTATCCTTTGCGAAGGATTTCAGCTTAGCTCCTGAAGCAGATACAGTAACTGTGAACTTGCCCTTCTTGATGGTTGCATTGGAAAGCTTGATTCCGGAAATAGAAGCCTTCTTGTTTCCATTCATAACACCCTTGCTGCGGTCTGAGACATTATGGTTTGAAAGAACACCATTATAGCTCTTGCTTGCGAAGCAAAGATATGCAGTTGCGCTGGATGCAGCGTCAGCCTTCTTGGAAACCTGTGGTACAGCAACGATAGAAGATGCTGCAACAGTTGCTGCTAATGCAACGGAAAATACTCTTTTTGCTACATTTGATAATCTCATAATATTGCCTCCTTAATAAGAATATAAATTTGCAAATTCATATTAGCACACTCAAATTTTTATGTCAATGTCACAAGGCAAAAAAACAGCGGAAACCACTGGAAAATGCGGTATTCTCTAGTTTTTTAGTGATTTCTTTTTTACAATCTAGTATAGATTTCTTCCATTTTGGGAAGTGCCACATTTGTGGTCGATTTCTGCCCTGTTTCTGACATATTTTCATCACATTTTAAACACAATCAGCGTGCCAGAAAATCCGTGATCTCAGCAATATATAAGGTATGATAATCCTTATCGGCATACCACTTTTCATCGATCTCACCATCCAGAAACTCCTCCGGTTTGAGCTCTGTCGCAGACATCACACGGCAGATCAGCACAAGATTCGCCTGATCCACATACGGAACACCGTTCTGATAATCGATCTCCACACCGGCTTCCTTCAGCTTATCCTCGGTTCTGCCGGAAACAGTTCCGAGATATTTGAGCATATTGCGGTGCTTTTCTCCTAAGAAGGACAGAGAAAATGTTCCCTCACGATCAATGAACTCTTTCGTGTAACGACTCTGACGGATCACAACAAACGCCGCATTCTTGCCCCACATTACACCCATACCACCCCAGGAAGCAGTCATTGTATTGACCTTCTCCTCGTTGCCGGCAGTCACTAACATCCATTCCTTGCCAATTTTGTCAAACGGACTGCACTCCAGCATATCCGCTGTAAAAGACTGAAAACTATGCATATTTCTTCCTCCATTCTGTTCTCGTTTTCTTCATTATATTATTTCCGCATATTTTTGACAAGCACTCCATAAAATGATAGGATAACGCTAGTGTGGCGGTTTCAAACAGCTGTCCCACAACATTAACGTACGTTTACGAATTATAAATAAAAAGAGGTCTTACCAATGAAAATAGAAATGCATGCTCACACCAGCGAGGCGAGTCCATGTGCAAATGTATCCGCCGCAAAAATTCCTGCTCTGTACCAGAAAGCAGGTTATGATGCCATTGTCATTACCGATCATTACTGTAAATGGGCGCAGGACCGCAGCGGTCTTACCGATAATGACGATTATGTGCAGTATTTCTTAAATGGATACCGCTCCGCAAAAAAGGCAGCTGAACAGATCGGCTTTACGGTTCTTCTCGGTGCGGAGGCAAATTTGCCGGGCAGTCCGAACGACTATCTTCTTTATGGAATTACCGAAGAATTTATCCTCACCCACCCGGATATTCATGAAATGTCTCTGCCTGAGCTATACAAGTTGTGCCACGACAACGACATTCTGCTGCTTCAGGCACATCCATACAGAACGTACTGCAATCCTGCCGATCCGCAGTATCTGGACGGTGCCGAAAGCTACAACGGCAACCCGAGACACAATAACCGGAATGAGCTTGCGCGCGAATGGACCGATGAATATCATATGATCGAATCCTCCGGAAGCGATTTTCATGAGCTGGAGGATGTTGCCAAGGGAGGCATTAAGACCGATGAAACGATCTTAGATACCAGACAGCTCAGGGATGTCCTTCTTTCGGGACAATACCAGCTTTTAACCCCGTAAACCACACGCCGGTATCCAAGAAGTATGAAGTGAGGAAAAGCAATGAAAAAGAATGAGAATCTGAACAAATTCCAAAAAGCATTTGACCGCCTGAAACAGCAGTGGAACGAAGAGCCAAAGACTGTCCCACAGGTTATTTACCGCAAGGGAAAGCTCCTTGGCTTTAATCTTCTTGATACCGCTGTTTCTGCCTATGCCGGACAGGCTGCATTTATGATGATCCTGTCCTTTTTTCCGTTCGTCATGTTTATGCTTGTTCTTCTGCAGCGTCTCCCGTTATCGCCGGAGCTTTTGATCACGGCATTAGAGCATTTTGTGCCGCAGTCCTTCCGCACATTCATGACGAATATCATCAATAATATTTATACTGCACAGACAGCAACTCTCCTGCCCGTGACCGTCATCGCCGCATTGTGGCTCGGCTCAAAATCATTTCTTTCGATCATCTACGGATTAAACTCCGTATACAAGATTCCGGAGACACGGGGCTATTTCACTCTGCGACTCTGGGCTATGTTCTACACCCTGCTTTTTGCCCTGTTGATCGCAGCGACTCTGATCCTGTTTGTTTTCGGCAACCAGCTTTATCTGCATATCACGAAAATATTTCCGCTTTTGACGCATATCCTGCTGCCGATCATCAGCTTCCGTTCCACCGCAGGATTCTTTGTCATGCTGCTGTTTTTCACCGGCATGTATGTGCTGATCCCAAATCACCGGCTGCATGGTTATGTGCCGGAATTTGTTCCATCCGAAGAGATCGCCGGCAATCAGATCCGTCCAAGACGCGTGCCGTTTACCAGCCAGCTTCCGGGTGCCCTCACCGCAACTATCGGATGGCTGGGATTTTCCTTTCTCTACTCCTTCTATGTGGATCATATCAGCAATTATTCTTCCATCTACGGAACCATGACTACGATCGCATTGCTGATGGTATGGCTCTACGCCTGTATGTATATTCTGTTCTTTGGCGGATGGTTAAACTATACGATTCAGCGTTTCTTAAATAAATAATGAGGTTTTCATCCGTTTTCGCCTTATATATCGGTGTTTATGCTTTCTTATTTTTATCTTTTGCATTGATTTATCATTTGTATAATACTATATTGATTTTCTACTGTACCTTGCAATGACTGTAGTAATGCTTTAATATCTGCCGGTAGTTTTTGCCCTGCCGTGCCATTTCTCCGGCTCCGTTCTGACTCATTCCCACGCCGTGACCAAGACCGCCGCCGATCAGCGTAAATGTCCTCGTTCCATTTCCGGAGCCATCTAACACTGTAAAAGCCGCGCTTGGAAGCATGGATAATACTGCCGTTTCTCCGGATTTCTTCTTCGTAATCTCAGTTCCTGACGGATACAGCTTCTGACGGATCTCCTCCTGCCCCTCCAGCGTGATCCTTCCAAGCGAACCACGGACGCGAAGCTTGCGGATCAGTCCGCTTTTGCCGCGTGATATCACCGTGATCTTTCGAACAGTTCCGATGCCAAGCTTTGCTCCCAGCGTATCTGCCGAAAGCGTCACACTCCATCGGTACCAGTCATACCCGGAATCATAGGTTTCTTTGCTGCCCTTGATAAAGTCATAAAAGCGCATTTCGCTTGACAGTCCCTGTCCCACATCCTCACTGTCCGTCTGAAATCGCACCGGGTAATTACTTCCTTTTGCCGTTCCCCATGCCTCCTGCTCGGAAGCGCTGTAACCCCAGGACGTGGAATAATAATAAGTTGTAATAACGTGATCCCCGGAATAAACCTTCTTTCCTGCCGTGCGGTCAACTGCCCTTCTGGTCCGCGCATCCTCTCCTGCCATATGATACACCTGAAATGCCGTCGTATCATCCACATCGGCACCATACGCTTTATAACTGTTGGAACGCATCTGTCTCCATGCAAAGGATCTGGCACAGACCGCCTGTGCCTTTAACGCCTCCATCGGATACGAAGACGGCATTTCACTCGGCACAACACCATACAGATATTCCCTCAGCGACAAAGTATTGATCAAGATAAGTCCCTGCTTCTTTCGGACAAGCTTCATGGTTCCCCGATACGCCTGCACCTTTCCGGACCGCGTAATCGATTCAACCCGTATCCTCCCCTTCGGACAGGATATCCTGACTGTTTTCGCAGATTTCTTTGTATTATTTGCAGACACTGAAACGGTCTGTCCCTTATCATACACCTTTGTCTGTCCGTTTTGTCGGACAAGTAACTCCGCCGTTCCACTGATCCGAACCTTATCATGGTATATGCTGTTCATAGCATCGTTCGTCAACAGCACACGGATCATCTGCTCATCCCCTGATGTGGTGGAGACAGGTTTTTCGGTACTTCCCGGCTGTGTGATCTTATTCCATTCCTTCTGCAGCAACCCCTTCCGCTGGCAATCGTACAGAATGCACCCTAAAAAAAGCACCGACAATGCAAACAAAAGCCATAGCCGACGCTTCGTTTTCTGTTTTTTCTTTTGATTTCCTTTTCTTCCTCGGACATGCCGTTTTCTTCCCGCCATCTGTCTCCTTCTGTGTTCCATTCCGTCTCTGTGATACTCCGTACTTGTCTTTATCAAATATATTCCGGAAGCTTCTGTTTTATGAAAGCTGCCGCTTCCCCGATAAATTCCACTGCGCGGTCATAGGTGTAATAAACCGGCTTCTGCGGCGCAGGTGCCTGATCAAAAAAGAAATTCCGGACCCACTCACGGCTGTCCGCAAGCTCTTCCGAAGTGATCATCGCCGGTTTTTCCGCCGGCTTTATTGCGTCAGGATCTGCTGCCTTCTGCGGTTCCGGTTTTGCTGCGTCAGGATCTGCTGTCCTCTCCGGCTCCGGCGTGGCTGCGTCAGGATCTTCCTTCCTCTCCGGCTCCACCATTTCCAGAATACTGCACGGATCCTCACAGCGCAGACAATCCTTTGCTCGTTTGATCCCCGGATACTCCCTGCCCAGTCTGAAATCAATCTGATTAACATCATAGGTAAAATGCTCAAAGGTTTCCGCATCCCGGTCCGTCAGTCCGATTGCCGCAATCTTTTCCATGAATTCCTGCCGGATCGTTTTCATAAAGATCTCATCCGTCAGAATATGTGTCACATAGCCCAGATACAGATCACGGTCCAAAGCAGGCTCCGGCAGCATCTGTGCACAAAAGCTGCGAATCCTCTGATGAAAGACTTTCTGATGATCTTCCCTTGTAAATTCCCAGTCCGGAATACCATCACGAAAATGCGTGTGCATCTTCATGGACCGCACATAGCCTTTCCGGGACATAATGCCGTCCGGCGCAAGATTCCCCAGAACAAAATGTACCGGATCCTTCAGCTTGAGAAAACTTCCCTTCTGCCTCTGATCCTCCCGCAGCAGTTCCACTGCCACTGCCATATGTTCTACAGATCCTGCCATGCCGCTCCTCCTTTATGACTACATGATCATTTGTCGTTATCTTTGTCCAGATATGCGCATGCCTGCTTGGCAGTCTGCACCAGGTATCCCATGGCAATCCCCGGATAATTACCGGCTGCCGTCTCTCCGGTCAGCATTAATGCATCTGCGCCATCCAACACCGCATTATAAATATCCGAAACCTCGGCTCTTGTCGGAACCATCGCCTCCTCCATCGAATGAAGGAGCTGTGTCACAACCATAAACGGCTTTCCTGCCTTCTTACAACGCTCACTGATATCCTTCTGGATCGTCGGAAGCTCCCAGAGCGGAACTGCCATTCCCAGATCTCCTCTGGCGATCACGATCATATCACTTTCGGGAATGATCTCGTCAATCGCCTCATAACCGGCAAGATTCTCTATTTTTGCAAAAATACGGATATCTCCTACGCCTTCTGCTTCCAGCGTCTTTCTGAGATTGATAATGTCCTGTGCCCCACGGACAAACGGAAGCATGACTCCTGTCACTCCCGCCTCCTGCGCATTGTGGATATTCATAAGATCCGCCTTCGTCAGCGTCGGAAGCTCAATCTCCAACCCCGGAATCGTAATACTCTTCTTGGATTTAAGAACGCCACCACGAAGAACCACACACTCCGCATAACGCTCCTTCGCTTTCTTGACCGTCAATAAAATCTTTCCATCGTCGATCAAAATCTCGCTGCCCTTTTCCAACGAGCCAAGAATCTGCTTAGAAAGCTTAACTCCTCCCTTTCCGAGAATGAGCTTCTTGCCCTCCTCAAGGATAAGTGGCTTCTTAAGCTTACCAATACGAAGCTCCGGTCCCTGCAGATCTACGAGAAGGTCCGGCTTGATGTCGCAGCGTTTTGCTGCCTTACGCATACTGGCCAGCCACTCCTGCCTGTCCTCCAGATCCTGATGGGAAAGATTCACCCGAACCCCCGTCATACCGGTACGAAACATTTCCTCCAGCGTCTTTTCGCTCTCGCACGCACTTCCCAATGTTCCATAAAATTCAATATTTTTATTCATACTAATCTAACATTCCTTTCTCAGCCTGCCAACACCGGACCAAAGGCACACGATATCCATGCCGTTCCAAATCACTGCAGGCGTTACGCCGCAGACACCATAATACCATACCTTATTACTATAGACCATTTTATTCTAATAAAAAAGGGGTTGATTTTTTACTATAAATACGTTAGAATAGTGTGCAGTGCTGAAATAGCTCAGTTGGTAGAGCACTTCACTCGTAATGAAGGGGTCGTCGGTTCGAGTCCGATTTTCAGCTTTGAGAAAAAGCCTTGGAAACGTAGAGTTTCCGGGGCTTTTGTCGTTTCCGGGCAACTTTCTGATTTGTCGATCGAAGCCCAAAACAACCGAAAAGGCATTCCGTTTTCCATTTTAATTTGGAAAACTTTTTGGAAAATCAAAGATCATTCTCAGTACAGTGATTTACATAGCAATCACATTTTTAATGAGGATGATACCTATGAGTAAAAGAAGACATGGAGAAGGCTGCTGGGATAGCATCTCAGTAAAAGGAATCACCTACAAACGATTTCGTATTGATGGGCAAAGCTTTACCGGCAAGACAGAAAAGGCATGTAAAGCAAAATACCTAAAATGGAAGAATGGTCAAAAAACCAACCTGACAGACACAAAGACAACTGTCAAACAAGTAGCACTAGAATGGCTTGACAGCAAAAAAAACATATCAAATCATCAACTGAAATACCTGTCACAGCTTTTTTACCGGGAAACCGGCATCCATTTAAAACAATATTTAACGGAATATATTATGGAACGGGGCAGAGAACTTCTGATAAGCACCAATCTTTCTATTGCAGCGATCAGCAGTCAATGTGGTTTTAGCGAACCCCATAACTTTTCCCGTTCAATCCGCCACACTTACGGTATGAGTCCTTCCCAGCTCCGGCAGAATTTTAAACAGCATTAAAAAGAGGAGGACCGGTCTTATATCAAACCTGTCTTCCTCTTTCCACCTGTCTCTCTTAACTCGCTCTCGTTATTTTTAAATGATTCCTGTTACCACCAGCGTGCTGACTCCCGGATTTGCTACCCATGCACCACTGACAGGATCCTGGGTATAAGTGGCTGCCGGTACCGTGATCTCCCCTGCTGCCGTTGCAAATACCCCTGTAGTCTCATCATAGGTGTACTCCGTCGGATCTGTCCATGCCGTACCGTTAAAGGTTACGGTCAGATTTGACAAAACAGGATCAAAGGTATCTGTGATCACTGCCCCGGTTGCTGCATTGGCTGCCACATTGCCAAAATTCTGGATCACGAAAGTATACGTCAGCGTACCGTTTTCCGTCACCGGTACCGGGCTGATCGATTTCGTAATATTCAGATTTGGTGCACTGACAGCACCAATCGTTTCCGTCACCTCGATTGGAGTGATCCCTCCTCCGGTGATCGTCGCCGTATTGGTGATCTCAGATTCCGCTGCCAATGGAGCATTCTGATTGACAGATGCCTCATAAATGATCGTAGCATTTCCCCCTGCAGGTACATTGATCCCTGTGACAGTCATCGGCGGACCTGCGGTAACTGTTGGTGTTGTCTGCAGGGTACCATTGACATAATAATTGATCGTTCCGGCAACATAAGTCAATGGAACCAGTTCTCCTGTCCCAAAGGTATACGCTCCTAAATTATCCGTCAGCGTAAGCCCTGTGACCGGAATCGTCCCGGAATTGACAATGCTCACAATATACGTGACATTATCATTCTGCCCATAAGTCGCTCTGACAGCTGTCTTGGTTGCAGAAAGCACCTCAAGGATCTCCCCCACTGCAATGTTGGAGTTTGTCACAGCATTTCCATACCGCAGCTGCGCCTGATTTGTAAATCGTGCCATATCATTTTCCATCCTTTGCTATGAAAGTATATTACAGTATATGACAACTTTTTCAGATGGTTCTGTTAATTTACCAAATAAACTGCTGTATTTCTGCAATATCCGAAGTACCGTATCTCCCGAATATAAATAATCGTTTAAAGCTATCATTTGTTCTTTACCACCCTCTCCTGTTGGTTTTGTCTGCCTGCCGGATTCATTAAAAAACACCTCTACATCGCCATTTTATAAATTCGGTACATATCCTCCTGATCCTCTGTTCCTTTTCCAAAAACCACCTTTGTCGGTGCATAATAATCAAAATTTGTCATCTCTATCTCTGCGTTTCTAATATTAGTTTTCTTTTTGTTCTGTATTTTTCGCCTCACAGACGCACTATTTATCCTTGTATTTTATCATTGCTCTAATGTCAGGCCAATTATCCTCTCTTTGATCTCCTGTCCTATGATCTCTGACTGTGCTCCCGTTTTTTCTGCTCCCGGAACGTGATCATCATTTCTCTGGTGAGACTTAAGCCTTCCGGGTCATCCGGAACATCCCGGTAATCCACCCATTCTGCCAGGGAAAGCTCTGTTTGATCCAGATGGATTTCTTCTTCCTGTGCCAGATCGCAGAAATATCCCAGCAAAAGATTACTGTCATATCCCCATGGCTGACTTTTGTAATAACGGATATTTTTCACAGAAAGACCAACTTCCTCCATGACCTCCCGCTCCACCGTCTGCTCCGCTGTCTCTCCAATTTCCGTAAAGCCTGCGATCAACGCATATTTCTTATATTCTCTGTCCGCATATTTGGTCATCAGAATCCGGTCTCCATCTATCACCCCCACGATCACTGCCGGTGCAATTTTAGGAAATACCATATTGCCACAATCCGGACACTTCATCATCCGGAGTTTATCATCGTGTACCAGTTTCCGGGCGCATCTTCCACAATACTGATTGTCCCGGTACCATACATACAAGTGCCAGCCCGTTGCTGCCGCCAGAACATTCTCCTTCGGAAACAACCGGCGGGTTTCAAACATTTTATGATATGTATATCTCTCGATTAAAATATCCCCCAGATCCATCAGAAAATAATCCTGTGTATCCACAGAAAATAAAAAAACTGCCTCCGGAAGCTCCTGTCCTTTCTCCTCGTAATATTCATTCACCCGGCGAAAGGAAAGAAACATAATCTCTCCGTCCCGCTCCCGGTAATACGCCTGTCCCCCCCGGAAGCTTAAGATCCTGCTGTCCGGCAAAGGCTCCTTTCTGACAAATGTATTATAAAGTTTTTGAGGTAATATATCCTGTATCATTGTTCCGCCTGCTTTCCTGACATATTCTGTACCATTTCCCATATCTATACTGGTTCTATTTTATAACACCCCTCTCTTCATTACAACCGGAATTGCTCTTCCTATGTGCAGCTGAAATTGTGGAATGCCCTGATCATACTGTGTCAAACTATCTTCCAACACATATCAGAATGCTAAGACAAATTGTTTTATTTTTGACGAACACAGGCGATAGAAAGACGAGGTATACTATCAACATCGCAAGCAAAAAGAATACATTGGCCAATGTAAACATGCAAAAATATCTTCCCTTTTGTGCAGGGTATTCTCTGGCAATATATTTAAAACTGATCAGACTTGCCATTGATGCAATCAATGTTCCCAGTCCTCCGATATTCGTGCCCACGATCAGATTGGAAATTGCGTCCGTAAATCCGGACAGGAGAATCGCTGCAGGCACATTACTCATCACCTGACTGGCAAGCACAGCAGTAACCATTTCTCTTCCGCGGATCATTCTTTCCAAAAACTGTCGAAATACTTCTATCCTCCCTAAATTTCCAATAAAAATAAATAACGCCGCAAAGGTTCCAAGAAGCGAATAATCTACTTTCATTAATGTCTTCCTATCAGCGGCGAATGTAAATACCAAAACAAACACAGTGAAAACAAACCATGGAAGAACCCTTCCCACAACAAGGAGTCCCAAAAGAAATAGCACACAATAACACCATAATTTCCACGAAAAAGATATCGATTTTTCAGAGTGTTTTTCCTCAGATAATTGATGTCTCCCATCCTCTTTACTGAAAGTAATTTTATTATCTTGTATATCCTTTATCGTTGTCTGGTCTTGTTTTTGATCATTCCTTACATATATCCGGCTAATGCCGGATGCCAGTATGATCCATATTATAAGCACAAAAAAAGCCATCACAGAATATGGCAGCATAAGCAATATAAATTTTTCAATTCTCATCTGTGCCAATCCAAACAGATACAAATTTTGCGGATTGCCAATGGGGGTCAGCATACTTCCCAAATTTGCCGCAATGGTCTGCATCACCACAATCCGAAGAATCCATTTTTCATCAAATAGTTCTTTTTTTCTTTGAAGAAGTATCAAGGAAAATGGAACAAACGTAATCAATGCCACATCATTTGTGAGCAGCATGGAAGAAAAAAAACAAAGCATCACTAAAACAGAAGTAATCGCCATTCTGCCGGATACTTTCCGCAACAGCATCCCGGCAAGACGATCAAATACCCCCAGCTGCTGTACCCCTGCCACACAGGTCATCAATCCAAAAAGAATACCAAGGGTCCGAAAATCAATATATTCCGGATATTGCTGATCCGGTGGAATAAATATCATAGAAATTACAGCTAATAAAATAGCAACGACTAAAACGGTTTCTTTTTTGATAAAAAATAGGATTCTTTTCATTTTCTTCCTGCTTTCCTGACTATATTCTATACTAATCCGACATTATCACCTAACACATCCACAAGCTTTGGTTCACAGCCCTAAAGCTACCACATTAGTTCCGATTCTATTTTATAACACACCTGTCTTGATTACAACCGAAACTGCTCTTTCTGTACGGCGCTGAAATCTCGTTCTGCAGATTTTAATTCTACAAATTTTCGATTCCTTGAATTTTTCTTTCAAACCACTTGATTATTTTGCATACTGTGTTAAACTACTTACCAGCGCATATCAGAATATCCGGAACACAATATTTTATTCCGAACGAATATGTACAATAGAAAGACGAGGAATATACCAATGATCAACCCAGCTATGATATTTCGTTTAAAAAACTCATGGGAGAAATTTACGGCTTCCCATCCGAAGTTTCCTATGTTTCTGCAAGCCACTGTAAATAATAATGTTTTAAGAGAAGGAACGATTCTTGAGATCAATATTACCACGCCGGAGGGACAGAACATTTCTACCAATCTCAAGGTCAATCCGGAGGATCTGGAATTGATCGAGGACTTAAAAAATATGACCAGATAATTGGTTTCAGGGAGAACAAATCATTTCTCCTGATTCTCTAAAAAACGAAAGAACCATTTCCCAATATAAGTCGAGTAATGACCGGCTTCATGAACAGGAAAGGGATATTCTCTTCGTGTTACAAGCCAAACCATAAAACAAAAGCTCTCCCGGCTTACTCCCTCCGCTTCATCGCCGTCTCATCAACTTTACTCTGCCCTTTGAAGAAAATGTGCAATATCCTGATACACCTTAAAACGTCCCTTTTCGTTCAGAATCTCATGACGCATGCCCGGGTACAGACGTGAAGAAACATGAGCATATCCCCGTTTCTTCAAATGACCAACCGCCTGTGCCAGCTTTGCGCTGCCGCCCAGACAAGGATCCAATGCCCCGGATACAAACAAGACCGGAAGATTATGATTTCTCACTCTCCAGCCCATTCTGCTGTAGGTCTGCCTCATCAGCCACAGTAATGACTCATATCCGTTCAGTGTAAATGTAAAATTGCAAAGTGGATCTTTATTGTATGTCTCCACCACTTTCCGGTCAGAACAGATCCACGCATGGATCAGGTTCTCTGCACGGAACGGGCGGTCAAACATATTCGCAAAGATACTGTCTGCCAGACGACTTTTACTGTGCGGATCCTTTGTTGTCTGCAACATCCGGATCAGTGCTGTCCCCAACGGTGCCATCGTATTCTTGCCCGGGCAGCCACATACGATCAGACCGTCTAACTCCCGATCATACCTTTTCAGATAACATCGCACCGCCAGTGATCCCATGCTGTGTCCCAGCATAAAATAAGGCAGTCCCGGATAATGCTTTTTGATGATCCTTGTGATCTGATGCAGATCCTCCACCAAAGCTCTGCCTCCATCCTCACCAAAATATCCGAGACCGGCAGGAATCCCTTCTCCGGATACCGGCTCTGTCTGAGCCGCCTCCCGTCTGCTCGCACCATGCCCACGGTGGTCATGAATCACGCAGAGATATCCTCTGTCCGCCATATAACGCATAAATGGCAGATACCTTTCCTTATGCTCACACATGCCGTGTGCGATCTGTAAGACCGCCCTCGGATGAGCCGGAATAACCATCATCCCCCTCAACGGCATACCATCCTGTGCCGATGTCAGAGAAAAATATTTCCGATGAATACTGCCCGGTCGCTCAGTTTTGCCGGCGCGGTAATGACTGTCAACCGCACTACGCTGTCTGCTTTTCCCTACTGCTGTCCATTTTCCGGCACACCGCTTTTTCTTCATAAATACTCCCCCTTTCGTTTTCTATTTCTTTTGAAGTGCTGCTATCTCCTCCGGCGTAAGTCTGCGATACTCTCCCTGCTTCAACGCCTCATCCAGCCGCAGACTTCCCATACTCAGGCGTTTGAGATAAAGAACCGGATGCCCGACTCCTGCTAACATGCGTTTCACCTGATGAAAACGTCCCTCGCAGATTGAAAGCTCCAGACAGGACTCAGTATCCCCCGGATATCCCGGATCATCCGCACTTAGCGACAACGACACCGCATCCAGTCTCTTCACCTTCGCCGGAAGTGTCATCCGGTCATCTCCAATATCCATGCCATTCTCCAGGCGTTCTATATCCTTATCCTCTAATATGCCTTGAACCCTGACAAAATATGTCTTCCACACATGCTTTCCGGGTGCCAGAAGATCGTGAGACAATGCCCCATCATTAGTGATCAGAAGCAGCCCCTCTGTGTCCTTGTCCAGCCGTCCCACCGGGAACAGATCCTTTTTCGTACCGTCCGTGATCAGGGACAGTACCGTACGGCAGGTGTTATCCTTTGTGGCTGACACCACGCCCTGTGGTTTATTTAACATATAATAAACATATCGCTCATAAGAGACTTTCTCTCCGTCCAATTCCACATCGTCCTCTTCTGTCACCTTCTGCTCCGGTCCCGATGCCGGCGCTCCATTGACAAAAACACGGCCTGATTTGATGAATTTCTTCACCTCAGACCGTGTTCCCATGGACATCTGTGCTAAATACTTGTCTAATCGCACAATGTCAAACCTCCGATTCTATATTATCGTTATCCGCCCGCCTTTGATGGTGCAGATAAAATATACAGAAGCTTAATCCTATATAATGACCTAACCGTCATAGGATCATACTAACTCGTTGTACATATCCTCGTACTTCTTCGCAGAATGATTCCATGAGAAATCCATCGCCATGCCACGGTCAATGATCTTGTTCCACTCTCTCTTACGATTGTAGTACACATCCTTTGCGTAGCGGATCGTAGCAAGCATCTCATGCGCATTGTAGTTGGCAAAAGAGAAACCGGTTCCCTTTCCCTCATACTCATTGTACGGCTCTACGGTATCCTTCAGACCACCGGTTTCACGTACGATTGGAACAGTACCATAACGAAGACTCATCAACTGGCTCAGACCACACGGCTCGAACAGAGATGGCATCAGGAATGCATCACACGCTGCATAGATCTTATGAGAGCGCTCATTGGAATAGAAGATATTCGCAGAAACTCTTCCGTGATACTTCCACTCGAAGTGACGGAACAGATTCTCATAACGCTCCTCACCGGTTCCGAGAACCACAAGCTGTGTATCCTCTGCACAGATCTCCTCGATCACATAATTAATAAGGTCAAAGCCCTTCTGATCCGTCAGACGTGATACAATACCGATCATAAATGCTTTATCGTTCTGATCAAGACCAAGCTCCTTCTGAAGACCGCGTTTGTTCTTGATCTTCTCCTTACGGAATGTCTTGGCATTGTAGTTGGCGTAGATCAGTGGATCGGTCTCCGGATTGTACTCATCGTAATCCAGACCGTTAACAATACCACGCAGGCAATTGCTGCGCGCACGCATCAGACCATCCAGATGCTCTCCATAGAACGGCATCTTGATCTCCTCCGCATAGGAATCGCTGACTGTCGTTACCATATCTGCATATACGATACCGCCCTTGAGATAGTTGGCATCACCATATGCCTCCAGCTTGTCACTGGTGAAATAATACTCGTTCAAGCCTGTGATATCAATGACCTTCTGCTTATCCCAGATACCCTGGAATTTCAGGTTGTGTATCGTCATGATCGTCTTGATACCATGGTAGAACGGGTTATCATTGAAGCTGTCCTTAATATATACCGGGATTAGTCCTGTCTGCCAGTCATGGCAGTGGATGATATCCGGACGGAAATCCAGAGAAGGCATTGCAGACAATGCTGCTTTACAGAAAAATGCAAACTTCTCAATATCCTCGAAAATATTGCCATATGGATGAAATCCTGCAAAATAGAACTCATTATCGATAAAATAAAAATGAACTCCCTCATACTCCATCTCTAAGATACCAACATACTGGCTTCTCCATGCCAGATCCATATAGAAGTGCGTCTTGTACTGCATCTTGTCCTTCCACTCCTGTGGAATGCATGCGTACTTTGGAATCATAACACGCACATCATACTCTTTCTTGTTGAAATACTTTGGCAAAGACCCCACAACATCTGCCAGACCTCCGGTTTTCACAAATGGTACACACTCGGAAGCCACAAATAATATGTTTTTCATATACACCCTCCATTCAGTTTGTAAACTCCAATGAATGTCACGGATATGGTGTCAGAATTACCCGTGCATTCTATTAAAATAATTATACCTTATTTCAGAGCCTGTGAAAAGTGTTTTTTACGGAAAGTTAAGTGTGCTTTCTCATGCACGAAGCTTGTATTCCAGACGGATTTTATCTGCGATCAGTGCGATAAATTCAGAGTTTGTCGGTTTTCCCTTGCCGGAATTAACAGTGTAACCAAACAATTCTTCGATCGTCTCCATCCGTCCACGACTCCACGCCACCTCAATGGCATGGCGGATTGCCCGCTCTACCCTGCTTGACGTTGTCTTATAATTGCGGGCGATCGTCGGATACAGCACCTTCGTGATCGCGCCGAGCATCTCATTATCATTGACTGACATGATGATCGCATCCCGCAGATACTGGTACCCCTTAATATGTGCCGGAACACCGATCTCATGGATCACATCCGTCACATCCGATTCGAGGGAATCCTCCATTCTCCGGTGCTTGTTTTCAAAAACCGTATTGATGACTCTCTGCTCGTTCCTGTCCCTGCCTTTCTCATTTTGTCCAACCGCCCGCACCCGCGACACAACCACACGGGTGTCAAAGGGTTTGAGAATATAATAAGCAGCCCCGAGACGAAACGCATTCTCGGTCACGCGCTCCTGACTTACCGCCGACACAACGACAAACTCCGGAGCCAGAGTCGGAGCTCCCTTTTTCATGCGCTCCATCACGCCGAGTCCGTCCACCTTCGGCATGATCAGATCCAACAGAACGACATCCGGACGCAGTGCCGATATCTTGTGAAGTGCCTCCTCTCCGTCAGATGCTGTTCCGACCACCTCCATATCCGTTTCACGCTCCAGTGCTTCCTTCAGGATCGTCACGATCCGCTTGTTATCATCCACGACTAACACTTTGATTACTTCCATATCCTATCCCCTTTTCGTTGTGCTGTCCCATATCCGGGACTCCTTTTCATTTATTGTAAGATAGTCAAAGCCCGCTTATCAATATAAAAGCAGCTGCAATTTTCGACGAAAAAACGGCGGAAATGCAATATTCCGCCGTTTTCCTCACCTACAGGATTCCATATTCATATCTGTCTATGACAGGATTCGTCCATCTGTCGAAATGACTCTGACCTGCCACGGGATCATTTTGCCGCTGTTTTGTAATGCGGTCTTAACCGCTTGCTCCAGCCCGCCGCAGCATGGTACCTCCATGCGCACGATCGTCACACTGCGCAGCTCATTCCGGCGCAGGATCTCGGTCAGCTTCTCGCTGTAATCAACATCATCTAACTTCGGGCATCCGATCAGCGTCACTCTTCCGCGGATAAAATCCTGATGGAAGGATGCATACGCATATGCCGTACAATCCGCTGCCACCAGAAGATCTGCCCCATCAAAATACGGTGCATTCACCGGTGCAAGCTTAATCTGGACCGGCCACTGCGAAAGCTCGCTGACTGCTCCCTGCAGCTGCTCCGTGCCGGAAGGCTGTTGCTTCCTTGAGGCTCTGTCAAACTGCATCATCCTGCTGCCCGGACAGCCGCCCGCCATTGCCTTTGCCCGAATCTGTTTCTCCTTTGCCGCCTTCTCCTCCTTCGCCTTCAGCACAGCCGCCTCGTCATAAGCAGCCGCCTCTCTCTGCTCAAATGAGATCGCCCCTGTCGGGCAGGACGGCAGACAGTCTCCAAGACCGTCGCAGTAATCATCCCTCATCAGATGCGCTTTTCCGTGCACCAGAGCGATCGCTCCCTCATGACATGCATTGACACACAGGCCACATCCGTTGCATTTTTCTTCATCAATTTTTATTACCTGACGTACCATAGTCGTTCCCCCTCGTTTCCGCATTGTTAGACTTATTTTCACGAAACCGGTCTGTTTTCCGGTTCTGAAATTATATTACCGAAAACAAAGAAGAATTTCCGTTGTTAAAACCACGAAACCGTTATTTGGTAAAATAAACATATATTGTTGTTCCCTCGCCCAGCTTACTGCGAAGCTCGAGCTTCACATTGTCGTGCAGCGCAATGATATGCTTCACGATCGCCAGTCCAAGACCGGTGCCTCCCGTCGATTTCGAACGGCTCTTGTCCACGCGGTAAAAACGTTCAAAAATGCGTTCCTGATCCTTCTCCGGAATCCCGATCCCGTTATCCTTCACCTCGAGAACAACACGCTCAACCTCCCGGTAAACCGATACATCCACACGTCCGCCCGGATTATTATACCGGATCGCATTGTCACACAGATTGTAGATCAGCTCGTCCATCATCTGCCGGTTCGCCGTCACCATCTGCTGCTCTCCCGAGAAAGAAAGCTGCACCTGATGCTTTTCTGCAGACATTTGAAGCATCTCCACACAATTTGCCGCCATATCGCAGATATCAAGCTCCTCCATAATATCTTCCGTTGTCACATCAAGTTCAGACAAACGAATAATATCATTGATCAGTGTCAAAAGACGGTTCGAACTCTTATGGATCTCTCTGGCAAATCTCTGCACATCGTCCCCTGTCGCAATCCCATTTTCAATCAATTCCGAATAACCGGAAATAGAGGTCAGCGGTGTCTTCAATTCATGGGAAACATTTGCCGTAAATTCCTGCCGCATATTGGCATTGCGGATAATGTCCTCATGCTGCGCACGTATCGTTGTCACATACGGCTCAAGCTCCTCATATACATGATACATGCCCGGTCCCTCCAGATTCTTGGCAAGCTCCTCGATCGGCTTAACGATACTTTTCGTCAATGCGTGGGACAGGATCACACATGCCGCAAACAGAAGAACACTGAGAACAACAAGCCTTGGCACGGTGCTCAGCAAAATTCCCGTCATACTGCTGACCTCCTTGGAGATACGCAGCACATAACCATTATCCAGCCGTACCGCATAATAAAACGCACTTTTGCCGAGTGTCTGTGAATTACGCACCGCCTTGCCCTCTCCCTTTGAAAATGCGGATGCAATCTCCGGACGATTTTTGTGGTTTCCCATGCCCCTCACATCCGCATCGCTGTCACAGACTGCATTACCATCCGGGTTGATCAGCGTGATACGAAGATGCTTCGGCGTCTTTCCCATATGGACATTTGCCGGATCTGACACCATCTGCCACGCATCCGACTCCACCATCACATCTGCCGAATTTCTTAAATCCTCAACGACTTCCTTCGTCAAAACACCATAAAAGACAGTCGCAGAAAGTGCTACTGTCTCCAATATTGTGATCACCGTCAATATCATACATAAAATGTTAATCCGCCGTTTCATCCATCGATTCCTTTCCTCTGCCGGAACAGTTTTCTTTTAATGTTATGTATACCATTCCGGCAGTTTTACTTTTCTCCTTCCTGTGTTATATGTCAAGTCTTTCCCTTTTCTACACAAGATTCATGCAGTACCCGACATTCCGTACGGTTTTAATATATTTTCCTGCATCTCCAAGCTTATGACGCAGTGTCTTGATATGCACATCGAGCGTGCGCGATTCAATCTCACAGTTTGCATGCCAGATATGCTCCATAATGCTGTCTCTGGGAAGCACGATCTCCTGATTCTGCGCCAGATAATGCAACAACTCATACTCTTTATAAGTAAGCTCTACCGCACTGTCTGACACGAAAACCTTTCGTTTCTCGTCATCGATCACAAGATCCCCGATCTTGATCACCTTCTCCGCATCCTGCTCTCCTGTTCTTCGAAGAAGTGCCTTGACACGGGAAACCAGCTCCATAACTCCAAACGGCTTCGTCATATAATCGTCCGCACCATTATCAAGTCCCTTCACCTTATCAATCTCTGTCGTTTTCGCTGTCACCATAATCACCGGAATCCTCTTCGTCTCTCTTTTCTCACGGATCTTACGAAGGATTGACAGACCATCCTCATCCGGCAGCATAATATCAAGCAGGATCAGATCCGGCTTCTTCTCTGCCAGTTCCTTATAGAAGGAACGTCCATCCGGGAATTCCACCGTCTGATGTCCCGCGTTTTTGAGCGAAAAGCTCTCAATCTCGCTGATATTTTTGTCGTCCTCCACAATATAAATTAATGCCATAGCCGTCCCGCCTTTCTATCCTTTTAGGTTGAGTATATCACAAATTCATTGCGTACGCTTAATTAAAATATCCAAAATCAACGGACTCCATGACCGCATCCGCAATATTAACACAACTGTTTCCCATTCGGTCAATGCTGTGAAGAATCTTATTAAAGGAAGAGGTCAGACTCGCTTTACATTTTCCGGCGCTGACACGCTTCATATGATCCTTGCGAAGCTTCAGATCAAGTTCCAGAATCTTGTCTCTCTTCTTAATGATCTTGGCGGCATTGTCCTTATCACCGGTTTCCATTACCTTCAGGGAAGCATCATACATATCGCCGATCAGCTTCAGACTCTTCTCCAGATCTCTGGAGGCGTCCTTGGAAAGCACGGATTTCTTGGAGGTCTTATTCCCCTCCTCCTCAAATACCGCAAGAATATCGCCACACAACAGTGCAAGACGGTTGACATCGCTGAGCACATACATGATACCTGCCGTCTGTGTTGCCTGCTCCTCGGTCAGAACACCTGCCGAAAACAGGTTGGTCAGATACTCCGTGATCCGTTCATCCAGATTCTGTACGACCTGTATCTTACTCTGCAGATTCTCCACATAGGTCCACTCTTTTAAGCCTGCCACATCCGAAATATCGTTGATGATCTCCTTTACCAGTCCGCTCAACCGGATCACCTCCTGGGATACCAGACGAAGTGCCGCTGTCGGCTGATTGACCAGATTATTGTCCAGATACATCGGCTGTGATGCATCCTTCTCATCCTTTTCTCCCGGAATAATAAACATAACGATCTTCACAAGCAGCCAGATCAGTGGGAGCCAGAAAAGTGTCATAATAAAGTTAAAGCCGGTATGCGCATTCGCAATCTGACGTGAGATCACATCAACCTCTGCCCCCTTCGGGGAAATATACTGGATCAGCTTTGCATACGGATGCACAAACCAGATAAAAATCAGACTTCCGCTGACATTAAACATACAATGCGCAAGTGCGGTACGCTTTGCATCTCTTGACTGACCAACACTGGCAAGCAGTGCAGTGATCGTTGTACCGATATTATCACCAAGCAGGATCGGGATGGCACCCGCAAGACCAAGAATACTTGTTGTTCCATCCGGTCCCGCCTGCTCTGCAAAATTCTGCAGCACCGCAATCGTTGCCGAGCTGCTCTGTACAACAAGTGTCATCAATGTTCCCACACAGACACCAAGCACCGGAATATGTGCTACCTTTGCGATCATTGCCGTGAATACCGGGCTTGCCGCCAGCGGCTTCATGACATCTCCCATCGTCTCAATCCCAAGGAAAAGAACACCAAAAGCAAAAATTGTCTGACCGATGTTTTTCACCTTCTCGGATTTGCAGATAAAGGAAATGATAAAGCCTGCAAAAATGATCAGATAAATATAATCGCTGATCTTAAATGCAATGATCTGCGCCGTCATTGTTGTACCAATGTTGGCACCAAGTATAATAGAAATTGCCTGCGGAAGACTCATCAGTCCCGCACTGACAAAACCAATCGTCATAACTGTTGTCGCACTGCTGCTCTGTAAAACAGCCGTCGTCAAAGCACCTGCCAAAACACCAAGTATCGGATTTTTCGTTAAAAGTGCAAGAATTGCCTTCATTTTCTCGCCTGCTGCCTTCTGCAGACACTCACTCATCAAATTCATTCCAAACAGGAATAATGCCAGACCTCCCAGCAATCCAAATGCGATCTGAACCGTACTGTTCATCTTTTTTCCTCCATTTTTCCGGATCTTTACACATACCTCATTGAATGTGTACGTCCTGATTCGTCTCTTCACTTATTCTTCATTCTACTTTTTACATTTTCATCATAACAATGCCATGTAAATGCTATATAGGGGTTATGTAAAAAGTATGTAAAAACTTTTTACATAACCCCTATATCATGTCATTCTGTATTTTTGTCAGTCATACAGCTTCTGCCATTCTTTAATCTTTCCGGTATATATCTTTTCCAGCTGTTCCAGCGAAATATCCTCGAGTGGATTCTCCTTATTCACGATCACCGCGATCTCATCTCTTGCGATCGACTCATAATCCAAGATCTCTTTTTCATTGTCCTTCAGATCTCTGGAGCTCATGCCAAGATCACATTTTCCCTGCATTGTCTGACGGATTCCGTCGCTGGAATCAGTCTGCTTCACGGTAATGACCGCCTTCGGATTTAACTTCATATATTCTTCGGCAAGACATTCCAAAAGTGGTCCAACCGACGTCGAACCGGTCACTGTGATCTTTCCCTTCGGCTTCAGGGACAGGAAGCTGCTCTGCTTTCCTACTGCCGTGTAAGACTGGCTCACAATCTCCTGTCCGGCACCCCGGATATAACGCATAAAGTCATCTTCCACATCATTTAATTTTCCACTCCACACCAGATAAAAGGAACGGCTGAGCGGATATCCTGCATTGTTCTTCCCCGGCTCTACGCCTCCGACAGACAGCACCTTTACCTGCGAATCGCTGACCATAATACCGGCAGATCCATAGCCGATCGCCGATCGATCACTGCCAACCATATTTAAAACAGATGCGGTATCGTCTGCAATCTTTGCATCCTTTACCGTCTGATCCTTATCTGTATTTTCCTGCACAAACCCGGCAAGCTGCGCAAACGTTCCACGCGTTCCGGATCCCTCCTCTCTGGAGATCACCCCGATCTGTCCGAGCTTGTCAAGTCCTTCCACCTTCTGCTTCGTATCCGCTGCCTGCTTACTGCATCCGGTGCTTCCTGTCATCAGAAGTGCCCCTGTGATAAGAAGCAACAGCAGCCCTTTTCCATTTTTCTTTCTGATCATTTATCGTTTCATCCTTTTCATATCCATTTGCGGAGCTCATGCACGTTTTCCTTCGCCGCCCAGAAGAAGTGCCATTCCAAGAACGGCACCCGGCAGCATTGCAAACAGGGCTCCCGCACCGCCTATGGCATTCTGATAATCGCTGCTTCCTGTTCCAAGACAAAATACCAGTCCAAGAACACAGCCGATGAGCATCCAGCGCATCACATGAAGGATCAGCCAGACACCTCCCACCGTTTTCTCCTGCCAGTTCGTGTGTTTCTTCATCCATTCATATGCCTTCATAAGAATGCACCTCCTATTCCGCCTCCCGGATCAGCCTGCCATGGACATGCTCTCCGGTCAGCGAGAAGATCACCCATTCTGATATATTGGTTGCGTGATCTCCAATTCTCTCAAAGTATTTTGCAATCATCAGAAGATCCGTCGCCTGTTCACCGCAATTCGGATCCTCATGGATCAGCTGCACCAACTCCGTCTGTACCTGATGAAACAGTTCATCGACCACATCATCCTTTTCAATGACTGCTGCTGCCTGAAGCTGATTGCGGTTAACAAATGCATCAACACTTCCCACCAGCATCACCGATGTCTCCTTCGCCATGTTCTGGATATAATCCAGATGCTTGATATAAGGCTCATTGCGGCGAAGCAGCGTTACAATGATCTCCGAAATATCAGCGGCGTGATCTCCGATACGCTCCATATCCGTAATCATTTTCAGCGCAGAGGAAATCTGACGCAGATCTCTCGCTACCGGCTGCTGCTGTAACAGAAGCTTCAGACACAATGACTCAATATCTCTCTCCTGACGGTTGACCTGCTCATCGGATTCGATCACATAGTTTGCCAGATCAATATCCTGCGTCACCAGAGCCTTGATGGTATGCTCGATCGCTTTTTCGATCATGCTTCCCATTTCGATCAGCTCATCATTTAATTTATCTAACTGCTTGTCAAAATGCGTTCTCATGCTATCTTCCTCTCTTCTATTTTCATTTCTAATTCATCAGATCCTGCGGCATCATCCAAAACGACCGGTAATGTAATCTTCCGTTCTCTTATCCTCCGGCATAGAAAACAGTTTCTCCGTGTCGTTATATTCCACCATCTCTCCCAGCAGAAAGAATGCCGTCTTGCTGGAAATACGCGTTGCCTGCTGCATATTGTGGGTTACCATAATGATCGTGTAATCCTTCTGCAGCTCCAAAGCAAGTTCCTCGATATGAGCGGTTGAGATCGGGTCTAGTGCCGAAGTCGGCTCATCCATCAGGATAACCTCCGGCTCTACTGCCAATGCCCTCGCAATACAGAGACGCTGCTGCTGTCCACCGGAAAGACCGAGTGCGGACTTTTTCAGACGATCCTTTAACTCATCCCAGATCGCTGCCTGACGCAGGGACTTCTCTACAATCGCATCCAGCTTCTGTCTGGAATGGATTCCGTGGGTTCTTGGTCCGTAAGCAATGTTATCGTAAATGCTCATCGGAAACGGATTCGGATTCTGGAACACCATACCGACCCGCTTGCGCAAATGATTCACATCCATATCACCGTAAATGTCTTCGTTGCCAAGAAGAACCGTTCCCTCAATCTTACAGCCCTCCACCAGATCATTCATCCGGTTCAGGGACTTTAAAAATGTACTCTTACCACAGCCGGAAGGTCCGATAAACGCTGTGATCCGGTTCTGCGGAATATCAATGCTGATATCCTTGAGTGCATGAAAACTGCCATAATGTAAATTTAACTTATCCACATGAAACTTTGTCTGTGCCGCTGCCGGATGCTCCGTTGCCTGTACCACAACACTTGAATATACTGAATCCATTTTTACTCCTCTTTTCTTAATCTGATCAATGTTATGATGCCAGGGTCAAAAATTCTGCCCCCTGCATCTTTTGATATATCTGAACTGCTTGCGCAGATTATTTGCTTTTCATCAAACCTTAGATTTCAACCTTCCTGCTACGAGATTGGACAGACAGTTGATCACAATGACAAATACCAGAAGCACAACCGCCGTTGCAAATGCCTGATCCGTATGCAGTCCCTCCTTGGAAAGGTTATACATATGAACCGAAAGTGTTCTGACCGAAGAACCAAAGAACCCCTTCACTCCGGCATTTACCTTTGGAACCGCAGCTACCGTTCCTGCCGTAAAGATCAGTGCCGCCGTCTCACCAACGATACGACCGATCGAAAGGATCACGCCGGACAAAATTCCCGGTACTGCCGATGGAAGCACTGTCCGAAACACAGTTCGAAGCTTTCCCGCTCCCAGTCCAAAGCTTCCTTCGCGGTAGCTTTTCGGCACCGCCAACAATGCCTCCTCGCTGGTTCTCATGATCGTTGGCAGCACCATGATCGCCACCGTAAGTGCTCCGGAGATCAGCGAATATCCCATGTGCAATGCCCCACAGAAAAACAACATACCAAACAGACCATACACGATTGACGGAATACCGGACAACGTCTCTGCCGTCACACGGACAAGACCAACGATCTTATTGCCCTTCTTCGCATATTCGACCATGTAGATCGCTGCAAAGATTCCGAGCGGTCCTGCGATCAGGATCGCAAGCACCGTCAACAGTAATGTGTTGATCAACGCCGGCAGCATCGAAACGTTGTCCGAATTGTACGTCCACTCAAACAGCTGCGGTGTCAGATGCGGCACTCCCTTTACCAGAATGTAAACCACCAGCGAGCCAAGTGCTGCCACCGTGATCACCGCGGATAGTATCGTCAGCAGTAAGACGACCAGCGAACCCGGATGATGGAGATATGTTTTTATTTTCGCCTTCATAATTGATTCATTTCCTTTCTATGTAATTGCAAAACTGCAAAAGAAAAAGCCATCGCTTTATTCACGATGACTTAATCATATATTGGAAAGGTAAAATCTACTATCCTGTTCAGGTCAAATCTGTGTAAAATGTCTGTGAAGAGGTTATTGAGTGTTGTCCAATTACTCTTGGAAAATCAGACAACATTCCTCACATCACATTCCACAATATTAAACCGCATAAACTCCGGTATCGCATTCCGTCTCGCTTCCTCTTTCGCCTCATCACTAAATTATACTGCTTATAAACGGAATTAGCTCCCTGACCATCCTCGAATGATCAGAGAGCCTCCTTATAATGTTTTTCTATTAACAAATTCTTTTATTTTTTAGTTTTTACTTTTTTCACTTTACTCCATTGTCCTTTAACTATTTGATTATTGTTAGCACTATTTCCATAAGCACATGCCCTAACACAAATATAATACTTCTTTTTCTTCTTGAGACGAAGTGTTGCTTTCTTTCCATATGTCATTGCTACTCCTGCACCTTTAAAGTTCTTTTTAGTAGAGTACAAAATCGCATAGTAATCAGCCCCTGCCACTTTCTTCCAGGTAATCTTTACTTTTCCTTTTTTCATGATAGTTACTTTTTTAATCTTAACTTTTCCTGGCTTTTTCGGTGCTTTTTCTCCAGGGACATTTCCTCCGTTGGATGTTCCATTTCCGATATCGTTGCCTGCTGTATTACCAGGAGTCTGTGAGGCTTCTGGCGTTGATGCAGGTGGCGCCGATGTCGGCTGTGTTGATACTTGCGGCTGTTCCGGTTGTTCTGAAGAATTTGGCTGCGAAGTTTCCTGCGGCTTACTTGTGGTAGGTATCTTATCCTGGTTGTATATCTCCACCTTAGTAATAACATCATCATTTCCAAACAATGCAAAATATCCACTATTCAGATAATTTGCCGGTAATGTTACTTCCTCTCCGCTAGGAAATTTCAACTCATTGTGCCAATTCCATGAAGATGCTTCGCCTCCATTTTTTAACGTCACTTTTATCACCGGATTCTTCATTTTTTTAATGAAAACTGACATTTCATTTGATGCACCGGTAAATACTTCATTATAAGGATTCATCAGCTCCAAGCCACACATATAGCCATTAGCAACGACCATGTTAGTCGAATCTGTATAATAAAAATTAGATGCTCCATCTCCCTGTGCATGCCCTGCTGAAGATGGATAAGAGTCCTTGCCTCCCCATCCGGTATATTCACCACAAACTACATATTTGTTTACCACTCCCGGCGTTGAAGTAGGACTAATTGTCGGAATCGCACTTGGTTTCACTGTCGGCGGAACACTTGGCTTAGTGGTTGGTACTTCACTCGGTATAGCACTTGGTTTCGCTGTTGGTTCCTTACTCGGTGCAACACTTGGTTTCGCTGTTGGTACTTCACTCGGTACAGTACTCGGTTTTGCTGTTGGTTCCTTGCTCGGTGAAATACTTGGTTTTTCCGTTGGTTCCTTACTCGGTGCAACACTTGGTTTCACTGTTGGTGCTTCGCTCGGTACAGTGCTTGGTTTCGCTGTTGGTTCCTTACTCGGTGCAACGCTTGGTTTCACTGTCGGCGCTGCACTCGGCGAAATACTTGGTTTCGCTGTTGGTGCTTCGCTCGGCTGAATCGTTGGCGTAACGCTAGGCGTTGCAGATACTTCTACTTCTGTTGTATTGATCCATATTTCATCAATATCCAGTTCTACATCTTTGTATTGTTCATTAAATGTATCATCTTGACTATAACTTACCTTCAATTGGGTTTTCTGATTTTCTTCAGAAAGCACCTGAAATTTTGCAACAAACAACGTACAAATTCCTGTTACATTTTCTATTCCTGACCACAATACCTGATAACTATCTGCTTTATTTCCGATATTGTCATCAAAATTACCTGTAAACTTCTCTCCCGCAGCAACAGATTCCGGTTTTAATACACTTTCATCATAAGCCACCGTAAATTTATATCCCATGATTCCGGAATTATTCTTTATACAAATTGGTACACTTATCATATTATCCGAATCATACTTCACCTGTCCCGCATAAACAATTGCTTTTTCATTTATATGCGTGTTCTGAACCAGCACTTGAAATCCCGTTGCAATTAAATTCTTAGATTCCAACGCAAAATTGTATCGTCCACCTGTATAGTCAGCAACATCAAATTTAAGATTAATCAGTGTTTTTAATTCCGTAGACAATTTTATCCCTGTCAACGAAACACTAATACCATCGCTATTTTCTTCAACTTCACATGTGTCTGCCAGATCACTTTCTGCTTTCACATTCAAAAAAGTATTTGTATCGTATTTAATATCTATCGTAGCTTCTGTTACAGAAGAATTGTTCGTAATTGTAATCGGAATATTTAACTCTGTTCCGCACTCTACATTTCCCTCTACACTTCCTGTAATATTGGCTTCACTATATACCGGATCTGACACATCTACATTAATTGCCGACGTTTGCAGTTCTACATCTTCCCACGTCTCATTAAATGTATCCCCCTGTTCAATCGATAACTGAATTGTCTGATTGCCTCTCACAAACTCGGACACAGAAAATGTCATTATAAATAATTCTCCATTTTCCTTCATGTCATCTGTCGTCGACCATAAAACCTTAAAACTATTATCCTTTGATGTTTCGATACTATCATTAAAAATTCCAGCGGACATCAATTTACCCGCTTTAACAGATATCGGCGTAAAAGCATCCTTGTCATATTTTACGTTAATTCCTGCTCCCATAATTCCGGGATTATTTTTTATATATACTGGAATATCTACTGTCTTTCCTGCCTCAGCCTTGATCTCATCAGAATATAACGTTCCATTATCCGTCAATTCTTCCGCTGATATATGACTGCTGCCAAATTGCATTATCACTAATGCAAAAACTAAAAGATATGCTATAATTCTTTTATTCATCCGTGCATCGCTCCTTCCTCTTTTTCAAAAA
>ERZ1026862.345-NODE-345-length-30493-cov-34.572541_pt1 | contig 30493 bp, 34 predicted proteins | sample MGYA00380161_ERZ1026862 | MGnify/ENA primary metagenome ERZ1026862 (study PRJEB33269, sample SAMEA4719797) | human gut metagenome | biome: human-associated habitat; feature: organic feature; material: feces | place: Cameroon | collected 2013-10 ... | reverse complement strand
TAAAGCAACATCCGCCACTCCAACATCTGATAGACAGTCTTGGGTTGGTGTTGGTAGAAGAGCCATAACACTACTGGCAGCAGTTATAACGAGTTCGCTTGCGAACATATCCCTTGGGTGGAGCCTAATACACCGAGCAAGCTCAGTAATTAGGGAAAACAGCCATTATATGTGTACAGCAAGCTGAATTTCATATGTACAATCAATTAAAACAAGCAATTTTATGAGCGATAATAAGAAACAGATGATGGACATTCAAAAGGTCAAGTCTTTCAGCGTTGCTGTCAGCGATGAGCATCAGCGCAATTGGGGAGATGACCTCTTTTCAAGGAAGGAGAATGATCCAAAATACAACTATGATCGTAGTCGCACCCGACTTAACTTTCAGGTGTCGAAAGGTGGAGAACTTGGACCAATAGACAAGAACAAGTCTATAACAGACAAAATCGAGCAAGCCATCAAGAACAGAGTGACAGGCAGAGTGAATGCTACATCAAACCGTGCCGTGAGCATTGTCTTTGGTGGTAACCGCGAGCAGATGCGCAAACTCGCATTTGGCGACCAGACAATCAGTAAGAACGGCAACAACTGGGATGTTGACAGTTGCAGTGGCATAGACAGATGGGCAACGGACATATATGACTTTTGTTGTCGGGAGTTTGGTGAAGAAAATGTCGTTTCGTTCATTGTTCATTTAGACGAACTTAATCCTCATGCACATGCGGTCATTGTCCCCATCACAAAGGACGGCAGATTGAGCGCAAAAGATATGTTTGGTGGAAACGACATGAATCAAGCAAGAACAAGGATGCGTGAACTTCACAGCCGACTTGCAGAGGTTAATGAAAAGTATGGACTGGAACGTGGCGATGACATCACCATAACTGGAGCTAAGCACAAGTCAACAGAAACTTATCGCAGGGAGTTGGCTGATGAATGCCGCACTTTGTCAAATGAAGTAGGCATGAAGAAGACGCTTCTTTCAGGTCTTAATCGTAGCATCACAAAAGCAGAGACGAAAATCAAGGCTCTGCAGACTATGGTCAGCAATCTGGAGAAAGCGGAAGCAGATAAGCAAGCGACCATAGCCGAACTTGAAGATTACATGAAGAATCATCTTGGTGATGCAGTTGAGATAAAGGCAAAAATTACCGCCACCAGAAAGGAACTCTGGGATGTTCGTGACAAATTGAACTACAAGAAGATGAAACTTGAACAGGCTAAGTTGCAACTTGATGAGCTGCAGAAGAACACCTCCCACATCGAAGCAAGAAACAAGGAGATTAAAGCCGATTTTGAAAAAACATCTGTTTCATACCAGCAACAGATGATCAATAAGATTTGGGCGCAGGCTGGCATGAAGGCGTTGGCAGAGATAGCAGACATCTATCCACGTATGACAAGCATTCACGACAGCAGCCTATTTGACGATAGCTTTGCAATGGACTTCATCAATTATGGTGACAAAATCATCTATTGTGCTATGTACCTGTATGTTGGCTATATCAACGAGGCTACCAACTTTGCTGAAAGCCAAGGTGGCGGCGGTAGCGACACCAAAGACTGGGGACGTGAGAAGGACGAAGATGAGATAGAATGGATAAGACGATGCTTGCGACAGGCTACTCGGATGGTTAAACCAAGAAGAGGTAAAGGGTTAAACCGATAATTTTGTTAGTGGGAGGCATGTTCACGATATGCCTTCCACTAACAAAATAGACATACAAACCCACTAAGAAAGATTTGGAAGACGAGGACACATTGGCGGCTTCTGAGTCATTTGCAGCGATTCCTTATGCTTCAAAGATTTTGCTAACAAATTTATAAGCTCGCTTTTCACCAGTTATGGGATCTACCCAATCATCTATCTCTTTAGGAATAGAAATTACAATATATGCCTCGTTGAATGTTACTTTTCCGTCATCAATTCGGTCATAGAACGTTTGGTCTGTCATAGAGATCCATTTGATTCTGTATCGTGATCCAGACCAATCAAAATCTATTTTAGCTTTACCAAATTCCGTCTTGTAGATTTCAACATTGGTAACCTTCATGATTGACTCTGATGGTTGGCTTACATTAGCAAATTCAACTTCTGTCAAATATGCCTTATAGTTATTCCAAAATCCATGATAACCGTATTTGTTGTAGGCAGCTTCAACAATGTCTGTGTTGCAATGCTTTACGACTTTGCAAGAATTGTTGTTTATGACCCAATTTTCTTTTTGCTTACCTTGTGGTCTGTACGAACCATCGAATTCTATAACATCAAGTGGCTTTGCAAAATCAATGTCTATGCCTTGCACTGCACCAGAACGTCCGTCGTCTTTGACAATACGTATCCATTCTTTGGGGTTATCCAAGTCTATGCCACCAGGGCACAGTCCACCTGTCTTGCAGCTAACCGCTAACAGCAATACCTTCTTCTTCATTTACAAGTTCCCTCCAAATTTAATCTTGTCTCCAAACTTCTTAAGAAGCATCTCACTTACAAGCCTTCGATGACATTTTTCTGTTGTAGGTTCGGAACATAACAAGACAACATTCTGATACTTGCCAAAAGTATCAACAAAATTATCAATGTTCGATTTCTCTTCCAACTGCTTGAAAAAGGCTTTTTCAAAGACTTTATAGTCTTTTGACATCATAGTCCCTTTAGTGCGTACTTCTTTTAGAAGTTCCTTCTTGGGGGCTAAGTCAATACGATGAACATACTTGCATCCATTTGCCAAATTCTCCAAGAAATATGGCAAATCTTTCTCAAAGGCAAAGCGAGACAATTGCCCATTGGGATTAAGCCGAACATCAACAAGACAATCAATCTTGTTTGCTTTTAGTATTCCAAAAAACTGTTCGGCTGTTTTTTGGGTAAAGCCGATGTTGAATAATTTAATCATAGTCATTAACATTAGTGTTATACGTTTTTTTCCAACCATGCATCAGATTCCAGTATCTATCGCAGAAATCCGTGATTTTTTCCTCTCTGTTATTGCCATAATAATTTTCTATTACAGGTTGGTCGCCAAACAGAGAACTGTTAAGAATGTCAAGTTTCTTTATTTCTGTCTTATTCAGTATAATATCAGCCAACATTTTGTTCAGTGTGCTGTTTGTTTGCGTTGTGATTTCACCTATGGAATTGCTTACTATATGTTTCACTTCAAGCCATGTTCCAAATTGCTGCTCTATTTTTTTGCTGACCAGAAAGAATCGATGGCAATCTATAGGATTTTTCTCGCTACACATTAAAGCCAATGTAAATCCTTTGTCATAAGCATTTTCTATTCGCTTCAGACCATCCAAAAGCAACTCGTTGTTTCTGAATTTTGTAAAATCAACAATCTCGTCATTGGCATTTAGCTCTGTTCTCTCCGGTCTGTTACTTTTGGGAATAGGGAAAATATCCTCAAAGAAAATGTCTGATGCTTTTGAAAAAACATCTTGATCTGGCAACGCTTTTGCTCCCAATTCGGGCATATGGATGTATGGAATGCCATAAGTCTTGCCAGCCATTTTTAGACTACCCTCATTGCATAGAGGATATTGTTTGGAGAATGGCACAGAACGGACATCTACTAAATGTGTCACTCCAAATTGATGTAAGGTTTTATACATTCCTTCCAAATCAAAATTGCTTCCTCTCTGGAATAGTGTATAACCTATGGTGTATATATTATTTTTCGTCATATTTTATCTCTAAATTTGTTTTTGAACGTAATATTTCCTTGGTTGATTGGGTATATGAATATTCGATATATGTGTTTTCACCCACATATTTGAATTCTTCATTACTTGCAATCATGGATGTCGCTTTTCCATTGTATTCATTCTTGCTGTACTTAAACATTATACGTTTCCCATCAGCCTTTTCAACAAGATACATAAGAACTAAATCCTCTAAGCCGATTTCAAAGAAACGGCAGCTAATGGCCCAATTTTCAACTGTAACCGTATCATCATCAATAATATATGATATAGCAGAACAGATGCCAAGGCTTTCACCAGTCGGCCTGTACATCTCAAAATAAACAGAAATAACACCATTGGCAAAAAGGCTGTTTTGCTGAGACATATTGAACTGGTTTGTCTTCTTGTATAATTTTTCTGCTATGATATGATGTGGGTCTCTAATTGCCTTTACATGCAATACTGGAAGATGGTTATTACTTCGCAGCACTTGAATCATCTTGTATTGTTTTCTTCTGTTCTGTGAATTCAAGGATAGTTCGTACCTGTCGAAAATGCACCCGACCGATAGTAATGTTATCAACTCTTCATGGGTATTCCAGCTTGGTACGCAAATACCTGGTATGTTATTTCTAACTTCATCTCTAATGAGTTCATTGTCATCAATAAAAACAATTGATTTAGGCAATATAGACAGGCTGGCTGCAATCTCTTTGATATTTGAACTTTTATCATTGTCATTGGCAACAATGCAGTCTATACTGTTTTTCAAAGGAAAGATTTCTTCGTCGAGGACATCCATTGCCTTTGAAACCATCTTAGAGTCATTTCTTGAACAAACTGCAACATATATGCCCAAGCTGTCTGCTAATACTTTCACAAAGTTTGCAAATCGTATATAATGTGCGCCAGTTGTGGTTCTCTGATTGGCTATGATTTGGTCTATGCTTTCTTCTGATAATGTTCCATTCCATAATGTATCATCAAGATCAAGTACAATAGCTTTGTAAAGAGTCTTTAAACGGCAAATGAAGATAGCTATAATTTTCATCACCATTATACACAATACAGAGACTTTTGTCTTACTTGATAAATCAATTAGGCACAAAAGATCCTGTACATTGTAACAAAAACTATAAACTTCACCTGTCTTTTGATTTTCACCAATAATTGTTAGAACACAGAAACATTCTTCATCATCATCAGAATTTAGATTCACAGTGAAACCATAATTCGCTAATTGTGACAACAAATAAGCAAATGTTCTATCTTCTTTGTTAGCAAATAGACCCAATCCCTGAATATTGACATTAAACAGAGATTCGTTATAAACCCGAAATGCGTTTATAACATTATCAATGTAGAAATTGACAAAATGGTTCATACCAACACTATTTTACCAACGGCTACCATATTGGCATGATTAATAAATGGTTGGTATATATACATGAAAACGTGGAGCCAGTTCTGTCACTCGTTCCACGCAGTAAAGGCTCTGGCATCGCCCAAGTTGTCGAAACGAGCAACGCCGAAAGCCCCACGCCTGTGTACGTATATAGAAAGCACTCTTGACAACGAACGATAAAACCGATCGAAGCCAATGAGGGCTGTATATAATACACCTCATGAGGCGTTCCCGTTGCTTTGTTCTTGACAACTTTGCTCGAACTGCCAGATTCTTACTGCGTCAAAACCAAAGCGTACAGTTACGCCTTATATGTATATATGTCTGCCCAACCTCTGCCCAGCGGGGCTTCCGGTATGGGTATAGACGTTACAAAGATAACACTTTTACTTTGAAAACCACTTTGTTTTGCTGGTAAAGTATGGTTTTAAGGTCTGATTTAACATTATTAAATATAAATATGTCAAAGAATTCCACTTTTGCGTGATTTTTCTCGCTAAAAAGTTTGTATTATCAATGATTATTCGTATCTTTGCATCGTCAGTCCTCGCCAAGCCTCTTAACAATGCTCAAATCGTGCGAGGCGTTTTTTGTTTATACACATTTGAATATGGCGAGTCTTATTCCCTTTACAAAACGGTTTGAATCTTCAGAAAATCTCGTTGATTTGCTTGAATCTCGAGGTTTACAGATTTGCGATAGAAACAAAGCCATACAATACCTTGACAATATTGGTTATTATAGATTGTCCGCTTATATGTATCCTTTGTTGAAGATGCCCAAAACAGCACATTTATACAAGGAAGGTTCAACCTTCAAGAAGGTAATGATGCTTTATCGCTTTGACAAGAAACTAAGACTGCTCATGTTCAATGAAATAGAAAAGGTTGAAATTGCTATCAGACGTGCAGTGATGCAAATAACAGCAGATATGACTGGCAATCCCTTTTGGCTTACTGACTCTTCTTATTTCTTGGATAGTTCCAAGTTTAATGAAACAATGCGAGCTATATCCAAGGAATATAGTAAATCTAAGGAGGAGTTTATTCTCCATTTCAAACGAACCTACTCAGAACCTTACCCACCATCGTGGATTTTAGGTGAACTGCTTACTATTGGAAATGTCAATGCCATTTATCGCAACATTAAACAAAATCGCATACGCAAACGCATAGCAAAATATTTTGGTTTACCTATAAATGTGTTTGAGTCATGGCTTACGGTTATTGCTGTTACTCGAAATGCCTGTGGTCATCATTCAAGAGTATGGAACAAGCAGAATGCTATTCAGCCAGCAATTCCCAATAGTCCAGAAGGAGAATGGATAACACTGCCAACAGATTCCATGCGTGCTTACTTTGATCTATGCATCATCAAGTACTTTCTTAATGTTATATCCCCCAATAATGATATGCAATCCAAACTAACATGGTTGTTCATTCGGTTTCCCGAAATTGACCTAAAAGCTCTCGGCTTTCCGCAGGGATGGCAAATGGAACCATTGTGGAGATAATAACATGTGGAATGGCTACTGATAATTCATTCCCTTACATGGTCTTCTTTGTTTCGGTTTTATCATATTATTGGGTCGGTTCAAACGCCCCATCCATTCCATATCTATGTGATTTTTATGTGATCGAAAGTTAAATACGTTAAATCTCACACTTTTCGTATCTACACAGAATTCACATTGTCACTTTTCTACCGTTTAGGGTGTATAACACTGATAATCAACTGATAATAGATACTGGTACTGAAAGTATAGAGATACTGCCTTTCACCAGCACTCATCTGCTCCAATGGTATTGGATCCTCGTTGGTTACTTCTCCATTTTTATATCGATTCATCAAGATTTCGATTGTAAAGAAAGAAGGAGGCAAATACTCTTGAATTTCTCTCATACTTCGGTCATTCCTTCCCACAAAAACCCTTTTAAAGTAGTCATCATAAGTAAATTCATCAAAAAATGAATCTGGATTTTTAGACTGTTCTTTCAGTAACGCCTTCAGGAAATGCAACGTCTGCCTTATCTTTAATGAAATATGAGAATGATCTTTCTGTATTGTCTTTACCAGCTTATCTACTTTAGCCTCTGTTTCAAAGCTAACTTGCTGTGTAAATTCATCAAGTTCCCCAATATCAGAGAATTCTTCGTATGATGGATAACTGTTCGCAATAGAAAATGTCTTATATATAAGATACATTGCTGCTGCACGCTGATATTTATTCTTAAAATCCAGACAATCTGCTACCCCATAAGTTTGCAACATTTTCGAACCGAGATCCATGTATCCGAAGATCTGATAACGATAATCAGTATAGATATCACGACTTACCCGATAATCCTCAAGATATTTTTTTGCAAGAGAATCAGCATCGAATGTATATAGAATTTTATTCAGCCCATAATCTTCCATGAAATTTCTATCATGTCTCTTTGCATAAATCATAATTGCCGATAGACGATAGAGCGTCAAATGGAGTTCCTTATTCATATCAAAGATACCATTATCCCTATAAGGGTTCAAGACAATAGGAGTCATGTAACCATCATTTTTATGGAACAAACTATTCATCCATATCTTTCCATCGGCATCATCCTCTGCTTCTTTCTTACTTTTCTGATTACCTAAGACTAAACACCTTTCTCTCTTATAGTCATTTGCATTGAAAGCCTGCAAACTATAATTGGTAACAATGGTATAGAATAAATTCTCCTTTGCCCATTTCACGAAATCAGCCATGATGACTTTTTCAGAAGAAACAATGCCTTTATCCAAAGCAGTCAATACAACAGGATTTTCATCACCCAACTGAAACTCTACCTTATCTCCAAGGCATGATATTCTAGCCAACAATCCATCAAGTACATAATAGATTTCAGCATAAAGGCCATTGATATAACAAAGATCTGCTGCCGTTTTTCGCCGTTTTCCTCTATTGAGCAAACAACTGAGGTTATTAATAACACGATAGATAATCTCAAATAAAGATGATTTTCCACTGCCGTTAACACCTACAACAGCTTGTACATTAATGCGGCTGCCAAAGAATTTATCCAAATGATTCTCCGGTAATAGAAACACCTCATTCTGTCTTATCTCACACCTATCATTGAGTTGATAAAACTCTTGTTGCAATCCCTTTCGCAAATTAGAACTACAAGTAGCCAAGATATGAACTACAGAAAGAGAAAGTTCTTTATGCGAAGGCTTTGGATTATCTTCAAAATTCTGTTTAACCATTCTTTAGCTAATTTGAGATATATGAAAGAGAATTAATACCCTAACATCTTTAACATATTCATTATTCTACTTTCCAGACTTTTTTCATTTTTTCCACTAGAAAATGCCGTATTCATACCATCAATACAATAACCATTCTCATCAATTTCTAGCACCCTCAAATAAACATCATCATAATCGTTACCAGCTATGAAAACGTTTTCAAAATTTCCATTTTCCTTATTTATTGATAGAACAGACAATAATCTAGACTTATAATACTGATCATTGTTAATAAAATGTTGAGATATCACTTTAATTACAGTATCATTTCCTACACCCAATCTTTTAGCTATAATAAATAATTTAAGCAAATTAACATTTACCTTAAAACCTAATTTACTTTCAATATCTCCAAGTTGTTCCTCAACCTTATCAAGAGCAAATCTTAGTTCTCGCAAAGTCTTATTTTTCAGGAAATCAGCAGAAAAATACTCATTAACCAAAGTCATATCTACTCCAGTAGCTAAAGATATTAGTGATAGCGCATATTTTTTCTTTTCTTCTTGAAGGGAAAAATGAAATATTTCTTTGTTGTAAAATTTAGACATGTACCCACGATAATCTGCATCGTCACCATAGAAATGATGGAATACGGCTTTTGTATTTCTCTCATGCATTACAAAGACAACATTGCTTACCCCAAATTTATTACCAACCAAAGTATCATTATTCGGAATAAAACATCTATAGCCGTAATCCATTTGAGCAGAAAAGACATTTAATATTCTGAAAAGATGAGCAGGATCTAACCTATCCATATCTTCAATTACCAAGACTATCTTTTTCCGTTTTTTAATCTGATACTCCTTTATGTTGTCACGTATTATCTTTGTAACAACATCATTTTCATAAACCGATGATTCATCAAATTTAGCAAGATAATCATCTAAGAATTTAGACCGATCAGTATTATGAATAAACTCCTCAACTTTACTTCTCAGTTCTTTTATCCAGCTAGCAGTTGTATATGCATCAAAAAGAGCCATTACTAAATTATCATCAGCATCAATCTCTTTCAGCATCTTCAAAAATGATTCTGCGACTGAACAAAAGTGATTTTGAACATAAAATTCAAATGCCATTCGTTCCGTCACTCCATAATATACATCAATTATGCCTTGTTGTAACAACTGAAGTAATATATCATGTTTAACTAAATCAAAAATATCCTTATTCTCCAACACCTGATAATTTACAGGGTAAAGAGTGATAAAAACAAAAGGAGATTTAGTATCATTCTTGCATTTTTCCTTAAATTTATTGAGGAAAAATGTCTTACCATCTCCAAACTTAGCAGAAAGTATCACCCTATCATGTGACAAAAGGTGATTTTCAAATCTTTCCATTTCCTCATCTACAGGTATTATATTGTCATCTAATTCCTTCATAGCATTTTTTTTATAGTCTGATAGCTTTCAATAACATGCAGTAAATACGGGCTAGTTGTATTTCCAATAACACCCATTTTAATAATTCACCCACCATAATCGTCAGGAATAATGCATCATTATCCAAGATGCATTAACCAATATAGGTTGATTCTCCGAATCATGAAGTTCTATAAATTTCTGAATCATATCACTTTCATGTTTGAAGGTTATTAACAATTCTAAACAGCAAGATGGTATCTGCCTGCATAGAGCTTCCAGAAAAGAAGAATTCGAGAGATTACCTCCTGTGTTTTACCCTCCAGAAGAAGTGCCATGTTCTAAAGATAGGCTCACATAGAGCCTCAGCAGGAAAATACTTCACGAGTCTTATATCCCTGTACACCCTTTGGAGATTATGCCCAAGTTGCGTTTTTCCAAACCGATTCCGAGCATCATGCCTTCCGAAGTTCCCGGTCTCTAGCACCTCATTCAGCATAAACTTACCATACTTCTCACTCAGAGGAACGATAAGTCGAGAGGCAGGCATACCGAACACCTCTTGCATAATATACATGATACCCCCTGCAAACTTCCATAATCCCAACTCCTTCAACTCCTCCTGTACCCCTATCGATAGCAGCAGAAGAAGAAGATTGTACTGCAGTAGCAGAAACGCCATCACATTCAGAAGTCGTATCCCCTATCATCCTCAGGCGGTCCCATCCCGCACAACCATGACGTAGACCTTTGATGGTCCGCCAACCTTATAGCGTAGCGGTTCCGAGCACCGGAGGGCGGTTACATCCTCTCGTTCCTGAGGAAAGAGAGGCTTAGTGAGAAAGGTGGAGCCTTCTTTAATGATAAAGAAGGACGGGATGATTTTAGAAAAAAGATTAGATGATTTTAGAAATCAAAATCCTTTTAGTATTCAAAAGGACTTTCAAAGTCCTTTAATACTTCATGTTTCGTATCCTTTTCCGAAAAATTAGCATGTTCCGTAGGAATGCGCCAATCGATTCCGAGAGAATCATCCAGTATCGAGATACCCCCATCAGCCTCAGGGTGATAGAAGTTATCACACTTATACTGGAATACCGCAGTTTCTGATAATACAGCAAAGCCATGAACAAAACGCTTAGGAATAAAGAACTGACGATGATTATCCTCTGTCAGTTCCACCGCCACATGCTTACCGTATGTCGGCGAACCCTTACGGATATCCACGGCAACATCCAGCACTCTACCCTTCACGCATCTCACCAGCTTGCTCTGGGTAAACGGAGGTCTCTGAAAATGCAAGCCACGCATTACACCATACGAACTCATGGTCTTCCAAGAGTTTCCTTGGCTGAGTTGTGTTTACAAATATAGCCATATCTATTTTTCCCCTTCAGAATAATTTTGAATAAAACAACCCCCTATTTGGTTTTCTACAACCTTAGAACATGCTATCTTATCAAATAAAATCATATAACAATGATGAAGACTTAATACTGCATCTTGCAAGTCTTGGTTCAATTCCAAATCTATTATCTTCAAGCCAGCAGCCTTACATTGATCCTTAGGTATATGACGAGAATGTGAATAACTATGCTGATGATTGAGAAAAACCTCATATATGTTGTCTATATCAAGCTCAGGATTATTTTTTAACAGGAATGATTTGGCTAGTTCCTTTGACCATTTTATCGAATTCTCGCAATTGGTAATAAAAGTTGGATTCAGTTTACCAATGATTGCCTGCCACAAGCCTAAGGAAGAAGGTCTACTAGCGATATCATTTACAGCCTTATCAAATTCATCCAGCATACCCTGACATGGAATTCCTCCAAGTTGAGGATCTATCGGCCCCAGAGAAGACTCACGTCCCATCAATATTTCTCGACACGACATTGCAATCAACGTACCAGCAGACATTGATATTTGAGGAATTATAGCACGCACATTCCCACCAAAAGCAGACTGAAGATAATTCACGATACTTTCTGTAGCAGCTAAATCGCCACCAGGAGTATGCAATATTAAATCAAGACCTTTACTTCTATCCAGTCTATATACATTAGTCATGAAAGCATTCATGTCAGAATCATTAATTGAAATAAATGGCGCATTAGGATTTTTAAGCCAGCCAGAATAATAGGTTATAACATTACGCCCTGTTATTTCCGCTATTTTATCCATATACTCCTTCCTTTTTTTATTAAGCAAATCAATATTTGTTGGAAAAGATTGATTTACTTCTGTCAAAATCTCACTCCAATTGCTCATAAGACAAATTTATTTAGAATTAATACCACAAGATGCATTGGTTATATAATTACGAGAACTATTTATGCTATACTGCTCATAATTATCCCCTATTTTCTTCCAAGACTTATTACTTGAAATCAATTCATTTTCTGAGAAGAAAAGTTCAAACTTATCATTTCTGTTCATAAATATTCATATTTTAGAAAAACCTTTAATAAAAAGAATTTAGTTACATGAACTAGTTATACGTTCAATTTCTTCAACTAGCTTCAAATACATCCTTTCCTGAGCCGATTTATCAAGTTCAGAAAGTGTAGTTTTTGGATCATTAATTGCCTGGAAATCTCCCAATTCCGTCTTTTCAAAAAGACTAGGTTTCACAAGCAGACACAAAATTGTTGTATCTTCTTCTGCAGCCTTCTTCAAAATAGGAGGTAACTCATTTCTTTGAATAAAATCTGAAGCTAAAAAATCAGTCGAAACCAACAATATTGCAATATTTGCTTTTTTCAAAGCTTTTGTAATTTCTTCTTTCCATTTTTGACCTGCTAGAATTTTTCGATCAGACCATTCTTCAAATTCTCCATTGTAATTTTTCAGAACTTTTAGATGTGTTATCAGTCGGTCAAAATAAGCATTATCAGCATGAGAATAGCTGATAAAAATTTTATTCTTTTTATTCATTGTAATTTTCTTTTCAAAAGGTGTATTCATAAGTTCCTTATTTTGTTCAATCTTGACATTTCCTTGTTCCTTTTTATTGGTCAAAGGATTATCAACAATATCCAATTTTGTGATACGACTTATCAAACTTTCATCAAGATGTTCTATTTTATTCTTACTAAGAATGAGTGTAGTAATCTTCGAATCAAGTATTTGCTTGGGTAAATGCTTAATATGGTTACCATGCAGATTCAAAATCTTCAACTTTGGCAGTTTAAATAAGGCGCCTTGTAATACCTTTAAATTATTAAAAGCCAAGTCTAAGGTTCGAAGTTTTTTGAGTTTCAATATTTCTTGAGGAATTACCTCTATCCTATTGTAACTTAAGTCGAGTTTTTCTAGATTTGTATACTGATATACATTATCAGGTATTGTCTTTAGATTTTTATGGGATAAATTAAGTTTTGTAACTTGCTTTATCGTTTTTCCTTTAATTTTTATTGGATATTCCATAATATTTATGTATCTTTGCACCCATAGTCGGACTATGGGGGTAGCGACTTAAAATAAGTGATGTTCAGAGTGCACTCCTGCGGGAGGTCACTCTGATTAATATCTTGAATGGAGTCTAAGCGTAGAGGAAGGACCTCTAATAGACGGGGAAGAAGTACTTCAACGGTTTGCTTAGAATCCCTTTAATTCATCACAGCTTCGGCATCCCACGTTTTTCGCTAGCGAATTTGTGTTCTTTCATACAAAAGAACACATACTTCATTTTGAGGTCGTTCGATTTTGAACGGCCTCATTTGTTTTCTTTTATCTCGACATAGCACTCCTCCATTTTCTCTAGCATTTTTGGCACGATGAAGAGTTCTTTCACACTCTTTCTGCCAGTCTCGCCATTCAGCGACACCCAGGAAGAGTAAAGGTGACAGCAGGAGTACCACAATAGCTTCAGTCATGACCAATCCAAACGCCTCGTCCTTAATAACGGATGGAAAAAATCAGTATTACATAATTCCATTATAACAAGCCGTAGTAAGACCAACACAAGCGGTCTCCACCTTTAGCAAGGCGGTCCCAGCCCGCACAACCATGGCGAGGGCTTTGATGCCCCGCCAACCTTAGAGCGTAGCGGTTCTGAGCACTGGAGGGCGGTTACATCCCTAATCCCTATGGTAGGGATTTAGGGCTTAGGTATAGGGTAAGGACCCTCCCTCAAGGGAGGGACAGGAGGGTCTATTTGCAATACATCTCCTCATAATACTTCTGATACTCCCCAGAAGTAACATGCTCCATCCATTCCTGGTTATCGAGATACCATTTCACGGTTTCCTCTATACCCTCCTCAAACTGGAGAGATGGCTCCCAACCCAATTCCTTCTGCAACTTGCGAGAGTCGATGGCATAACGCATATCGTGACCCTTTCTGTCAGTTACGTAAGTGATGAGATCCATATCCTCGCCTTCCTTTCTGCCGAGCAGAAGGAAAAGGTAAGATAAAGTTTTCAATATCCTTATTTCAGATATTTTCTGTCATTATCCTCGAACCAGTCAGCCAGCGCTTCCTCAAAGCTCCACTTAAACTGATAACCGCAGTTCTTCAACTTCTCGCCACTGATGTTAGTTGAAATCTGGAGCTTCTTCACTCTTGCAGGACAGATACCCATTGGTGAACCAAGAAGCATGGCAGCTCTTGCCATAGGCATGATAACCCAGTTAGGAATATCAGGCACAAACTGAGTCAATCCAGTTACCTTCTTCATAGCCTCTACGATATGCTGAATAGTATAAGCAGGTTCGAAGCAACAGTTATACAACTCAACACCATGTTCATGATGCTCCAAGCGATACAACATGAAGCGAACCAATTCCTTTACATAGATACAAGCCTTGATGGTATCCTTTCTACCAGGGTAAGCAAACTTATGACCACGGATAGCCCAATACAATCTGGTGAAATTACCATTCTCACCCTTTCCGAATACCACACCAGGGCGAACGATAGTGAGCTGGCGATGAGCAGCATCTCCATTCTGCCACTTCTCATGAATCTTCTCTGCCACCAACTTAGAGATACCGTATGCAGTATTAGGAGTAGGCAAGGTCGTCTCCTTCTTCAACTCCTCAGCTGCTCCGTATGGTGCAATACTTGAAGTAAACACAATCTTCTTGATATTCCACTTCTCAGCAAATGCCACCACATTCTCAGCGCCACGGATATTCGTCTCGAAATACTCATGATCTTCATGACCAGGAGTACGATGAACTGCAGCAAAGTTGAAAATCACATCGTCCTCAGTAGGAGTAAATGGCAAGTTCTCGATAGGCTTGCGGATATCATACTCGATGAAAGTAGACTGCAACTTCTGACCATCACGCAAAGCAGGCTTGTAATCCTTTACTACTGGATTAGGAGTACCAGGCTTCACGATATCGAGGTTATATACTTGAACGCTAGGATAACGCTCCTTGAGCAAATTTGTAAGATGGGTACCAATGAAACCAGTACCGCCAGTGATAATATAGTTCATACTAGATTTTCATATTTACACAAACAAAATTATTTCTTATAGCCAAGTTCCTTCAAGAGTTTCTTGTTCCATTCAGAACGTTCCTTATCAAAGAACCAGCCCCATTTATTGAAGTACTTCACCATATTCTCCATGTGAATCTTCAGCATTTTCTTACTCTTATAAGATGCTGCTCTATGAGCATGAACCACAGAAACCAATGGCCAGTACATCGTGCGATAATACTTATGCATTCTTCGGGTAATGTCAATATCCTCAGGATACATGAAGTATCGCTCATCAAACAATCCCACCTTATCAAATGCAGACAAGCGGAAGAACATGAAACTTCCCTGATGATATGGTATGTTTGCAGGAGTCTTGTGATCCCAAAACTCCAAAGTATAGCGATAGTTCATTTTCTCTCCCATTTTCTTTGGCATAAACCTACGGAAGATAAGGTCGAATGGAGTTGGCAACAAACGAGTGGTCAGCTGTAGGCGACCATCAGGATAGCGAAGCATCGGCTGAAGCTGAGCAACATCCTCATTTGCCTCCATATACTCAGTTATCTTTGCTATAACGCCCTCGTCAAAATACACATCCGAGTTTATCACCAGATGATAGTTGGCATGAATCTCCTGTGCCTTTTTAATAGCCACATTATGTCCAGGTCCATATCCCATGTTGGCATTATTATAAATATACTCCACTCCGTCCAACTGAGAGCAGAAATCCTTAAGTTCATCACTAGGCGAATTGTCACTTATATAAATAGGTGCAATACCATTCATGCGCATAGAATCTATACACTTCTTTAATTCATCGTGATCTGTCTTATAGGTCACGATTGATGCAGTAATTATCATAGCCATTTCTTAAAAAGGTAAGTCGTCTGCAATATCAACATGTTTTTCTTTGAGTACTAAAGCATCTGACATAGGTGGGAATGCAGACAATAACTTACCATCCTTATCAAAGATAACTTGATGTACTAATATATCCCAGCCTGCCCTAGAATTCGCAAAAGTAAAATAATGCTCTTTTACGGTTTTCTGCGGATAAACATACCCCCAAGGTTCCAACATAAAGCGCAACTCGGTAAGATTGTGAAATATAATAGGATATTTCCATCCCATAGCTTTTCTTAATTCTGTAAAAACAGGATGACTAGCGAACACAATTTCTGAGATATTTTTGTTCTGGTCTTCATTCGCACTTACCAACAACTCTGTCAAATTCTTTGCAAGTCCTAGTGTCTCTTTCAAATCACGCAGAGTATCCGTTTCAGAAAATTTAGCTTGCTCTTGAAGATAATGCTGCAACAATCCAGCCCATTGTTCTCTCAAAAAAGAGATAATTTCTCCAGATGAATAAAATGGATGAATAATGTTGTTTCGTTTCAGCCCTTTTATCTCTTCTATAAACTGAAAGATTCTCTTATCATCTACATGAGAGTATTCTATGTCAATATCTTTTTCCTTGTTTTTTAGATAAGTCTGAAATTCAGCATTTACATCTCTATCTATAAAGACATAGACTTGTTTATTGTGCTCTATTGCTGTTTTAATTTCTTCATTAGATATTGAATATTTTTGGTTTACATCTGATGCCGTACCAAAGCGACCTCCAATGATAGCCACAACAATATCTACTGTAGAAATCTCCTTATAGCAATAATCCTCTAACTTGGAATTTGTACCATAAGGAATCTCACCTTCCTCGTTTCTTACAACATCATAGCCCAAACTCATGATGAAATTGTCCAAGTCCACTCTGATTTGCTTCAAATCATAAAATGTAGAACTAATAAAAACTCTTGGTTTTGCCATAATTTAAAGATTAATCGATTTTCGAAACAATTTCATCAATTATTTCTATACAAGGTGTAAGCATTGCAGCATTTATACGCGTAATACGACCTTCAAGATTGTGATTGCCAGTTTCCAACTGTGAGAAAGGCTTACCTTCTGCAAAAGCAACGACTCCAGTTGTACCAAAATCTTTAACAGAAATCATACCGTCATCAAGATTGCCAAAAGTAAAAAGATTAGGATTTCTATTTAGCATCGCCTGCACTTCATCTCGTATAGTATTAAGTACTGTACCATAAGCTGACGCTTCTCCCATATACTGAGTAATACGATTTCTTATTACCAAATGAATCTGAGGGACATCACCTCTTTTGCTTAATAATTTAGCAAATTGGTAATTTTCATAAATTGGGTCAGGCAAGTTCAAGCCATAAACCAAAGTAAACAAATTTATAATAGCCCTACGAGAAGAATCATCTGCCATAATAGGCACCAATAAACGATCTGCTGCATAAATACCCATCTGAGTATGTATAGCAAAACTTGGATTAGTATCTATAAAAATTGTATCATACTTTTCATTAGTTTCTGCAATAAACTCTTTTATCCAACTTGTCACAGCTAATCGAGCATCAACTCCTGGCAACTGAGTATTAGCCAAAGCAGATAAAGCTGTAGCTTGAATTTCAACCAATCTATCACCTGCCAATAACTCTACATTTGATGGAATTTTATCATTATATTGAGATGGCAGGCAAAGAAAATCCTCTGGAGAAAACTTGACGGCATTAAATGTCGATTGTATTCTACAATCAAAATAACCGCCAACAGTCCGTCGCGACTCATCTTTAGACAAGTGAGATAAATTCTCACCACCATTTCCAATCAAACCTCCAAGAAGTAACTCGGACAAGTTAGCTTGTGGACATAAATCAATCACTAGAATATGCTTATCTGCATTTTTTTGAGCATATTCGGTAATTATTTGGAAAGACAAACTCGTTTTGCCCGTTCCACCCTTATTATTCCAAACTGTATATATCATCTGATTCTATTTTTAATTTCAAACAACGTTTTTACTATTCTAAATCCCCACATAAACACCAGTGGAAACCCTACCCCAAAAACAGCATAGAGCAAAAGAAGAGAAATATTATTTCCGATATTCGGAGTCAAATCAGCAAGATTGCCCCCCCGCATCCAGCAATATTCAAACTCAATGAGCAGAGTTTAAAGCCAACAAAGTGCAAAGCCATAACGTAGAAAGAGTCCTTTCCAATATATGCGATAGCCTTTCCTACTACATTAGCCTCGATATGCTTACCTATATACATTATAATATATAGAACTGCAGGCGCAGCAACTAACAGCTGAAGAATATCCTTATATTCATTGCCATTTAGAGAAACACCACCAAGCATACAAGCAACCTCAAAAGCCACCAATCCACATACTATAGCCAAATAGCCATTATCGAAAGATAATTTCATCTTCTGATACATTATTCTGCCAACATATATCAACAGCATTGCAGTAAATGTATTACTAAATCTACGGATGGTCAAACCATACTTATTACTAAGAATACCTGCTACCATACACATTGTCAGTAATACAATAAATCTCATCCACTCATATTGTCTATCAGTCTTTGCAATCTTCTTGATTGCCCAGGAAACAATAGATAAACCTATCAGAGCCATGAAAAGCACATACACAAACCACATTGCACCAACAATCGGTTCTCTTCCGCCTAAACAGATAGCCAATACTGTTTGCTTAACGAAATCCATCATTGAATAAGTATTGATTACAGGATCAGTGGACTCTAAGGAATACCACCCTATCTTTATCAACACATTATGCAATAACACTGCAGGCACATAGAAATACAGAATCTTCAAGTACAGCGATGAGAATTTCTTCTTAAACCAAAGTTTTGGTTGAACAAGCTGCTCTTCTTTGATAAAGAACCCAGCTACGATAAAGAACACTGCTACATGCCAAAGTCCAAAGACTAAATCACCGCAATGAACCAAACGGCACGAAGGATAGCCGAAAGCTATATGCCCAAGGACAATGGCTATGATAGCCGTTCCCTTGGTTATATCAACGGATAAAGAACGGTTATTTTCCATTATCTACAATTTAAATGGAGAATCAAAGTCCTTCAGCATTTGATGTTTTGTATCCTTATCACTGAGATTAGCATGTTCCGTAGGTATCATCCAATCTATACCGAGAGATTCATCCAATATCGAGATGCCACCATCAGCTTCTGGGTGATAGAAGTTATCACACTTATATTGGAATACCGCAGTTTCTGACAACACAGCGAAACCATGAGCAAAGCCCTTAGGAATAAAGAACTGACGATGATTATCCTCAGTCAGTTCCACAGCAACATGCTTACCGTATGTAGGAGAACCCTTACGGATATCCACTGCTACATCAAGCACTCTACCTTTTACACATCTCACCAACTTACTCTGAGTAAAAGGAGGGCACTGGAAATGCAAGCCTCTCATCACACCGTAAGAACTCATACTCTCGTTGTCCTGGCAGAACTTAACCTCGTATCCAACTAAAGGCTCCACCTTATCTTTAAACTCTCGCTCGCTAAAACTCTCAAAAAAGTAACCACGAGCATCACGGAAGAGGCGTGGTTCAATAATAAGCACGCCCTCTATATTTGTCTTTATTATGTTCATTATTTTAAAAATTATTATTCGTTATCTAACAGTATATGGAATATTATAAGATTTTAAGAGCTCTTCATATTGATATTCTGAACCATTTGGAATGGATGCCGATTCTATTCTGTTTCCAACAGTTGTTAGAAGGTTATCTAAATATTCCAAGGATCCACTAATTGGTCCTTAACTTTTCTATAAAAGTTTTATTTTTCTACCCGATTTTTTAATGCGTTGAATATCTTGAATAGCAGACACTTTTGCTTCCCTTCTCGTATTAAAATAATCAAAACTATAGGGAAATTCTATTCCCAAAGGTCTGATTTCTTTCTTAAAAAAATCATTCTTAAAATCAAGTATAGTTACATTAAAACCATTCTTATAGCAATAACTCACTTGGCAATCATCTTCACATAGCTCTTTAAACTCTAAGATTGTAAGGTGACCGCCACGGTCTTTATCTTGTAACTCCTTAAAAGAATCAAAGTTTTTTCCATTAACAGCGATAGAAAGTATATGTTCCTCTAATAATATTCAATCTTTGAAGCAACAGTGAATATTTTTACTTCAAACATTCTTGCTTAATAACTCTTTATATGCTTTCTGATACTTTTCTGACATAACCTTTGATGTATATTTTTTTAAGAAGACTTCTTGTTCAATGTGTGCTACACTTTCTGAATCCAACTTTAATATACTATTGATTCTGTCTTTTATATCGCCAACATTATGTTGGTCTATCAAAAAGCCGACCTCATTATCTTTGAAATTACTTAATATTTCTTTATGTGCAGGAATCGTTGACAAAAGCATAGGATTGCCAATGGACATATTTTCCAATAGCGTATTTGGCATTCCTTCTGAATCAGATGTAGAAATATAAAAATCTGCAGCTTTTAAATAATCAGATACTCTTGTAGTATAACCTGTCAATATTATATTTTTGCTAGCTTTATTCTTAACATACTCATACAACGGTCCCGTGCCAACCATTACAATCTTAATATCATTTCTATTTAATGTGTCAAAAGTATCAACAAGAATAGGAATATTCTTGCCAGATGCAAATCTACCTACATACACAAAATACTTCACATCTTTTTCAAAATGATACTTTTTTCTCAACTCTGTTTTTTCAAAGAGATTTCTTTTCCACATTGGCATAGATGTTCCATTTGGTATAGCGAGAAATCTTTTATCATCCGGTCGATTATATGCAGCCAAAACACTTTCAGAACAACAAATAACTCTTTCATACCTACCAATCATTAGATTATGAATTAGCTCAACAACAATTCCCTTTTTAAAGCCATAGATTAGGCGAATATGCTTACCAGGGAAATTATGAGGAGTAAATACCTTGTGATATTTTTTACCTAAAAAAGGTATCATCATCATACTACCAGGGCAATGACCATGAAGTACATCAGGGTTTATCTTATTTACCTCGTACTTTAATCTTATAAAGATTTGCAAAGGACTTAGATGCTTTGTTTCCGTTAGTTTCACTACAGCTAATGGTAACGAATAAAAATCCTCAATTCTACTATCCTGTTTTTCTGGATTAAATGTCAAAATCGTAATATCAAATTTTTCAAAATCCATATTCGAGACTATTCCATACAAGATATTGACAGGACCACAATTCTGTAAAGTGGAAATAACATAACAAACTTTAATCTTTTTCATTGTATATTAAATTTGCTGTACGTTTAACATAATTTTCAAAAGCATCATGATAATCCCCCAACAGCTTTACCAAATTGTCCTTTCTTTCCTCAAAAGCTTTTATAGCACCATCAGCCTTTTCCTTGATTTGCTGGGGAGTAAGTAAATCAGGATTCTCAATATAGCAATAATCCTGTATGCCGAAATTATCCATTAAAGATTTTTGTTTTGAATCTCCATTTTCATTGATGTAAGATTGAGAAGGAGGATACACAACAACTGGTGTTAAATTCTTAATATTAAAAACAGAATCGTGGAAACGATGAGTTATTGTAACTTTAAAATACTTAAATATTCCAGCAAACTCCATTGGTGATAAATCTTTCAACAGTATATCACAAAATGGAGTAGGACGTAATGATGCTATCAGATATCCTGCATCATGAAAAATTTTAGCTAACTCAGATTCAAATTTTTCCCTAGTTCTAAAATGAAAGCATACAATTGGTTTCTTGCAATTTAGAATACCTTTACGATCTGCATAAGCATCAGCTTCTTTATAATCAATTTTAAGATAGAACGTAGGATCTGGAATTATTTCCAGTCTATTGTCTTTTTTATCTTTTAAAAGAGATTGTATTAAACTAAAAGTCGCAGCATCACGTATGCCTAAAGCTGTAAAATCTTCTACAGATGTTGCCAACATTTCTTTCTGTCCTTCTGTTAATTTACTATAAGAAGTATCACGAGCAGAAGCTGCTATCATTATTTTCTTAGCTTTTATCATTGGAGATAACCAATAGGCAGTTATAGCCCCTTTCGGAGCTCGAAATAATTCTAATAAAGTATCACTACCCACATATATTGCATCATAACCTAAAGATTCTATAAAATCACAACTTTTAACATAATCCATTTCTACCAAATGAAGTCTAGAGCAAGGAAATGATTTCATAAATTGATAGTATTTTTTTATCTGTACGACATCCATTAGTAATGACTTGAATGTTGCTCTAGTAATATATGGTCTCCATATACTACGCCATGAATGGTAACGTATAAATTCGATATGAGCATTAGGAAAGACATCTTTCAAAGAACTATAAACAGACAATGCTTGTAAATCCATTCCTGGATTGACGTCATTAAAATAAGGAATGTCCGTAAAATATGTTAATATACCTATTTTCATAACTAAAATATTTTTTTTATTTTTCTATATAATTTATATAATATCCATGGACTACATAATTTAATATCATTAGCATAAATATGCTTTAACAAAGAGTAAGAGAGCTTGGAAAACAAAATGGACAAACATCGTCGTTCGATATATTTAGAGCCTTTCATCTTCCCAGAAACAAGTCGATAATTATGTCTCACTGCATCATTAGCTTCAATTGGTTCACAATGCAAATATTCACTCATTTGATTCAAAAGTTGAATTGAAGTTTCCTGATGCGCAACAACCAAAGAAAGACCATTATAGTGCTCTCGTGGAAATTTTTTATCACCCCATAAATCTCCAATAGTAAAATCACTCTTGCGTTCTAATCCAACAAAACGACAATTATAACAAGAATATCGATTAGTAAGTTCCGAACAAAAACCATCCGTAACTAGATTTTTCACATTTGAATAATCATGTACAATTTCCTTATCATCAAGAGTTTTCATATTGTATTTAAAACCAGAGCTTTTCCAGCCACACTCTTTTGTTCTAAACGAAAGTATTTTCCGAATAACATATGGCTCGTTTTCCAAGAATTTATCTATCAGTAATTTTGACGGAACTCCACCACAAATAAGATCAACGGTAATCAGACTACCAGAATATACCTTATGCCTTAAATATGAGAGAAGCCCAGCTATCTGACACCCCGTTCCAGAAAACAAGACTAACTTTTCGTCTTTTAGTAATTTATATGCATACAAATATGATGTCTCTGCATTTGACTGAGTGTATTTTGACCCTTGCAACAATGCAAGATCTTTCTTATTATCAATGCATATATGCTTAATATCACACACGCCAACATTAGCAGCACCAAAGACATAGCCACCTTGCTTCAAGACATATAATGCCATTGCTGCAAAAGCTCCACCGGAGGCACTTCGTTTTCGAATAATATTATCTGAATTCCAGGCTGCATAGAATTTTGATTCGGAATTTCCTTTGTATTCAAAATCTGAAATCACAGGACAAACCTGCTCACATTTATGACAAAGAACACATTTTTCAGTATTACAACGTACTGCCAGATGTCCTTCTTCATCAATATATGAACTTAAAGCATTCTTGTTACATGAAGAAACACAAGCAAGGCAGCCCGTACACTCTTTTTTATTTGCTAAATTAGGTTTACTCATAGCGCATCGAAAAAAGCTTTATATTTATTGACTATAGATGCCAAAGACAGGTTTTCATCAACAAACTTCTGTTCGTTAGCTTTAACAGAATTGTAGATTTGCTGATGATTGTTCAGTATCCACTCCATCTTATCAGCAAGTGCCTGTTCATCTTGGCTTTTAAAGGTAAATCCCGTAACCCCGTCTGTGACAAATTCAGAGAATTGTTCTATGTCAGAACACAATACAGGAAGATTATATCTAAACGCTACTGTTATAGCACCACTCTGTGCAATATCCTGATAAGGCATGACAAAATAATCGCTTTCTGCAAATAAATCAGCAACTGCCTCATTAGGTATTCGCATAATATCCAAATCATAGATTTCAGGATGTTCTATAAGTGGAGCATAATTACTTGCCCAGTCTTTACAATTACCCGCTATCTTAATTTTAAAATTAAAGATTCCCTTTCGATTTAATATATTAGCAGCCTTTAATAACAAATCAATACGCTTATACTTTATAATATTGCCAAATACTAAAAAAGTTATATCCTTCTTTGCGACTTTTTTAGTTGGATTACCATAATCTTTCAACGCTAAATGGGCCATCAGAACATTTTTATTATCATACTTATTAAGAAGCGCTTTTTTTTGGCTATTTGAAAATGTCTGAATATTACTAAATGTACTTAACCATTTTGCCGTGTAAAAACGTACAAAGTTTTCATTACTTGCTCCATTGGGAGTTGTTACATTATGGCAAGCAGCAATTGTTTTTCCAATAGGCAACAACCATTTATAAAACCATATACCACAAGGCATAGCATATTCCGACGTATAATAAACATCAGAATTATCGTTCTTTATCTTTCGAATTAGATTAAAGATAAAAAAAATGTTTTTTAACGAACGCATTCTATGTTTTTGCCACTCATAAGATATATATAACATTTTATCATTTCCTAGAGTGTCATCAATATATGCTTTTGTATTTTCCCCATCTTTTGGACGTAATATGACAATCCAATGAATATTATATACTGATTGTAATTCTTTTATAATTGGGAGATCCACATCAACAAAACATGTCGGTGTAATCCATGTTATTTTCTTCTTCGTCATATTTCACTTCTTACTCATTTTTTACATGCAAAATAGGAACTATTTTAAAACAATAAATACAAGAACTACCACATTATAAAAACACTAATTAATTATTTTCCAAACTCTTTGATTTTTTGTTCCTCTTTCAAAGAGCAAACAAGCAGTTGTCCATTCTTCTCTGCTACGATATAGCCATCCAAGCCTTGAACTACTACTTTACTTTCATCGGCTGCATGAACCACGCAGTTCTTGCATTCATACAATCGGATGTCCTTGCCTACCTTGGCATTGCCAGCCTCATCCTGTGGAAGTAAGGTACGGAGGCTGCCCCAACTGCCTAAGTCACTCCAGCCAAACTCGGCTGGCAAGGTATAGATTTCCTTCGACTTCTCCATCACGGCATAGTCAATGCTTATCTTCTCGCAGGTTGGGAAGAGTTTACCGACTACCTCTTTCTCCTGTTCGGTATAGAAAGAAGGTGCCATCTCATCCATGATGCTGGCAAGGTTTGGCTGGAAGGTTCGGATTGCCTTGCTGATGGTATCGATGTTCCATACGAAGATTCCGGCATTCCAATAGTAATTGCCAGCGGCAAGGTATTGCTCGGCTGTCTCCAGATTTGGCTTTTCCTTGAAAGCCTCAACCTTGTAGATTTCATCTACGGATGTTGGCTCTGCTGCGGCGATATAGCCATAGCCTGTTTCCGGGCGGCTTGGCTTGATACCGATAGTAACGATGGCGTTCTTATCGGAAGTATAGCTCAATGCCTTGCTGAGCACTCGCTGATACTCCGAGGTATTAATGACGAGGGCATCGGATGGTGTCACCACGATGTTGGCATCAGGATGCTTCTTCTGGATCTTCCAGCAGGCATAAGCAATACATGGAGCGGTATTGCGAGCCTCCGGCTCTGCTAATATGTTATCTACTGGCATGTCAGGGATTTGCTCCTTGACAATGCGAATGTATTTCTCGTTTGTCACTACCCACATGTTCTCGACAGGACAGATTGGCTTCAATCTATCTACTGTCAATTGAATGAGGGAACGGCCCACACCCATCACATCAATGAACTGCTTAGGATAATCGGGGGTTGACATTGGCCAGAAGCGGCTGCCTACGCCGCCGGCCATGATTATAATCTGAATATCGTTATACATTTTTAAAAAAGGTTTTTATTTAATATTTCAGTGTACTTGCTAATAGAAAGACTGTAGGCGAAGAGGAGCTTTACTACGTATAATCATCATCTTTAAACTATTTTTTTGCAAAAGTTGTTAGAATTTTATTTTTTATAAAACAAAATGTCAAAGTCAAGAGTATCGAGCCAAAGAAGAGCAACAAGAACCCATAAATATTAACAGAAAACTCCCACTCATTCATATCCAGTCCAACATACTTGCCCAACAAAAGTCCAAGACATCTAAAGAAGAATATGTGCATCGCCATCAAGTAGAACGACTCCTTACCACAAACTGCCAAGACCTTACCTATCTTCGTACTTTCAAGCAACCTACCTAAATAGCAGACCATATATGTGCCCGACAGACCACCAATAATAAGTGTCAGTGGATCATTATATTGATTAGAGATTAATGCCATAAAACCTTGCTGCATACCTATTGTATAGGTAATGCCTATATTGATAAAGAGGCACAAGATAAATAGCGCCATTGAAGAAAAATGATTCTTTGAATACTTCCAATATAGATGACCTATATAAATTAAAGCCATGGAGGATATGGCAGACATGATTCTCTTTGGTGAATGAATCAGCTCACAATGCGCCACCAAACAAGATATAACACAGCATGAGACCATCACTGCTAGCATATTAATTTCACTATATCTATTGGTTTTCTTTAAAATCCATTGTAGAAATGATATAAAAACTATGGCAAAAAACAAAGTTAGTGCAAACCATGTTGGTTGTACCATCGGCTCAAACGACATACCGGTCAATGCCCTCAACATCGCACCCACCCAGTCATTGATGCCCTCAAAATACGCAAAGTCTTCCTTGCCTGTATTAGCTGGATATAGATTCAAATCCAAGAATACGTTATGCAGCAAGACTGCTGGCAGAAAGAACCACAGGGCTTTCTTAAACAAGGAATGATACTTCTTCTTGATGGTCTTCAATGGATTGTCCAACAATTCATCCTTCAAGAAGTACCCCCCCCCATAACTAAGAAAGCAGAGACATGAAATACACGATAAAAAGAATCCTCATTTAGGAAATCAGGCAAAAAGGATATTCGCAAATGCCCTCTTATAACCAACAATATAAGTATACCTTTGGCTATATCAAGATATTCCAATCTTCTTCTCACATTTCTCTGTTCCATATCATCAAAATAAATATGTCAATAGTTTCTCTGAATATTTTTCGATAGTATGACTCTGCGAGAACAAAACCATCTTTTTAGAATACACAGAATACTTGTCCAAAGACTCCAACAAAGCCATTCTCATCGATTCTTCCGAACAATCAAAAAGAACACCTAAATCATTCTCGGCAATTTCCTTGGCATAAGCCGCCTCACGATTAGTTACTACTGGCATGCCCAAAGCTATGGCATCCATATAGCTAGTGTAGCCTATAGGCCCGAGTATCTTTTTCTGCTCTATCAAGGGAATTACCATAACCTTGGAATTCAAACACAACTGCTCCATGGTATAATCATTCGGTCTGTCCTGGAAGTACAAATCAATATTCTCACCTTCCTTATATTCAGATGGAATATGATTCTTGTCCGTAACGATGACCGCTCTTTTATCGGGCATCGTTCTCATGCAACGGATAAACAAGTCATGATTTCTAGCAGTCTTGCCGTTATCCAAGAAGTCGTACTTTTTATATGTATCCATCATCTTCTTGTTTACATCATACCATTTCTTTTCTGGATACCAGTTGTTATACAGCATCTTTCTACCATCATGTACAACCTTGGCTGCCTCGTTCATCAAATCCTCGGTAAAAAAGACAGAGCAATCAGACTTGCCGTACTTCATGAACTTATCGAATGGAGGATGATGATAGTTTGTCACCAACCTTGGTTTGAATAGATGCCACTTATTGAGAACCGCAAAGTATTTTGATACGACATTAAGTGCGTCAAATACTACGTCATATCGCCCCCCCATAATCTTCAAGCAGAGATGAAGAATTACCATTTTTGAAGGGTTGTTCACCACTAGGAAGTCAACTTTACCTCCACCATATTCTTGCTTAATAATAGCAGAAGCTTTCGAATCGAAGCATTCAATAATTTCCCCCATCCCAAAAATATGATGTGATGGCATCCATCCCTCTGCAATGCGTCTGTGCGCATCATAATTTGATATATATAGTATATTCATAGACTTGTTAACTATTTAGAAATCTCTTATATTCTGAGAGTATGAAAGAATTCATCCTTTTGAGATAATCTTTGTTAGCTCTCTTAAATGTTGCAATTTTTGAAGAATCACTCCATAACTCCTGCAAATATCTCACCCATTCATCCGGGCTATCGGAGGCAAAGAGCGGAGCATTTGCCTTATCATAGATGCCAGCCATGCTATGAGAATGTACAATCGTAACCTTGTCAAAGGATATAGATTCGAAGGTCTTTATCTTCAATCCTGTACCCTGATATACGGGGTTGATGGCAACATCTGCAAGAGCATAGAAATCTGCTGGATTATCAACATACCCCAGAGCCTTGACCCCCTCAATACTACCCAAAGTTGGCAAAACTTTACAGATGCTTCCTCCTACTAAAAGTTCAGCGTCAGGAATTGTTTTTCTAACAAGAGGAAAGACTTTCATCAAAAACCACTTGATGCCATTCTGGTTAAACTCGTTATTGCCAGATAAGAATACCATTTTATGGTTTCCCGTAATTGGTTGAGGATGATATTCAAAATTCCCATAAAGATTATAAACCTTACTTTGGGGGGATAGAATCTGGAAGTAATCAGCCTCCTGCTCTTGTAAAGCAAAGATGTGTGGACAACGTTGCATAGCCTTAGCCTCTGTATCAGCTGTAATGCACAATATCGGTTGTCCAATCTTCAAGTTTTTATAAGCAAAAGCATCATGAGTAGCAATAGCTTTCTTTGGAATATTGATAAGCTTGAAAAGTTTGGAGAGATAGTAGTAATTGATGATGCACACATCGAAATGATATTTTTCATCAAGTTTATTCACCATCTTTTCAAGACCCATGGGATATTGGTCATCAAGTTTCCAATGATTGTGGCAAATAAATCTGCGATAAAGCTTTATTGCTATCTGCTTGTACTTTTGAAACTTGCTTATAGTATATAGATGGAACTTATCACCCCAATATTTTTGAGTTTGCTCCAAACTTTCCTTATATGGAACCACATCACGATTCAACGGCATCTCATTGACATACAGAAAATGCACTTCATGCGCCAATGCCATTAACAACTCTGCTTGATACAATATCCACCATCGATTACCAGCATCTGTTGGATGCGTAGGGCATTTTGAAACTATTAAAATCTTCATAATTACTAATTATAAAATGGTTTGCAATTTCTATAAATATAACCAGCATAGTCTGAAAAGATTGGCAAATGGTTAAATTTATTAGCTAAATAAATAAAAAGAAATAAGATTAATATTGTAAAAGCAATTTTTGAATGATTATATGCTTGTTCCAAACTAATTCCCCAGCACATATATACACCTAATCTATAACCAGCAGCAATACGAACTAATTCATTAAAACCATCTTGAAAAACCATAGAAATAATATTTGTCAATAGAAAGCTCCAAATAGCTAAACCATAGTAAATTCTTCTTTGATGAGATTGATTTTTGTTCATTGCAAACAATGTTATGTTCAATATTATAAGATTAAACAAAGTTGTTGTCAAAGACCGTTCTACCTCTATACACTGAGAATCAGAATAAATAGCAACCTTGTCTGCTATAGAACCTCCCAACATCAATCCTAATGATAATCCTATTTTCGCAAAGAAAGCAGAGAATAGAAAAAATCCTATATATAAAAGATTGGCTGTAAGATAATTAACCTTAAGACGTGATAGCCAAAACAAAGGAATTACAGCTAGTGCGACATTGTGTATGCTAGCTCCTAACGCAACACATATTAAAAATTTTTTTAAGTCTTGATTTATAATATATCTAAACGAAATAACAATAAATATCAATGCGATTCCTTGCCTAAAGATCAAAAATTGGCAGCCCATGAAGAAAAATATTGAGAAAACGATAAATGGAAACTTTGTATATTTCAATAAGAACGATCCATTGGAATACAACCATCCAAAAGTCATAAAAGACATAAAAATACAATACAAATGGAATATACTTTTAAAAAGTATATTCAGAAACATATAGCCAAATTCCATCTTTGTAGTTCCATACCGAATATATGTAAAGATATTACTCCATGAGGCCTCTCTAAAGACACCGTAAAACTGATCCCAATCGGAGCCTGTCCAATTTGTACAACCACCATAAATACCATAAATAAGGCATAATAAAATCATGCATATTCGTTTTGTTTTCATTGGAATCTTAATTAAATCCAATGACCAAAAAGGTATTAGCATAAAGTATAAGATATAATATATATCCATCTGTTTTTATAATTCTATAATATTCAACTATTTTAAAGAAGCTATACCTGTCTCTTATACAC
>ERZ1026862.336-NODE-336-length-30940-cov-12.012627_pt1 | contig 30940 bp, 18 predicted proteins | sample MGYA00380161_ERZ1026862 | MGnify/ENA primary metagenome ERZ1026862 (study PRJEB33269, sample SAMEA4719797) | human gut metagenome | biome: human-associated habitat; feature: organic feature; material: feces | place: Cameroon | collected 2013-10 ... | reverse complement strand
CCCTAACGGGGTGACCCATTAAAATAATACACGAATTGAGGCGTTTTATGCGTTTGTTATTGTTGAATCTCAACTATTTACGATATCATTTTTTTATCAAAACCTTGCAGAAAAAAATTACGGATTTTGAACACCCTACCTAACGGGGTGAGGCTGGCGCATAAAAAATTGATGATTCAATCATAAATCGTGCAGAAAAAATGCGGATTTTGAACACCCTATCTAACGGGGTGAGGCTGGCGCATCATAATACATTGATGATTCTATCAAATCTCATGCAGAACATTTTTGCGGATTATAAACACCCTACCCTACAGTTGTCTTTCATCAGTACCCTAAAAAAGGCGTGCAATCAGAGTTGATTGCACGCCTTTATGTTTAGAATTTGAAGATTATTATTTCACAATAAACTTCTGACCATTTTGGATATAAACGCCACCCTTAACAACTTGCATCACACGACGTCCAGAGAGGTCGTAGATGGGAGACTGCTTTTGGATGTGGTTATCCACGATAGAGCTAATACCTGTTGTATTGCCAAAAATCAATGTAATGGCAGCGTGCTGAGCATTGTTAAAGAATGCACGGTTGGCAGGAATATTTTCCACAGAAGCAGAAGGCTTGAAGAAACCAACTTCGCTCAAATTAGCTTTGTTTCTACCAAATACCAAGTAGTTAGTCTGTGCATCTTTAATGTCCTTAGTCTCTAATGTACCTTGCAAAGCACTTTCTTGAGTAGTACCTTTGCCAAGGGTGAAGATAGCCTTTGCTGAAGCCTCTTCACTAACCAAAACGACACCCGTTTCATCTGCGAAGTTAGTAACTTCGGTCATACGGCTTTTACCATTTTCAGGATTGCCAGCAACATAAGCCTTAGCACCACTTACAGCAGTTACGCCGAAGGGCACGAAAGAAGTAGCGTATGACTTATCGCCTACCTTATTAAGAGCAACCTCGTAAGTTGTAGCAGGTTCAATAGCCCATGTTGCTTGATCAGCATTGTTTGTGCCATTCAAAGCTGCAATATTGCCATTGTCTTCCAAGCTCATCTTATTGCCATTGGCATCGCTAAGAACAAAGCCTTGCTTCACATTACCATCCAAGAGTTTACTTACTGCGTATGAAGCACCATTTTCAAGGTTGGTCATTGGTGAAGTAGTATTCTCAGCTTGGCTTGTCAAAGCACCAAGACAAGACTTTGCATTCACATTGTAGAGCTTAACACCAGCATCTGAAACTTCCATTTTCCAAAGAGCAGAAGCAGTAGCTACCTTTGCATTAACAGGTACATTATCTGTTACACCGCTGTTAGCAGTAAGCACACGCTTAGCGTTGGCAGTGTTGAAGTTCGTAAAGGTGTAGTAAGTGTTATCCACATACTGCTTTGCCTTTGCAAGATAATCGTTGTAAGCCTTTGTTGACTGTGTAGCATCATTGAAACGTACTTCCTTCCACTGCGCATTTTCTGCAGCACAGAGGTTGGCTACATTAGGCAATGTATTGTACACATCGACAGTCTTTTGTTCCTCTACAACCTTCAAATATTGGGGAGCAGCAGTAGCAGCCTCGCCAATGGTGTTTACAGGAACGAAGTAGAAGGCATTTGCATCAGCAGCAGTAGTAGAGTTGGCATCGCTTGTCAACACCGAACCATCAGCAGCTGTAGTAGCCTTAGTTGAATAAGCCTTAGCTTTCAATACCATGCCCTCTGCAGTACTTGTATTGCTCCACCAAGCATTTTCTGCTTGATCGTGCAATCTTACGCAAATGGCAAGTGAACCTGCCTTAACACTGGTTGAAGCAGTCATGTTGTAAGCAAGCTTCACATCCTTACCAGCACTTGAGGCAGCATACATCTTAGCACCATCGTTAAAGCCTAACAACTGTGATGTACCAGCAGCCTTGTTGTAGAATTTATAACCTGTGTTTTCATTACCTACAAGACACCAAAGTGCATTGTCAGTAGTAGGCAATGCGTCAACATCTGTACGCAAGTTTGTGTTCAGTTTGTCGGTAGTCAAGTAGCCAGCCTTGCGACCATTGTCGGCAACAGCCACCTTAATCATATACCATTGTGTATCCTCTGCCCAATTTTCAGCTTGAGGAGCGCTTGACACCTTCAAACCTTGAGGTGTTACAGTGCCTTGCAAAACAGCTTGATCGAGATTGAGTGTTGCGTTAGCAGCGATGGCATAAGTAGTTACATTCTTACCCATGCGAACGGCAACGATGCGGTCTTCATTCAAGTTGTTGGTGATGGCAACATGAGTAGCCTTACCATCTACCCAAGAGAAGTCTACGCTATAGTTGCCCTGAGCCTTCAAGCCCTTTACGCTACCCTTTGCTGACCATGCTGAGGGCAATGCGGGAAGAATAGTGATCACGTCGTCGTAGCTCTGGAGTAACATTTCAGCTACACCACTGGTGCAACCATAGTTACCATCAATCTGGAAGGGTGAGTGCGCATCGAAGAGGTTGTAGTAGCAACCACCTTGACCACCCATGGCGACACCATATGAACCTGAGTGACGGAGAGCACGCTGCAAATTGCTGTGAGCCTTATCACCATCGAGGCAACGAGCGTAAGTATTCGTCTGCCAACCCATTGACCAACCTGTTACATCACCGTTACGAGCAATCTGACCATTGTAAGCAGCGTTAAACTGCTTCAAACTGTCAGTATTCGTAGCAAATGCGCTAACCTGGTTGAAGGGATAGAGACACATCAAGTGAGAGAGGTGACGGTGACCCGGATCAGAGAGATTTTTGTTCTTCCATTCCTTGAGGCAAGTCTTTTTCTGACCATTCCATTCAGAAATACCTGGATTATAGTCTTCAAACCAAATACCCTTATCGAAATTCTCGTAAAGGTCTTTGAGTTGGTCCATATCTGTATCACTAATAGGAGATTCTGCACCAAGTGCTGCGTGACCTTCGAACAAGTCCTTCAAACCCTGATAAGCAGTTTGCTGAGCAAAGGCAGTGATTTGGTTGTAATCACCATGTTCAGGACTCCATTCACCAGTAATTACATACTTGCCATCAGAATCCATCGTAGCGATGCTCTTCGTAAAGAGAGCACTCTTGTACATTACAGAAAGCGCCTTCTTGAGGAAATCGCGGTCGAGTGTGTACTTGTAGTAGCGATACAAGTGGTCGCAATACCAAGCACCCAATGTCTTCATGTTTGAATTTTCAAAAGTAGAAGTACCACCGAAGATGTTGTTCTCTACAGCAACAGTCCAACCTTCAGCACCATTCTTAATTTTATTTGCCAAAGTAACCCAAGGAGAGTTGGGGGCAGTTGCCAAGTCGATGATGTTGTTGAGGAAGGGGAGGTGCATTTCGCTGAGGTTTGTGGGATCAGCGGGCCAATAGTTCATTTCCACGTTAATATCAGCGTGGATATCGCAGTTCCAGAAGTTAGTGTTTGAACGGTCATTCCAGATACCCTGCAAGTTGCTGGGGGCATGGATTGAACCATCAAGGTTCGCAGCTACGGTCATGTAACGACCATACTGGAAGTAGAGACTCTCGAGATAGTAAGCATCAGCAGTCTTCTTGTTCTCAGCATTAGTGTTGTAATACTGCACAAGCTGCTCTGTAGTTTTGTTTGTGCAAGCATCCGCAATGTTAAGGTCTGCACGGTTCATGTAGCTACTGAACTTAGCTACGTGGTCGTTATACAGAGTTTCATAGTCTTTCGCAGTAGCTGCAGCCAAACGATTCTGAACTTTGGCTTCAAGCTGAGCTGTTGTTTCACCGCTCTTGCAACCTTCCTTTGTAGCATCGAAGTTTGTAGCAGCAGCAAGGAATACATTTACCCAATCCGCATTTGATACGTGGATACCCTTATTGTCTGTAGTAATTGTAGCGCCCTCATTAGCAAGTACTTTATAAGCTGCATTGTATGAGATAAGTGTCATGCCACCGCTAAAGCTTGCACCAGCATTGTTATAAGTGACATCACCTGCACCAATCTGAGTATCGGGTTTGAAAGCAACCTTGAGGTTGAGTTTGTCTGTACCCTTAGCTTCGTAGTGAGCTACGAATACCTTGTCGGTAGCCGAAGTGAAGTAACGACGTGCATAAGTAGTAGCATCGTCATTGCTTTTGTAGTTTACACCACCTACACCATTAATAATGTCGAGGTAGCGTACATAGTCCTTAACGGGCTTTTCGTCAGTATCGAAAGAGAAAGCACCACTCATGTCGGTAACCATAATCGAACCGAAGTTCTGATACCAACCACGTGAGTTGTTTTCGCCACCACCATTGCCAGTGCTACCCTGCCAAAGTGTCTTTTCGTTGAACTGAAGTTCATCCTTATAGATGCCACCGCGGATAGTAGTACCAAGTTGGCCATTACCCAAGGGGAGTGCATATTCCATCCAAGTGTCAGAAACACCAGTTTTAGCTACAGGCACGTTGTACCAAAGTGCATACTTGCTGATGTCTGTAGGACGTGTACCTGCCTTAACTGTGTTATACTCGCTGTAGAGGTATTCGGGACTGGGAGTAATTTCAGTGATGTAGAACTTAGAACCATTATCGTTGTCAGCGGCTTTAGAACTATTCCAAAGCGCAAGAAAACCATCGCGGTTGTTCCAGTAGTTGTTAGCAGAACCAGCAAGTTTGATGTAGCAGGGATTCGTTGTGCTATTCAAATTGAATGTTCCATCGAAATAGGTGGTATAGGTTTCATCGTAATTAGTCAATGCAGGACTCTTTAAAGTAGCACGTGCACCTGCTTCACTACCAGAAACAGCCATTACCTTACCATTGCTTGAGTTAATAAAGCGGTAAGTGTTATCCACTTTATAAACGTGCCACAAGCCCTTCAAACTACTGGGTTCTGAATGGTTACCCATTTTCATATTACCACCGTTGGTATAAGCGTCGTCAAAACTTACGTAACCACCTGTTTGATTTCTAATGATGTAGTACTTGTTAAGAGCTTCGAGCACACCTTCAGCTTCTTCCAAACGGAACTTTGAAGCAGCTGCACCAGTTTCCCAACGTACAATGGCATCTCTGCTACTCATATGAAGCGCCTTATGGCTTTCTGAACCATTAACGTAGATATTGCAATAACCATTTGTACCAGCATAGCTTACGGTGTAAACCGTAGCATTTTCTTTACCATCAACCAATTCAAAGGTTACTTCATCCTTTGCAGGAAGTGCACCGATGTACTGACCATTAGCTACATTCTTGATGTAGTAAGCGTCACTACCATTGGCTTTTTCAAAGAGCCAAGCGTGATCTTTTTGATAAGCATTTTCGTCTGCACCAAGCAAGCTGGGCTTACCTGTACACAAACGCACATATCTTGTGCCATAGAGCATGTTGCCCATAAATACAGTCTTACCATCAAGATTTGTACCAAGCACGTTGTCAGCAGAATTAAGCGACTCAATAGTTGACTGCAAGTTCTTAATAGCAGTTTCCATGGCTTCCTTAGTGGTCGGAGTCGTAGTAGGAATCTTCTTGATTGCCTCAGTAGCATCATGATAGAAATACTTCAAACCTGCCGCTGCCTTGAGTTGAGCCACATAGCTGTCGTAGGTCTTTTTAAGCAACTTAACAAGAGGCGTATCCAAATCTGTATCCGAAGCGAGCGTAGCTTCATAGATTGCCAACCGGTTACCATCATCCAAAGAGCTCCAGCCGTTAACTAAAACGCCCTTTGCGTCACCATTATTTTCCTGCATGTTAATGGTGTTAGCCCCTACCTTAATAGCCCAAGCATAATCCTTATTGCTTGTAGCAGTAAAGGTCAATGCATCTGTTGCATCGTCAGAGTAACTACCATCTGAAGAAACGAACTTTTTAGCACCTATACTATAAAGATAGCGCTTACCACTTACGGTTAAGATGGCAAACTGTTGTGCCGCTGCAGTTGCACTTGCTTCACCAGCATCTTTTACACCAGAACCTGCACTACCAGCCAAGTTTCCGGTATTGTTCGTGCTGTAAAGCAAGAAACCACGTACACTCTTGATGTTGTACACTTTGCTATTGCTCAATTGGCTGAGATCTGTCACGGGACTTTGCGCCCATGCGGACAACCAACCTCCTGTCATTAAACAAGCGAACAAAGCAAATAAGAAAAGTGTTAATCTTTTCATAGAGATTTGTTGTTAATTTGTAGAAATTTGTATTTTTATTATGATTGTTTTCCAACACTTTTTATTGATTTCCATATAAGTGTATACTAATCCTCTGCAAATGTACGATTTTTTTCTTTTTTGCAAAAATTTTCCAATACAATCAAGTAATCACATCCTTATTCTTATAAAAAATTAGAACACCATTAGGATAGGGTGTTCAAAATCCATGATTTTTTTATGCATGATATTTGATAGATTTATCAAGAAATTTCACGCGCCAGCCTCACCCCGTTAGGGGTGATATAAGGTAGCCAGGTATGAGAGTGAGGGGAGGATTGTCCCCCCTCGCTCTCATGCCTGGTTTCCGCATACAATAAAACCAAACTACGCACGCCTTTAGGTGTGCGATTGGACCTAGGCGAACAGCCGTTTTCATAGGACAAGAACCCTAGTTGTATTTTTATGACCCCGCAAGTTTTCTTCGAAAAATAGGCTTGCTTCGCAAGTAAAGTGTGCTCCGCACAGAGCAAGCCCATTTCTAAAGAAGGACTAACGAAAAAGGCATGTGAATACCTATCTCATTAGCTTATACATTAGTTGTGGGCTTGTCTTGTGCGAAGCACACTTTACTTGCGAAGCAAGCCTACTTTTCCCAAAGGGAAAACTTGCGTCTGAAATATACAACTTGAGACACGCATGTCCTATGAAAACGGCTGTTCGCCTAGGCCCAATCGCACACCTAAATGCGTGCGTAGTTTGATATTGTAATCCGTGTTAACCAGACATGAGAGCGAGGGGGGGACAAGCCTCCCCTCGCTCTCATACCTGGCTACCTTATATCACCCCTAACGGGGTGAGGCTGGCGCGTGAAATATTAATCTAACTCAAATAATCAAACACAGGGTTTTACAAGTGAGCCCAAAAATATTATAGATTTTGAACACCCTACCCTTAAAGTCTCACAGATACAAAAGGAGGGTGTATCAAAGTGCAATTCGCACCATGTTGATACACCCTCTAATTTTTATATTCTGTTACGAATTAAGCTTCGGGAACACCGAAGGGAGTAGCTGTACGACCACCTTCTTCAGCAGGAGCTTCTGCACCAGGAAGATTGATAGGACCAAAAGCCTTTTCGTACTTCTGAACATTGTCTTGCAAAGCAAAGAGAAGACGCTTAGCGTGCTCAGGAGCCAAGATGATGCGGCTCTTAACATTTGCCTTGGGTACACCAGGGAGTACACGGATAAAATCCATAACTACCTCAGCGCTTGAGTGAGTGATGATTGCAAGATTAGCATAAATACCTTCTGCTACTTCGGGAGAAAGTTCGATCTTCAACTGACCGTCATTGGGTTCTTGATTTGCCATTGGTAAAAATCTTTTTTATTAGTTTAATTTGTAGATGTTATTTCGTTTGTGAAGTAGAATACAATTTCATTTATCACACCACAAAAGTAACTTTTAGCTTTGGATTGACCAAGTTTATAGGTCGTAATTTCCAAAAAATTGCTCTATAATTACTATTTTAGCACATTTTATTAGCTATAATTTAAAAAAGTGTGTATTTTTGCCATCGAAATAATGGTTTAAAAACATTTTCTGGATCACATTCGGCATTAATTTATACTATCAACAAATAGGCAAAACGACTATCCCGAAAAATTATCATTTATTTAAATACATACAAAATGAAAAAATTATTTACTATTGTTGCTATGGGCGCAGCGGTGCTCACAGCAAGTGCACAGAAGACCGTTCAAGGTTCTCGTTTCTTTGACAATTGGTCTGTAGGTATCGTAGGTGGTGGCATTGTGCCCGCCACTAACTCAGATTACATCAAGGACATTCGCGCCACTTACGGTGTAGAGATCAACAAGCAGATTACTCCCATCTTTGGTTTGGGCGCACAGCTCACAGCTGCTAACAATGTTACTCCTAGCAAGAATATCTTCGACGCTACCAACGTAACATTGATGGGTCGTCTTAACCTCTCTAATATTTTCCTTGGCTACAAGGGTGTACCTCGTACATTCGAAGCAGAACTTGCTGTAGGTTGTGGATGGGGTCGTAACTACTATCCCTCAACCGTACGCAACGACTACGATTACTTGACAAGTAAATACGGTTTGAACTTCAATTTCAATTTGGGCGAACAAAAGGCATGGACCATTGGCATCAAGCCTTCACTTGTGCTCAACATGAGCAGCGACAGAAACTTCCATGTAATTGAACCTAGCCTTACCAATAAGGATATGGCTGCTTTCGAACTCATGGCTGGTGTAGCTTACCACTTCAAGAATAAGAGCAATGGTAAGCACTACATGACATTCATCAAGGCTTACGACCAAGCAGAAGTTGATGGCTTGAACGCTAAGATCAACGATCTCCGTGCTCAAGTTAATGAAAAGGACGGTCAGATTGCTAAGGCTAATGCTGATAACCGCAACTTGCAGCAGCAGCTTAACGAAGCTCGCAACCAAAAGCCCACAATCAAGACCGAAACTAAAACTATCACAAACAACTTCAGTTCGCTCGAACAGACTGTAACATTCCGTCAAGGAAAGAGCGTTGTAGATGCTTCACAGCTTCCTAATGTTGAACGCGTAGCTACATTCTTGAAGAACCACAAGAATAGCACCGTCGACATCAAGGGTTATGCTTCACCCGAAGGTAGCGCTGAAGTGAATGCTCGCATTGCCAAGGCACGTGCCGAAGCCGTAAAGACTATCCTCGTTAATAAGTATAAGATTGCCGCAAGCCGCATCACTGCAGAAGGCCAAGGTGTAGGCAATATGTTCTCAGAAAATGACTGGAACCGCGTAAGTATCTGTACTATCAACGAAACTAAGTAATCAAAAAATAGTTTCCTAAATAAATAGACCACACTCTTTTCAGAATGTGGTCTATTTTTTTTAATGTACACTATCACCATGTGTGGTATGTGTGGTTGTAGGAGTTTTAGGTGTTGTAGGAGTTGTAGTGGTTGTACCATTTTGCTCCTGTGTGAGATCTCCATTATTTTGTTCTTCCTGCGCCCTAGCTGCTTCTTGTCTGCGTCTACGTTGATAATACACCCACCGAGCGTGGCGCACAGAGTCTTGTATACGAATACTATCTTCATGCGTAAGCTGAGGTATAATATTCAAGGTATCAACAGCCGTAGTATCTTTTGTTGGCAATATCGTGTCGGCAGCAACAACAGGCGTTTCTTCCTTTGGTTGCATTAACTGCCCCAATCTTTCTCCCCAAAAAGGATACGTTACTCCCATTGCCAAAACCACGACACCGCCTGTAGCCCACCATTTATAACGACTCCACCACAACTGTGCTTTTAACATGGCTCTATTAGGGTGATGTGTGCGATATTTTCGACTACGTACAGTGCTTGGTTCTGAACGTAAAGGTTTATCTGTATCAACAGTAATCACATTCTCAGCAACCTTTGGCTGCTTCTTTTTTGACTTTTTTCGTGTAACTGTAGGTTGGGTTTGGTTATACGAAAAGCCTTCTGGCAATCGAGGCGGAATATTTGTTGTACTACTTTCGCTTGGCGTAAAGTCTAATGCATGCAAACCCTCTGGAGCAGGTTCCGATTCATCTTCCAAATCGTCATCCTGTTCCTCCTCCAAATCTTCTTCTGCATCGTTTACATCAGGTTCTTCTAAAGAATCTGATTTTTCTGTATCAGCAACGACCTCGTCAATATCTTTTGTTTTATCGTTTTCTTCGTTCATTTTACTTTGTATTTGGGTACAAAGTTAGTGCAAGGCGAGCACAATGAAAAGAAAAATATATTTTTATTTTCATTGTCGAGCCGCAGCCTAACTTCGCGAAACAGTGTGAGTGCAAGCATTGCTATTACCTATTACTTACAAATAACCAAGTTCTTCACCACCACCGTCATTTTCTCGTCAGCCTTGCGACAATGCGAAAGCCATTTTTGGAAAGCCTCAAATGTAGTTTCGCGTGGTAACAAATCGCTTGAACTTTTATCTATAGCCTTAGCAAATTCGTTGGGCGAGAAAATAACATACAGACGATTAAATTCGCGCTCATCAACAGCCGATAACGTATAAGCATCTACTATTTGAGGCGAGATATCCGTAGCCTTTTCTTCAGAGAAGAACACATAGTGCTTATTTGCTTTTACGGGGAAACTCCCTGTTGTTTGATTGCGATAAGGCAAAAGACAATAAGCCGTTTGTGCCTCGTCTACCAAATATGCCAAGCAATAACCATTTATGGGCGATTGGAATGACAAATAAATGTCATCGCCATCTTTAAACTCTGTTGTCTCAAAGGCATCATCCGTGCCATTACGCAAAGTCTTCACACTAAGATTTACAGCAGCGTGCTTTATGGCGCGTGCACGTCCCTTCACCTTTACAGTAACAAGCAAGGCATTATCAGTCATTTCGAGTTTATACGTTGGTGTACCCAAAGTTCCAATCCATTCACCACGCACCTCATCTTCCGACAGCGAAAGGAATTTGTCTGTCAGTTTGCCATTTTTTTCCTTCTCATACGAAGAGTTTACTTGCGAAATTGTAGTGCCAAACTTATCTGCCAAAGCCTTCACCTTGGCTTGATGCAAAGCCTGTGCCTTCGCCTCTATCGGACTCATGTTTAACGGAGCAGGAAATGTAAATTCAGCCTCAACTGTTACCACTTTCTGCGCAAAACTTACAAGCATACATAGGGTAAAGAGAAGCAGCATGCTCATACGGAGTAATATAGGTTGTTTCATTTCTTGTAATTTTTAGGTTTATACTATCATCTCTCGCCTACAAAAGTATACATTTTTAAAGACATAAGGATTAAAACACTGCCGTTTTTTTTGAAGCGTGTAACGCATCCCCTACCTATAGAACTCAAAATCCCCACCACAAAGCCTTTGCCTTGTAATGGGGATTTTTTATTTATCGAACATATTAGAATTTTACCGTACCGAGGTTGCGGTCTACTAACATGCCGTCCTTAGCCTTAAGGTTGAACTTACCAGCCTTCTTAGCCTTGAACTTGATAACAAAGAGATTGTTATCGCCTTCATCAAGGAGGAAGTTATTACCACGGTTCACAAAGGTGGGGAACAATTCCTTCTGACCATTCGTGTGCAAACGATCGTAAGTAAGGTTCACCATATCCTTCATATTGAGCAACTCAGTACCTACATACTCAAACTCGTCGGTGCTATAAGGAAGTGCAAAGCTCAAACCATTTACATAGTGCAAGCCCTTGCCACTTACGGTAATTTCCACTATATCGCCAGCAGCATAAGTCTTCTTGTTCGGAGTGAGCACAAGGCTACCCTTCACCTTATCGTTAGAGTTACGTACGCCACCATCAAGTTCGGTTGTTACGCATGAGATATCGTAAGCATCAATCAAGCCATTCTTGTTGATATCACCAGCGCTCACATAGTCAAAGTCGCTATCTCCCTTACGCAAACCAGTATAGTTCATGTAAGAAGTCAAGTCGTTCTCATCAATGCGCTTATCGTGGTTAATATCACCCTGGAAGAAGCTTTCAGAACCAGGCACCTTGAAGATGTACATCTGACTACCTGAAGCAAAGTTACCAACAGCCTTATCAAGGTGCAACTTCACATAACGTGCTTCGGGGTTACCCTCAAAGTTGAATGTCTTATGTTCAGCATTCTGTGCCCATTCAAACTTAACCGGAGCGCTCCAAGTTTGACGATCGCTACTGTATGAGAAGCTACCAGCGAGCAATGTACCATTACCTGCATCTTCGCGAGGAATGTATACCAAACGATCCAGTTTGTTTACAGAGCGGAGGTCAATAGTGATGTCAGCAGGTACGCCTTCACCCTTACCCCACTTCGTATGCCAAGGACTCTTTTCGTCGAAGTCGAACATCTTGTCAATGCCCTGACCAGGTTGGTCTTCTGCAGAGTTCTGCGCCTTGATATTCTTAATGGCAAATTCCAAAGGATTGCTCTTAGTCGTAGCACTTACCTTGCTCCAGTCTGAATAGCCATCCTTATTCACAGCACGCACCTTAAAGGCATAGTCTGTTTCTGCTTCCAGACCATCGATTGTAAACTCAGTGTCGCGGATGGTTGAATAAAGCATACCGCCATATTCAATTTCATAGAAGTCGGCATTGTCCACCTTCTTCCATGAAGGAGTAAGGCTGAACACACCTATATTCTTCTCTGTAAAGTCTACCACAGGAGCAGCAAGAGCACCAGTATGTGTCAACTGACGATCAGCAGGAGCAAATTCAAAGCCATCTACCTTCACGTCAATCAAATTGGCAGTCACATCCGTCTTACCAATCTTAACCAACAACTGGGCATTCTTCAAAATTTCCTTCTTCGCAGCATCCGTGCCAGGTGTAGAGAAACGGTTCAAGTTTGGCTTTTCGTTATAGAAGTACACGTCTGTGCCCTTTTCAAAGTCTGCCAAAGTAGTAACCTTGGTCAACTTCACACTCTTCTTACCCACCTTAGCACTAACGCCCTTAGGTTCTTTACTTACATTGATACGGAGTTCAGTTTCTTTCTGAGCTTCAAAACCATTATAGTTGCCAAATGTGGGGTTAATTGTCACAAAGAGTTTACCCTTACCATTGGCTGAAGTCGAGATTTCAGTACGTGTGCACTGACCACTGAGATAAGCCTGTGTTTCGCCATCATCATCATATTGGCTAAAGGCATTCGAACCATTCGCAGTAGCATAAATCTCATAAGCACGATAATCCTTACGTATTTGAGTAGGATTATTGTTAGGATTCGTCATCGGAATAATGGCGTCGGCTTTCACAAACACGGGCAACTTCCAGATAGGTGCATCATAGTTATTGATAATGCGTCCACCTTCATACACATCGCCATTGTAATAGTCTACCCATCTGCCTTCGGGCAAATAAATGCCATTGCGCACATCGTTACCATCCTTATCCATCTTCGTGTTCTTATAGATAGGCGCTACAAGGAACGAAGGACCATACATAAACTGATACTGAGTATCAGTGCCTAAAGTATAGTCGTTAGGATAGTCAAGGAACATGGCACGAATCATAGGTTTACCGTCCACTGCCTGACGAGCAATGGTATAAGTATAAGGCATCAATTCGCTCTTTAGCTTAAGATACGAACGGTTAATACTTGTAGCGGGTTCGCCAAGCACCTCAGGATATTTAGGATTTGCACCCCAACCGTCCATATTGAGTTCCATCGGCGTAAAGGTCTTCCATTGGAATTCACGCACATTTACAGGCACGTTCTTTCCACCGAAAATACCATCTACGTCACTCGTAATGTTAGGCTGACCTGAAAGACCTGAGCCAATAAATGTAGGAATGTGGAAACGAATATATTCCCAATCACCACCTGTTTGGTCACCACTCCAAATACCAGCATAACGCTGTGTACCAGCCCAACCATCAAGCGAGATGATGAAAGGACGTGCGTTCGAACCATAGTAAGGCATTACCTCAGCAACGTCTGCTACACCATTCAAGCCAAATGAATAGCCATAACCTACCCACGCTACGTCGGTTTTAAGCACACGTACACCCGCATCGCGCACTTCTTTCACAATGTCGCGTTGCAACAAAGGTTCAATACCTTCTTTAGGATGGAGGTCACTCTGTGTCCAAAGACCAATTTCTACACCCTTTGAACGTGCATAATCACCAAACTCCTTCAAGTTTTGGATGTTGCCATCGAGTGAATTAGTTTGTCCATAGCCAGCTCCATAACCATCGTTCGGGAGGAACCATCCAAGGGGCATATCGTTTGTAAAGTAGCGGTCAATGGCTGCACGGGCTGAGAACTGATAGTTGTTCTTCTCGCCGTTCAAGCTTTCTTTCACACCGCCATTATCCTTTTGGCTTTCGTTATAGCGCTTACCATCTTCGTAGAGCATGAAACCATTTTCAGCCTCTTTCCAATAGTCGCGATTGTAAGCATTAAGGTGACCTTCATAGAAACCAAACTTAGGCAACAACACAGGATTACCTGTGAGCTGATAAAAGTCATTCAGCAAGTCTACGGGTTGTTCGTCTACCATGAAGAAGGCATCAAGATAGTCTTCTTGGTGCGAAAGAATTACCTTGTCCTGCTCAGTGGCACCAAAGTCATAACGACCAGGCTTAAAGGTGTTCCACATCATACCATAGCCCTTTGTACTCCAATAGAAAGGAGTGGGCGAAGCTACACCACCATCTACCCAGTTATTGGTGTTTTCAATGGCAATGCTCTTACCCTTGTGGCTAAAGCGACCATTCTGCACACCACCACCATAGAAGTATTCGCCTGCGTGAGTCTTCAAGGTGAGCGTAGTGCTGCTCTTGTCAAAACTTACGGGTTGTACGCTTTCAATTACCTTTTCGCCATTCTTGATGTTGATAACCGAAAGAAGTCCTGTTGCTTTGTCAAAGCGCAAAGAAATGCGATTTGTAGCAATTACTACACCATCTTTTTCGTCACGCAAATCTACAGCTAACGGATTACGGCGTGCATTCTCCACCAAAATCTTTGCAGGAGGTGTTGCTTGCGGATCACGCACCACACCACCGTTGTCATCACGGAAAAGGCGGAAAATATTGTCGCCATAAAAATCGACAGTGAGTTGTTTACCATTCGCATAAGTCAATTCTACGGTAGTAGGATTGATTTTTGCAGCGCTCTTAATAGGATTTGCTGTAGTCGAAGCAGCTGTTGTAGTTGCCGACATTTGCACAAGTCCACTCGCCAAAGGCAATGCGTGTACACCCTGAGGTGTAAATGTGAGTCCTGCAACAGCCAACGGAAGGGCCATTACAAGTGTCGCACAGCTTTTGCCGGGTTTATTTTGCTGAGACTTTTTCATAGAATATGTGAGATGTTTTTTATGTTCAATTATATGACGGCTCAAAGTTACGCAATTCTTAGCAGATAAGAGCTATTCACACAAAAAGTAATTCACTTTTTGCGCACCTTTTTGTAAAATTCCCACCCCATAATGATATTCCAAAAATTGCGATTTCTATGATTTGCCAAAAAGAAGTCAATCATATACGAAAAAATGCTGTCAAACAATTTGTTCAACAGCATTCGTTTTATGTTGGGGTATCCGGACTCGAACCAGAAAAGGCAGGACCAGAATCTGCAGTGTTACCATTACACCATACCCCATACACAATTTTATCCTCAACCAAAGGATAAAGATTAAGAAGTTTGTTGGGGTACCCGGACTCGAACCAGGAAAGGCAGGACCAGAATCTGCAGTGTTACCATTACACCATACCCCAAACTTAGGGTGTACCAAAGAGAACCCCTCTTCAATACGGGTGCAAAATTACTGCTTTTTGTGGAACACACCAAATTTTTCGACGCTTTTTTGAACTATTTATATCGATTTTTGTAGAAAAGAGCATTTAACAAATGCCTCAATTCATGTGTTATTATAATGGATTACCCCTAATTAAGGTAATCCCCTACAACATACCCTAATCTCGGCGGCTACCCCCCATAAACACCATGATGTAGTAAATCAAGGTGGCTAATGAGCTAAGCGCTGCTACCACATAAGTGTATGCAGCTGAGCGAAGTGCCGAAACTGCCATAGGATGGTCGTAGGCAGAGGTTATGCCTGCACGCTGAAGCCATGCTGTAGCACGACGCGAGGCATCGATTTCTACGGGCAAGGTTACAAAACTAAAAAGTGTGGTGAGGGCAAAGAGTACAATACCAACCAAAAGAATCGAAGGCATTACATTTACCATCAATATACCTGCCAACAATATCCATTGCACCCAATTCGAAGCAAATGACACAACAGGCACTAAGGCTGAGCGCAAGGTCAAAGGACCATAAGCCACGGCATGTTGCACCGCATGTCCACACTCGTGTGCTGCCACAGCAGCCGCTGCCACAGAATTACTATGATATACACGTTGCGAGAGGTTTACGGTGCCATTACGGGGATCATAATGGTCAGTAAGGAAACCTGGCGTACAGGTTACCTTTACATTATAGATGCCATTGTCATGCAACATTTTCTCTGCCACCTCACGTCCTGTCATGCCTGAACCGAGGGGCACTTTTAAGTACTTTTCGAACTTACTATTCAAGTTGGCTTGCACCAAATAACTAATCAGGGCAATGCCGATAAAGAGTATCCAATACATTTTTTGAGTATTAAGTATTAAGTATTACATTCTTACGAGAAGCTACTAAGACTACTGTTGTTCTATGAGAAATGCCCATTTCCTACGCCTTGCGCCTAAACGGAATTTTGCTCTTTACAAATTCAGTGCATTCGTTTAAGATTTCAGCACCGAGCAAACGAAGGAGTAAAACGTAGGCGATTACCGCACCCACTATTTTTAGCAAAAGACTAAGATAGAGGTTACCACCCGAGAGTTGCGCCATTCCCCACCCTGCTGCCATGGCTACGGCTGCAATCAGGGCAAAGGGAATTACATCGCGCAAAGCATGCCAAAAGCGAACACCAATCAGTCGTTTCACAAACCAATGCCACACAAAGAGCCACAAAGTGTTTACCACCACATAGGCTATCACCATGGCTTCTACACCATAGGGGTACAATATAACCAATAGCAACATCTGTGCCAAACACAGTGCTACCGTGTTCCACATAAATATATTGCTTTTTCCCTGACTTATGACAAAGTTGGCATAAAACGATGATACAGGCATAAAAGCACCTCCTATACAGAGCACTTGCATAAGGTGCGCACTGGTCATCCATTTTTCGGTAATCGCAATGGTTATAAATTCGGGGGCTATAAGTGCCAAACCAAACAATGCCGGACATGATAAGAATGCCGTGAAACGAAGCAACTTTCTGAACACACGTTGCATACGTTCCAAATCGTTCTTATCAAAACGAGCAAAGAGGGGTTGTGTCACACTCCATAGCATCCCCACCAACGTGTTGCTTCCCATCGTAGTCCATTTATTGGCTTGGTTATAATAACCTACCGTTTTTTCGCCATAAAGCCTACCAAAGAATATGCTAAAGATGTTGTTGTTGATATGCGTAAAAATATTGGTTGCCAAAATCTTTGAGCTAAAGCCTATCATACCTCGCAAGGGCTGCAAATTGATATGCCACGAAGGATGCCACCCCGAGAACCACCAACTGCCCAAACTCATCATCGTGCAATACACCAAATTCTGAATGGCAATACCCCAAAAGGCGAATCCATTAAATGCCAAGCATACGCCACAAATGCCCGACACGGTCAATGCGCCCAAAGTGAGCAAGGCTGTTTCGCGTACCTTCATGTTTCTGAACAACCAAGCGCGAGGCGAAGTGCCAAGCGATGATATCACAAAGGTTAGAAACGACAGACGCGCCAAAGGCACCAACACGGGTTGACGATACCACGCAGCGATAAGCGGCGCACAGAAAAAGAGTATAACATAGACTCCCGAACTACATAGCACGTTAAACCAGAACACGGCATTATAGTCGGCATCGGTAATGTCTTTTTTACGGTTTAGTCCTGAGATGAATCCACTTTCTTGCAAAGAGGTTGCAATTAAACTAAAAATGGTAAGCATGCCCACCATACCATAGTCAGCAGGCGAGAGCAAACGCGCCAAGAATATGCCAAACACCAAGTTCAGCACTTGTTGCGCCCCATTATTTATGCCGCCCCAAAGCAGCGCATTCGCAGTTTTATCTTTTAGTGAGGAGGATGACATGTTTTTTTAGTTGAATTTTCACACAAGCAGTGCCAACACGGTGAGCACGGCAAAGATGAGCATATTGCGCGAGGTGAGTCCTAACACTCGGTTTAATTCTCGTCCATACTTTATGCGAATCATGGTGCGCCATGTCAGGGTATGCGGAATCAGATAGAGCGCAGGCAAGACGATTGTCCAAAGATGTCCATAGTCTGCCAACATGGCTACACACACATAACCTGCCACACCTTGCAACAAATAGAACATCGCGCCAAAGCGTTCGCCTAATGCCACAATCAAAGTGCGTTTTCCACTTGCCAAGTCTTGTTCACGGTCGCGATAGTTATTCAGCACAAGCAAGGTGTCGATCACCAAACCACAAGCTGCTGCCAACCACCACACAGCGGGGGTTAATGTTTGTGCTTGCACATAATAGGTGCCACACACGGGTACCAATCCAAAAAACACCCACACCAACACATCGCCACAACCCATGTACGAGAGCAATGTGGTGTAGAGAAAGGCAAATGCCACACAAGCTGCGCCTATGCCTACCAACATCCAGCCACCATAGGGCAACAAACAACAGCCCACGGCACATGCCAACACCAACATCACCGCAATGCCACGCTTCATAGCCTGTGGCGTAATCCATCCTTGTGCACAAGCACGTTCAGGACCAAGGCGATCCTCACGGTCGGTGCCTTTCTTAAAATCGAAAAGGTCGTTGATAAAGTTGGCAGCTATTTGCATCAGTGCAGCAAACAGCATACACACCACCGCTGGCACCCAACGTCCGTGTCCTTGTGCAAATGCCAATGCAGTTGCCGTACACACGGGTATCAAGGCAGCTGTGAGTGTTTTAGGTCGTGCTGCCAATATCCAATATTTCAAATTCATTTTTAAGGTGGTTCTAAGGGGGGCTAAAAATTCTGATTCTTAAGTTTTAAAATTCAGACAATCAAATTCAGCCTCCCTTTATTTCGGCAAAAAGTCGAAAAGCATTTTGAGCGATTCAGGGTCTTTCCAACTCCAAAAGCGATTTGCCATAAGCACTTTGAAAGCTTGCATTTGGTCTTTTCCCACAAAGCGCTTAAATGACGACTCGTTAGCAGGGATAGTTTCGCCTCTTATTATAAAGTAATAGCGGTCCATCAAGGGGTAACCTTGTTCGTCATCGCGTTTTTCAAGGTCTATAATCCCTGTCATCTCAAAGTTTAGGTCGCGCACACGCTCATCTTGCAGTCTTTTTTTGTCTACATAGGTATGACGGAGCAAAATGTTATAACCATGCTGTGCCACCACACGTGCCATAATTGAGTCTACACGCATGTAACGAATGGTGTCGTCAAAGGTCACGCCTACCACGTTATTCAAGTAAGCACGCATTTTTTTACCTGTTTTTGCGTCGATATAAATCAGCGTACCTTCGCCTAAATATATGTTTGCCTTGGCTTTGGTGGAACGTCCAAAGGTTTGCTGCACTACGGCATCTTTAAACTCCGGAAACACAAACAACGATTTGCTGCGTTTTTCCACTTGTCCTTGCTGCGCCATGGTAGCCACTGCGCCTATCATCATAGCGCACAGTGTGAGAAGCCATCTTTTCATTCTTCTGCAAGTTTTTTAATTACAAACTCCTTTATAAACGCTGCCGTACCCTCAATGCCAAGCACCGAAGAGTTTATGCACAAGTGATAGGTGCTGGCTGCACCCCAAGTGCCCGAACTATAAAAGTTATAGAACTCGGCACGTTCACTATCGCCTTTTTCAATGATGCTTTGTGCCTTTTCAGCCGAGCAGTTGTTCCATTTCATCACGTTGGCTATGCGGTCGTCCATGTCGGCGGTTACAAACACATTGACGCAACGTGGATGATTGCGCAACACATAGTCGGCGCAACGACCTATAAATATGCACGAGTGGTCCTCGGCTGCCTTACGTATTGCATCACTCTGTATGCGAAAAAGGTTTTCGTTCGACAGTTCGTTATTATAATAGGTACTACCCCCACCTATAAAGGGGATGATATTGCCCAAGGTGCGCAGAAAACGATTTTTCTCGTCATTGCGTTCAAACACCTCAGCGCAGAAACCACTTTCTTTAGCTGCTAAAGCCAAAATTTCGCGGTCGTAATAGGTTATATTGAATTCTTTGGCCAAAATATGACCAATGGCACGTCCACCACTACCGAGCGAACGACCAATATTGATAACAAAGGGAGAAGACATGGTTTTTAAGTATTAAGTGTTAAGTATTAAGTATTACATTCTTACTGGAAGGGAAGTAATAAATAATAAGTATTAAGTACTCAATTTTCAGATTTAGCAAGTGCGCCCGCCCTTGCTAAATCAGTAATTAGGAATTAGGAATTAGCCATTTTCTTGAACTTTTTTACCTGCAACACCAAAAGGGTGATGGCAAGCACAGAGGCTAAACCATCAGCTAAAGGAGCTGCATGCCACAATCCTTCAAGCGGATCCTTGTAGAGATGGGGAAGTATAAAGATGGCTGGCACCAAAAAGATGAGCTGACGCGTGAGCGAAAGGAAGATGCTTTTGGGAGCATAACCAATGCTTTGGAAGAATGCCGTCGACACAATTTGTATACCCACAATAGGAAACATCATAACCATACAACTCAAGGCATGCGCTGCCATACTTATCAACTCGGGGGAGTCTTTGGCAAACAACGAAACAAAGGGTGTGGGGAAGAACACGCCTATAATAAAACCTATCATCGTGATGCAGGTGCCCACACATAGCGCACGCTTCAACACACCGAGCACACGGTCGTAGCGTTTTGCACCAAAATTATAGCCTGCAATGGGTTGCATGCCTTGGTTTAAACCAATAACAACCATTACAATGAAAAGTATCAGTCGATTGCATATACCAAACGAACCTACTGCCACATCGCCTCCATAGGTGGTGAGACTACGCGTCATCATGGCTGCTACCAAACAGGCACAAAGGTTGATAAGAAACTGCGGAAGTCCCACCATGAGCGACTCACGCACAATGCGCATATCGAGTTTGATGATGTTGCGACTCAAATGAATCATATCTGCCTTGTTCGAGAACAAGCGCAACTGCCACATCAGCATCACAAGCTGTGCCATGATTGTGGCTACGGCTGCACCCCGTATACCCCACCCTAACACAAATATAAATATAGGTGCTAAAAGGCAGTTGAGCAACACCGTACCAAAGGTGGCGTACATGGCTTTCTGCGGACGGTTGGTAGAGCGCAACATAGCGTTGAGTCCTAAATACATGTGCGTCACCACATTACCCACCAAGATTACAGACATGAATTGTCGAGCATAAGGCAATGTCACATCGCTAGCGCCAAAAAAGCGCAAGATAGGATTGATAAAGCAGAGCAACACCACGCCAAGCGTAATACCGAGCGTAAGGTTCATTATTACTACGTTACCCAAAATTTTCTTTGCCGTGTCGTAGTCTTTCTGTCCAAGCTTCACGCTCATCAATGTGGCAGCACCCACACCGACCATAGCACCAAACGCTGCAGTGAGCGACATCAATGGTCCAGTAAGTGCCAAACCCATAATGGCTTCGGGGCCAACACCTTGCCCAATAAAAATACCGTCAACAATATTGTAGACTGAAGAGGCTGCCATAGCTACAATAGCAGGAATGGCATACTGCATAAGCAGCGAACCCACAGGTTTTTCAGCCAACGTGTTAAACTGATTTGTATTTGTTTCTTGTTTCATCTCTGCAAAATTACAAATAAGAATTTTAGCAATGCTATTTGTTGTTCTAAAAAATGCGAATTTGGTTCTGCACGATCTAGGCGTCATAAAGGTTTTTTGATTGATAATGAGGATAAAACAAGTTGAATTTTCAGCGCAATTTTATAAAATCTGGCTTTGATTGGATTGCTAAGGTGCAGCCGATAATGCACACCCTGAAAGGTAGGGTGTTCAAAATCCGAGATTTTTTATGTATGAATTTATCGGATTTTGTCGTCGTCGATAGAGACATTTTGACACCCAAATAGTTTGTTTGAGTCTTACCATTGTCATAAGAATTTACAATGATAGTAAGATGAACCACCCTTGTTCCACCGATCCTCATTCGTTCATCATTCGTTCGATTCCGTATTGTTTCCGTATTGTTTTCCGCTTCGCAATAGGAGGATGATAGGAGGATGATACGGAAACGATACGGAAACGATACGGAAATGATACGGAAACGATACGGGAACGATACGGAAATGATACGGAAACGATACGGGAATGATACGGAAACGATACGGGATTGATACGGGATTAATACGGAAAATATGACAAACGCACGAAATGCCTCAATTCGTGTGTTATTTTAATGGGTCACCCCGTTAGGGGTGAGATAAGGTAGCCAGGTATGTGAATGAGAGTTTTACCCGAATTATCGTGCAAACCGAATGCAATCAAGCTTGCTTGAATTGCTGAGGTGCCGCCGATGATTCAGCCCGCCCTTGTTAAATCCGAAACGTCAGTTAAATCAATATCAAAAACGAGAACATTGAACTGGACACCCTAATTTTTAGTAATGGCTATGCTGCCTTAAACTACCAGCCAATGCTTAATGCCTCGGCTGTAAGATTTAGGGCAACAACCTCCAAGTCAGAGAAACGGAGTACTACTCCTCGACAAGAAATATTACCATGTTCGTTGACCAAGTTTTTTTGGAGAAACGTTTGCATATCTCAAAAATTTTAGCGAATATTGCGCAAAAATTGTGCATACGATGATTTAGAATTAATAGATTGAGTACTACTCAAATTACACAAAATCAACGATATGTACAACTTTTCATACATCAATTATTAACTAATTTTTGTTCCGCCAACGTGTCAATAATAATCAACAAATGTCATCCTTATATCTCTTACAATACACCTGTCTGTTAGTGTTTGCCATGCAAGTACTCTTGCTTGTCGTATCACGCTTTCAGATGTCCGTAGTCAACCGTCAGTACGAAAAGTCGCGCTGGTCGCTCGTGGCCGCCGATGTGCTGTTGGTGACACACTACGCCCTGCAAATGGCCTGTGGCTTCAGGGCCCACAGCGACGATGCCGGCTTGATAGTAAACATACTGTTCTACACCCCCGTCAGCTTCCTGGTGGCCCATTCCGTACTCAATATGGAGTGCGAAAAGCGTCGTCGCCGTCGCTACGACTTGTTGTTTGCCCTAATGTTTGTAGTCACACTCGTTACATTTAACAGCGGGTGGTCGACGCGCAACAGCCTGTACATGCCTTCTACGCAAATGGTGTTACACACCCTCTTTTTTGTGTCCGTGCTCATGAGCATTGTCATACCCCTCTGCGAGATCCGTCGCAACAGGAGTAGGGTAGAAGCCGAAACGGGGGGCGACATCATGCCCTATGTGCGCTACACGTGGTCGGGCTACCTGCTGTTTTGCTGCATCTCACTCACGATTGTGGCTGCCATCATGTGGCGCCCGCTGCTTTTTGTTGTAGGGCCGGCCATGCTGCTCTCCACCATCATCTTCAACCTGAGTTTTGTGGCCATGGGCTACAACCTTGCCCCCATTGACGAGGTGCTGACCGATGTAGCCGCTGATGATAACGCCGACGTCTCACAGCCAATGGCAGATGGCAACGCTGATGAGTCAGCATCAAACAAAGCACCCGAGCAGTTGTCACCCGAAATGGTGCGTGTTGTTGAGGCTGCCCTTGCTGCATGGTGTGCCGAAAAGAACTTTCGCGACACCACCGTCAACATGGTCAAACTCTCACAGAGCATAGGTGTGGTGCGCCACACCCTCAGCATCTATTTCGACCAGCATTTGCACACCACCTTCCGCATTTGGTTGAGCGACATACGTTTTAAGGAGGCTCAGGACTACATCAAGGCCCACCCCGAGTACACCAACGAGAGTGTATCGTCGGCTTGTGGCTTTACATCGCGCAGCCAGTTGTACAAGATATTCAGCGACCGCATGGGCATGACGCCCCGCGAGTGGCGTGATGGGCAGATGGCGTAGCGAGTTGTGCCCGGTGACGTGCAGAAGGTATATTGTTGTCCGGTAACACATAAATATGCGAAAGGACTCAAGCTGCTGCTCAAGCATTAAGCGCTAGCACCAAACGCTACCACCAAACGCTAACACTAATGGGGGGGGCGACGCGTCCTGCGTCTGGATTTTTAAGGCAACGGTTCACAGATAGTACTAACTGATGTTTCGGATTTAGCAAGGGCGGGCTAAATCCGAAACTTCAGTTAAATAGAGTCTACTTAACACTTTCAAACTGCAATTAGGCAGAGAAACTGCAATTTACTCATTAGATTGTCTCATATTACAAACAACAAAAAAGAGTGTGTGTCACGAACAAGATGCTTGTTTACGACACACACTCTTCTTATTTATACACGAGGATTAATCCTCCGAAGTATCCCAATATTCGCTGGCACCAAAGCCTTCATACTCACGTGAGAGTTGACTTTCGCCTGGGGCACGTACATTGCCATCTACTCCATTGCCAGGACTTAGAGCCAACATCTGCTGCATATCGAGCAATACTACCTGAGAGGTAGGACTTATATATCTTTTCTTCATATTCATTTGTTACTTAACGATTACCTTGCGGCCATTATTAATGTAAACACCTCTCTGAGTAGGCTTTTGATTGAACTTAATGCCGTCGATGCCATACCAGTCACCGTCTTCAGCCTCGCCTGTTGCTATCTGAATGAGGCCGGTCGTTACACCGTCTTCAAATTCCATGCTGATAGCGCGTGTACCGTCACCCGTAAAGACATCGTTGGTGAGCAATTGCAAGTAAGCACTATGAGCCTTCAAAGCATACTTAGCAGCCAAAGGATACCAAGCTATCACACCCTTCTGTTGAGAGAGAATGAAGTTGGTTTTATCACCCTCAGTCGTCTCAACTTCAGTAATCTTCGTGAGGCCCTTAAGGTTATTACCAGTCAGCGCTTCAGGCGTAAGATTAAAGAGTGCAGGCACATAGAAGGTCTCGTTAGCAGTACCCTTCAACATTAATCCCTCACCCGCAGGTGTTGTTTTAACTTCCTTCATTGTCAGCACGCCAGCGTTGTTAGCCGTAGCAGCAAAGCTACTTGCGTAGTGAGCCGTCAGTTCGCCAACATTAGAGAAGTCAAGCACGTTGTCACTTGCGTAAGACATAATACCCAAACCATTCATCGTAACCTTATCGGCCATGCGAATGCGCAGTTGATTCTTTGCGTTACTCAAACCTCCAGTGACGGTAGGTTTGATAGTGGGATCAACGTCGTCCTTTCTAAAATACAACGTTTGATTGTCATTGCCTTTAAAGGTTCTGAAATTACGACCGCCTCCGTAGCTATCTCCACTCACTTTTTTATCGTAAACGATTAAAGCAAGATTGCTAACACCATCATAGTCAAATGGCTTAGTAAGTTCGATGGTAGTCCATTGATTACTTTCGAACTGCATCTTACCATCATACACTTTGTCCTCCTCCGTTACTGAAATCCAATCTGATGAAGTAGTAAACATCATCTTATCTGTCTTGACCAGATAGATTTCAATTGTGTTGTTGCACGAATTGTTATCAGTTCTGAAGAAGTCTAACGCCATAATGCTACCAGCCTTGTTTCCAAGTTCTTTAGCAGTATAGATTTGTTGCGTCAGACCATAATAGTACCAATTACTGAAGGGCAAGGAACTAGATGTATTATTGCCCGAACCAACCAATAACTTCGTAGTGGGTTCAAAGCTGCAAACGTTACTCCAATCGCTCTCTTGGCTTCCATAGACGGCCTTCACACGAACGTAATATACTTGATCTGCTGAGAGATTTTCAAGTGAAGCAGTTTTTGCGTTTTCGACGTCGATATGCGCTGCACTTTCAAAGGTCTTGTCGGTGCTGTACGCTACTGTCCATTTCGCAGCATAAGTATCTTTCCACGTTACAATAGCGGTTGTCGCCGTTACATTTGTGCAACTCAATTCAGTAGGCGTTGAATAGTACACATTGAATGGTACCTCCTTCGTACCAGTATAGTTACCCTTACCCGTAACTGTCAACGTATAATCACCACCCTCCTTAACAGTAGTAGGATTGGTCACAAAGGTGTAATCCTTATCCTCACCTTGCGCCAACGTAATAGACCCATACTTTACGGTAGGTGTCACATTGATAACATCGCCTGTATAGGGCTTGTTTTCAACTTTTATATCGCAACCACTGATATCATAAGGCACAATCTTAAAGGTCTTAGTTAACCTTCCACTGTAACGGCCAATACCTTCAACCGTGATTGTATAAGTGCCAACATTGGTACAACCTTCGCTATAGGTTACCTGATAGTTAGATCCCGCCTCAAGTACATTCGAATTCAATGTAACAACGGGGCTTGGATGTTGCTCTTTGCCATTATAGGTCAAATCCTCTATATCAGCAATAATGGCACCTGCGGTAGCTATGTCAGTAAGTTCACTGGCAAACGTAGCAGAAATAACGACATCAGCAGTGAAGTCCGTCAAAGTATGTTCACCACCTTTGACACCAGCATTGCTAATCTTACCATTATTTACTGTATAGTGATCCCAATATTTACCTTCGGGTACGGTGCAATCAAGTGTTACAACAACGCCACTTCCGTATAGGTTCTCATTATTCCATACGTAAGTAGGTGTAGTAGGCAGTGTTAATGTTACACCCTCTGCAGCCGTTATCTTTGCTACTGTTGTAGTACCCACTTGGTCTGTACCCGTAGCAACACCATTAGCACCGACGCCACCAGTCGTAGTTGTAGTGTGATAGTTATCTCTTAATGTTGAAGTAGAATTATTCTTTCCTACAATAGAGCCTACAAACGAAGTACCTTGTACAATTCCAGCATTAAAACAATCGGTTACTCTTGTATAACTTGAAAAGCCAACAATGCCACCATAATATTGGCTTTTGGAATTATTACCCTTAACGCTGGCCGTGTTAACGCAACTGCTTATGGATTTATCATTGATGTACCCAGCAATACCGCCATGATACATTCCATCAACCCCATCTGCTGTCTTAATAGCTCCACTAACTTTACAATTAGATATAGTCGTTTCACTTGCATGTCCACAGATGCCTCCTACATAATCTTTTGCAGTAATATCGCAATTTTCGATAATTACATTTTGAATAGTTGCTTTATATGCTCTGCCAAACAAACCTTGGTATGTTCCCTCTGCTTGGTTGATCAACAAGCCTTTGATGACTTTATTGTCACCGTCGTAGATACCCTTGAATGGTGTATTACTACTATTTCCGATAGCTGTATGTTCATCGGACAGAGTGATATCAGCACTCTGCTTGTAGTATCCACCCAGACGTGAACCTGTATTGACAATGCTTGCTAATGCCTCCAAATCCTCAGCGGTTGTAATCAAATAGGGGTTTGTAGCACTATTAGCTGCTGAAGCATCCTGAAGTGTGAAGTCAACGATATTGAATTTTTTAGTTGTCGTACCCTTGTAGTTGTTGATACCCTTTATTGTGATTGTAGCCTCGCCAATAGCCGTGTTATTGCTACCCTCTACAATATAGTCAGTGCCTAAAACAAGCGGAGTTTCACCGTTGGTCATCGTGATAGTGGGGACAACACCCACATTACCCAACCAACGCATGTCGGGTATGGCAGCAATCGTAACGCCATTGACGTCAGTAGCATCATTGTTGCTTACAAGAGCTGAGATAGTCACATCTTTGTCCGTTATAGTCAACTTGTGTGTACCGTCAGCAGTTGTTAAGTCAGAAAGCGTACCACCCTCACAAGCATACGATACAAATGTCACATCGGTTTGATCAGGTGTCAAGGTCAATGTCCAGTCACCTTTTGTACAATACTTTTTACCACTGATTGCACTGGTGACAACAGTTCCTTCTGCAATATCAATTTTACTGATATGCTCACCTGTAGTGACAGCGTACGCTACTTCTCCATATCCTCTGTAGTCATTAGAGCTTGAAGAAGTGCCGAACGCCTTTATAGTACTTCCATTTGGATAATAGCAATGGTCATAATTGCGTACAGAATACTCCTCACCAGCAATGGCACCCACGAATTGATTGCCATTAACCACACCTGTATTTAAACAGTACTTAAATTTATTACTACCACTGTTATCCCGACCTACGATACCACCATGATTTTGTCCGTCACCTGATATATTGGCAGCATTTTCGCACGAAGTTATGACAACATCATAATTCGCAGCGCCTACGATACCACCATAATTGTCATTGCTGACTGAGGTTGAAATGGTTCCGGTTACGGTACAATTCGTGATACTTGTTGCTGTGGCAAATCCAACAATACCACCATGGGCTCCTGCATCGCTCGCCGTTGCATTGATATTACCATTAACATGGCAATTCTCAATGGCGGTGGACGTCGACGCATAACCTACAATACCACCCGTATTTTGTTTGCCCGTAATATTACAATTAGCGAGTATCACATTCTTAATCACAGCTTTCTGAGTATATCCAAAGAGACCTTGATAGCTACTGTAAGGCGCGTTGACAATTAATTTGCTAATTGTCTTGTTATTGCCATCATAAGTACCCTTAAAATATCTGTTATTCCCTTCAAAGTATCCACCGATAGATGTATGCGCAGCGGTTAAAGTAATATCGGCAGTCTGTTTAAAGGTTTTGTCTGTAGCTTCGTGGCCACTATTCACATAGGCAGCCAAACGCTCTAAGTCGCGCTCATCATTGATGAGGTACACCTTACTCTCACCTTCGCCTTCTGTTTTAAATACATAGCCATCCAAATCTTCACCTTCCATGACACTGAAAGTGCGTGTTGTGGTTCCCGCGTAACCACCACTATTACCCTCTTTAGCCGTAAAGCTAATCGTATAATCGCCAGCAGCTGCTGGTGCGTTGGACGAAAGCGTCACCGTATAGTCTGTATCCTTGGTCAATTTGCCGCTATTCGTCTTCAGCTCATAGGCCAAGCTCACTTCTTCGCCATTATTATATGGATAGCTATCGTTTAGCCCTGTAATCCAAACAGACTGATAAAATTGATAGCCCTTAATTTCGCGTTTCAAATATAATTCATCAGCTGGAGCCGTATTCGCCACTTGGTAGCAACCATATTCTTTAGCGATGTACTTATTATTTACTGCTATTTTGTTGATGTAATAAAGGCTATTAACTCTATCATTAGAAAAAATACCATAAGCATTCCTTGGATTCATGTAAGTAACATTGGTATAGGAACCATTCTCCAGACAGTTTTCAAAGTAACTATCACCATAACCATATCCACAAAAACCGCCCGCTCTGCGACGATCGTCGCTACTCGTGTTGCTGATGCTACCAGCAAATACACTATTGGTAAAATATAAGTAATTTCGATCGCTATAGCAAATGTTACCAACAAAACCTCCAGCCCAGTCAGCACTGGTGGTAATGGTTGCTTTAACTACACAATTTTTGATGTATGAACTGTTATAATCACCATCTACCCAACCTACCAAACCTGCAGCATATTTGCTTGCAGATGTAATTTGACCTGCAACGGTTAGGTTTTGAATAGTTGCTTGTTTTATAAGATGGAACGGAGCCACACCTTGATTGTTTTTATTATCATCGGTGGCTGTGCTTGTGATATTGGCGGTAAGCGTGTGATTATCGCCTTCGAAGATACCTCTAAAGGGTCTGTTACCACTTTCATCACAAACGCCCACCATGGTTGAAATGGTAATATCGTTGGTTAGTTTAACGTACTTTTTAGAATAATCGATACCACCTTCTACCGATTTCGCAAAGAGGTTCCAATCCTCAGCAGACGTGATAAGGTAGGGATCTTCTTGCGTTCCCGTACCGCTTATATTCTGAGCAACTTCAAACTGATGAGTCAGCGTACCGCTATAGCCATTGGCGGTATTGCTTGTTACGGTCATTGTGTATCGGCCCACTTCCTTTACTGGACTGGGCGAGAAACTAACGCTGTAATTTTCAGACGACACCGTGTTGCCGTCCATATCCTTCACCGTAGGAGTCACAGTGACTTCTTCGCCTGTATAGGCCCAGAATGTGTTGCACTCAATGCTACCAGTACTTAGGTTTTTGATGTCAAAGACGGGGACTATTTTATCTCCCTTCTTTTCCCAACCCTTACCAAGTTTATTTAGTAGCTCACTATCTGTCATATTGCCAATAGCAGTGCCTTGTTCTTTACCTAAAGGCGTAGTATAATAATTATTGGTATTGACATCACTTTTGTATGCAAAGGTATAGCTATTATCAGTAGCAACTGTCAGCTGTGTTGGGGCAAAGAGACAATTGCTGATTTTCATCGAACTGCTGTTAGAATTACGTTGGCCAACAAATCCAGAACACCCGTCAGCATCAGCTCCTTGCAAACTACCATCAAAGCGGCAATTGTTGATGTTGATATCACTTTCATAAATATAGCCTACAAATCCTGCATTGCATGAATAAGAGCTTTTTTTAGTGCACATAATATCCACACTGCTCCAACAATTGTAGATATTCAGTGTACCGTATCTTTGATAACCCACAAGACTTGCTGCGTTATAACTATTCGAAGTAATCTTACCCGCAATGTGTAATCGTTTGAAAGTACTTTTACCTACATAACGAAATGGAGCGCAGTACGAGTTACCATCAGTTGTCAGATTGAGCGTCATCGTATGACCATTACCATCAAAGATACCTTTAAAAGCATTGTCGTCATTATTCTTTCCGGCCATTGAGGTAACTTTAATGTCGGCAGTAAGCTTATAGTAACTGTAGCGATACTGGCCTCCTTTGTCGTTAATATAACTGACAAAGGTTTCCCAATCAGCGTCACTGCCAATTAAATAGGGGTCGGCAGCAGTTCCGCTACCCGAAAGCGTCCCCTCGTCCGCCCTCGCACCAATGGTGGCGAACATGACAAGTAGCAACGTCATTGCTGCCCTTGCCAAAAAATGAAGTCGTTTCTTTTTCATATTAAACATGTTTTCGTTAAAATTATTTGCAAAAGTATATCATCACGAACGTTTAAAGTGTCCGATTGCTTGTACTATGTGTCCGATTGCCCCCAAATAGTGAGGGTGTGTCAAAAGCAAAAAAACACCTTCAATATAAATCAAAACTCGCAACT
>ERZ1026862.335-NODE-335-length-31016-cov-19.248894_pt1 | contig 31016 bp, 28 predicted proteins | sample MGYA00380161_ERZ1026862 | MGnify/ENA primary metagenome ERZ1026862 (study PRJEB33269, sample SAMEA4719797) | human gut metagenome | biome: human-associated habitat; feature: organic feature; material: feces | place: Cameroon | collected 2013-10 ... | reverse complement strand
TGTGAGACTACCAACTTTTTTATAAACTATTTCTTATCCCGAACTGGGGTATAATTTTCAAGAAAATCCTACAAAGAAACAAGACCGAATCAGGCCATTCTTACTACCGCTGAATAGTTACACTTGATGGATCACTACGCAAATCAAAGTGGTCGCTATAGATGGTTTTGAGCTTATAGCAACGAGCGAACATGTAATTCATATTCGTTACTCTCCATGTATTGAAATTGGAGAGATCAAGCGAAACGAGATTTTCGCACTCATCGAACATGTTCTTCATACTCGTTACTTTCCATGTATTGAAACTGAAGAGATCGAGCGAGGTAAGCTTTTTACATTCCTCGAACATGTTACTCATATCCGTTACCTCCGCTGTATTGAAACTGGAGAGATCGAGCGAGGTGAGGTTCTGACAATTATAGAACATGTTATTCATATCCTTTACCTTCGCTGTATTGAATAATTTGGAGAGAACGAGCGAGGTAAGGTTCTGACAATCATTAAACATGCTATTCATATTGCGCACATCCGCTGTATTGAAATTGGATAGATCGAGCTTAGTGAGGTTCAGACAATCAGCGAACATGTATTTCATGTGCTGTACCTTCTCTGTATTAAATTTAGAGAGATCAAGCGAAGCGAGTTTACTGCATCCGTTGAACATGTAACCCATATCTTTCACCTCTGAAGTGTTCAGATACTGCAGTTTCTCTATCGACTCAAGATTACTGCAATTTTGGAACCATTTAAAACAAGTTGTAGGTCTGGCATGCTTGAAAGACTCATCAAACACCACCTTGGTGATAGCTCCTGGGTTTTCTTTAACCCACCCAGGTATATTATTACCGACCTGATTAAGCTCATAACAAAAACTTTCTGCTGACTTATCACCGTATTTAAATGTAAGAGTACCTGAACCATCTAATACGGCATAAGCAGTTTCAGCTGTCTGCGCCACCATGTTAGCTGGCAGAAGCAACAATGTGAACAACATCAACAATAGCAGAGAGAGCCTGTGGTTCTTGACTGCACTAGTTGAGATAAGGTCTGAGAAGAACCTTAGATTTGAATTTGCAAAGTGTTTCATAAACAAAATTTATTACTTATTAAAAATTAATCGATAAATCCATGAACATATATTAATATCCTCACCTACAATCGGCTGCAAAATTACCTATAAATTAGTGCTCGCTCATTTTTTGGCTGGCGCAAAATGACGCAATACCATAAAAAAGAGGCGCAAATTACGCAAAATCAAAAAAAACACACCTTAGTGTGGTAGAATACTAAACTAAAAAAATTACCTTTGTAGGGTAAAATAACAAACTAATCAAATATGAATAATCGCCTACACACATATTTTGATCGCACAATGGTGGGGCGCCGTGATTTCTTCCGACAGCTCATATTTCTAACATTTGCGCCAATCTCTATACTCCTCTTTGGCCTTCACCTCGCGGGTTCCTATGGCTTGACCATTCGTCCAGCTTTAGCTTGCTCAGCATGCATCGTTGTTGTGTCGGCAGTGTCACTCATTTTCTATATAGTAAAGGGACCCAAAAGGCTGAAGTATATAATGTCCACTTACCTCATCTTGCAAATGATTATACAAAGTGCGCGACTGTTGATCTTAGCTTCTATGGGGCAGTACCCCCCATGTTCACAACGCTCAACATAAGTGTTAGCTACCTCATTGTGCTTGTAGCCAGTATTTCCATATTGCCTCGCGTTTCGCTCGTTTGTACATGTATTAATATTTTAACAATAGGCCTCTGCCTACATTTCACACAAAACAGAATGTATGGTCAGTTGCTTCTGATGTTCAGTATCATAAGTATTGCCACCACCGTTTTTGGTTTCGTTGCTAATAAGCTGTTGCATGAGCAACAAATGGAGCTCAACGATCATGTCAACACCATAAATCAGGTGCTGCATGTGTTTGACATGAGCAAGACGGAGCTGTTGGCTTTATTAAAACTCGCAAAAACAAAAGACACTACCGCTGTTTATGATAAGGAACTGATTGCGCAGCTCGACCATAAGACGTTGCACAACATAATAAAAGTGGCAAGCCAGATAGAGTACATACAGACTAATCAGCGCAAAGGAATGCAAGAACGTTTTCCTATGCTTACACCTGCCGAGCTTGATGTATGCCGTCTCGTTGAGCAGGGTCTTACCCTTAAGGAAATCTCTAACGCATTGGGAAAGAGTATCTCAAATGTGAGTACGGTGAGGGGAAACATCCGTAAGAAATTAGGGTTAACGCAAAATGAGGAACTAAGGGATGCTTTAATTATGCACTCAGGCTCGTCTTATGAAAATAAAAAGCGTCATTGAGCAAACTGAACTATCGTTTAATGTTAAGTGTGTAAATGATTTTTTAAAATAAACCAAAATAAACCCCTGTCATTTTCTTTAGCAGAGCTTGCACAGAATAGGGTGTTTATCTTGGTTTATTTTTAAAACGCAAGCAAGAAACGGAAGTTGGCCACGGTGAATGTCGAGTAAAGCCTAAAGACAACAACCCAAGTTCAGATTTACTGTTATTCGGGCTTTGTGTCAAAGAAACTAACAAACTCATCAAAATCTCGAAGAATGTCATTCAACTTAGGATTACTCTTCTGAACTATAATGGCTATGTAATTGTCAACTTCTTCATCTCTAAGAATAGAAACCTTGACACAAAAACGATCTCGTTTATCGAATTCGTTAAACCATCTGGTAAAAAGGCGAGCTCGCATAGCCTGTCTGCTATCACCCGTTTCACATTGATATAGAAGTATATCGGGATTCGTAAGAAAGAATTCCTCTATAATACATTGTATAGTTGCTTTAACTTTAGAATCGTTAGGAGAATTCTTCTTGTTTTCATTGAGAATTCCGAATTCATACGCTTTTTCATCCTCCCAAATATTATTGTTTTCTACAAATTCTATTCGATACTGAACACCATAATCTGTTAAGAACTTATATGATCCTTTATCTATCCAGACCTTATAAGGAGAATGAAAATTGAGGCGAGTTAAGTTAAAGGCATGCATAGCAGTCTGCAGCCTCCTCACGTGCTTTGGCAAAGTCTATTTGAGCCTTTGCTTCCATTTCTTTTTTACGTCTAACCATATCTCGTAATACAGCAATTGCTTCTTCACGAGTTTTAATTTTTAAAGCCATACTAATTCGTTTTAAAGTTCTACTTCTTGTTGGTTACAAAAATAAGTTTTTTTTTTGAAAGTGCGAAGAAAACAAGAGAAAAGTTTCGAAAATATATCAACGACAATACAGACAATCAACGACAACACCTTGCTTAGTGGATATTTCAGCCTTACAGGCTGGTCGTAAGCAATAATCTCCTTTGTTTGTCGGATGATCCGACAAATTTTAAGAAAATGGAGAAAAACAATTAAAATAGTTGCAGATCGCGCCCGATTTCGTACCTTTGCACCCTCAAAAGCAGTAATAAAGAGTAATAATGAGAAATAGATTGAATTCAGCGCAAAAACAACACTACTACCGCGAACTTCTTAGCATAGGTATTCCCATCATTATCGGACAGCTCGGAACCATCGTCCTTGGTTTCGCTGATACTCTCATGATTGGTCATCATAGCACAGAGGAGTTGGCAGCAGCAGGATTGGTGAACAATATTTTCACCCTTGTATTGGTCTCTTATATGGGCTTCACTTACGGGCTCACTCCCATCATCGGCCGTTTGTATGGTATGGAAAAGACCAACGAGATAGGTGGCAAGGTGCGCAACTCGCTCTTTGCCAACATCATCGTGGGATTGATATTTACCTTGGCAATGGTGATACTTTATTTCAATCTTGGTAATATCGGTCAGCCAGAGGAGTTGCTCAGCCTTATACGCCCTTATTTCATCATCAACCTCGTTTCGATATTGTTTGTCGGCATATTCAATACCGCAAAGCAATTCTTAGACGGTATCGCTAATACAAAGGTTGCTATGTGGGTGATGATATTTGGTAATGTGGTAAACATATTCGGCAACTGGCTACTGATATATGGCGTTGGTCCATTCCCTGAATTAGGCTTGGCTGGAGCAGGTATCTCTACCACAGGTAGCCGCATTCTTATGGCGCTGATAATGGTAGGCGTGATTGTTTTCAAGAAAGAGTTCAAACAATATGGTCGCGACATCATTAAGAGCAGCATCACCAAAGACGACTTCAAGGAGATGAACCGCCTTGGATGGCCTGTGGCATTACAGTTGGCGATGGAATCGGCAGCTTTTACGCTAAGCTGTGTTATGGTAGGCTGGCTCGGCACCATTCCCTTGGCTGCCCACCAGATAATGATTACCATCTCGCAGTTGTTCTACCTTGTATTGTCGGGAATGGCTGCTGCAATAGCCATTCGCATAAGCCACTTCGTGGGTCAGAAAGACTATGCAGCGGTAAAGAGAAACGCCTACGACGGTTGGCGAATAAATATAATGTTATCGCTATTACTTGGCATACCTGTAGTATTATTCCGCGGTCAAATGGGCGGTTTGTTTACAGACAACGTAGAGGTGCAACAATATGTCTCGGTATTGATAATACTGATGATGGTTTACCAGTTTGGCGACGGCTTGCAATATTCTTTTGCCAATGCGCTGCGTGGCATAGCCTGCGTAAAACCAATGGTTACATACGCTTTCGTAGCCTACTTCGTGATATCGCTACCTATGGGCTACGCCTTGGGTTTCCCTTGTGGCTTAGACATCATAGGCATCTGGCTTGCATTCCCTGTGGGACTAACCATTGCCGGCTATCTATTCTGGCGCAGATTCATCAAAGAGGTGGATAAATTAGAGGCAAACAAAACTGCAAACGCATAGTACGATAAAAGGGCAACACAGGAAATCAAAAACGAAGAGATTTGTTAGCAAACAAATATACATTTGATAGTAATCAAAAACACATTTGATAGTAAGCAAAGATAAATTTGATAGAAAGCATAAATCGCTCGAAACGTACTATCTACAGCAAACGAAGGCTGTTAAGTTATTGAAGTATAGCTACTTACTAAATCGACACACCTATCTTCGTCGAATTCAGCAAAAAAGCGTGTGTTTTAAGGCAAATATTAGAAAAACTACAACAATCACATAACAATAAAAGCTCTTGTAAGCATAACAGCTTGCATGAGCTTTTATCGTTTAAATAATATGTTGAGTAATCTATGTTTTCGGCTCAGTGGAAATACCATGGGGAATAGTCCCAACAACCAGCCTGGAAGGCTGTACACATCGGCTTGCCGATGTTGGTAACCGCGTACATACTCGGAACGATAGTGACGAGGATGTGCGCGGTTATGCGTATAAGCAGACAATAGCCTGGAGGGCTTTACCTTGGTCTTTCATTATTCAATCATTCATTCTGCGGTAAACTTAAGCGAATCTTTCTCATGGGAGCAAAAAGATTTTAGAGCTATCTGCAAGAGTTGAATGTCAAGGTAAAGCCCTCCAGGCTATTGTCTGCTTGCTTTTTTTTCCCGAGGGCGTTGCCCCCGGTTACCTACATCGGCAAGCCGATGTGTATTGCCTTCCAGGCAAGACTTAACTGTCCCCTAGATTTATCGGGTGAGCCTACACTATAGGCAAAGATATTCCATTTATCTTTTGATATATGTCGAGGGCATAGATATCGGTCATACCGCTAACATAATCGATTACAGCCATGATGCGAGTCTCGAGGTCAGGACTATTTATCTCATACTGACTGCTGAAACGACGAATGAGCTGTTTGGAATGGAAGCGAGTAGGATTAACGGCAGCATCGGTAAGGGTGTCCATAAGAGTATCCATAATCTTGTAACCGCTAAGCTCGATGTCCAAAACAGGCTTACTACAATAAATTCGCTTGAAGCTAACTTCCGTGCAATGCTCATAAGCAGTCTTGGCAATAGGCTCAACATGCGAGATTAGTGACCCCTCGAAGCTTCCATTAAGGATTTCTTCCTCATGTTCGCAGAACACTCTTACGCATTCAGCTTCAAGTTTGCCAATAGCTCGGGCACGCATATATACCACTTGTTCGTTGCGATCGGTGATTCCTTCATCGTCGATGCGCTTAAGCATCTGATCCCTTGACTCCTTGTCAAAGAAACCAAGAAGCAATTCGCTCGTTTCTTCAAAGGTATTAATCTTAAGCTTATAAGCATCCTCGATATCCATTATCTCGTAGCAGATATCATCGGCAGCCTCTACAAGATATACTAAAGGATGACGTGCATACATTAGTGGCTCGCCAGGCTTCGACTTGCAAATAATACCCAATTCATCGGCAATTTTGCAATATATAGGCTCTTCTGAGCCAAAGAAGCCGAACTTGCCATGGGCGCCAGCAACAGAACTTGCAAAAGGATATTTTACTATACTTGCCAACATGGAATATGTCATAGCAAAACCACCCTCACGACGTCCATTGAATCTATGAGCGAGAATACGTAGGGCATTGGCATTACCCTCGAAATGTGTAATGTCATCCCAAAAGCGCGATGAAACCGTCGATTTCAACGCTTTGCCATTACCTTCAGAGAAGAAAGCCTGGATAGCCTTTTCGCCACTATGACCAAAAGGAGGATTGCCAAGGTCGTGGGCAAGACATGCTGCCGATACTATGGTGCCAATCTCTTGGAATAGAGTATCGCGCAATTCGGGATGGCGCTTGGTAAGGATGTGGCATACGTCATTACCCAACGACATACCTACCGACGCCACCTCAAGCGAGTGTGTGAGTCGGTTGTGAACAAAGATGCTACCAGGCAAAGGAAACACCTGAGTTTTGTTTTGTAGACGACGGAAAGGAGTAGAGAATATCAAACGGTCGTAGTCGCGTTTGAATTCTGTACGATCGTCGTCGCGTTGCAAATGGCGATGCTCTTGGCCAAGTCGCTTGTTGGATAGTAATTGTTTCCAGTTCATCATATGGCAAAATTAATGGAAAAGAATGGAATAGCAAAACAAATAATAATATTTGTTCTGATATTAATGAGCGTAGCGCAGTTTTTACAAAGCACATCGCTCTTTATACAATAAGTACTAATAAATATAAAGAAGTCATTGGGTTATCATTTTTTTTTGCTACTTTTGCACCTTATAATATAAAAACGGCGAAGCTCTAAAGCAAGCCCATTTCTCAATTAGTAATTCACAATCAGCAATGACCAACATCAGAATCATCAACAAGAGCCACCACCCTCTGCCAGCCTATGCTACCGAGCAGAGTGCAGGCATGGACTTGCGTGCCAACATCGAAGAGCCTATAGTATTGAAACCTATGGAGAGAAGACTCATTCCTACAGGATTGTATATGGCTTTGCCACAAGGCTTTGAGGCACAGATTCGCCCTCGTAGCGGATTGGCTTTCAAGAAAGGTATCACAGTATTGAATAGCCCTGGCACAATAGACTCTGACTATCGTGGCGAGTTGATGGTGCTTCTTATCAACTTGTCGACAGAAGAATTCATTGTAAACGACGGCGAGCGCATAGCACAGATGGTGATAGCACGCCATGAGGTTGCAGAATTCCAGGTAGTTGAAGAACTCGATGACACCGAGCGTGGTGCTGGTGGATACGGACATACAGGAGTGAAATAATGCAGTTGAAAGGTATTATAACTCTTTTAGCAGTTCTCTTCATGTTGCCTCTGAGCATAGATGCAAAGAAAGAGAACAATGGTGGCGACGGCTCTACAGACCGACGCTACCAATACTTTTTTATTGAGGCTATGCGACAGCAGAGCATGGGCAACTATGCTTCTGCATACGAATTATTGACTCACGCCAAGGATATAGACGGCAACAAGCCTGAGGTTTACTACTATCTTGCGATGTATCTCGCACAGATGGAGAAAGACTCATTGGCTCTTACTTCGTTAGAGAAAGCGGTGAGCTTGGCTCCTAAGAATGAGACCTATCAAGAGCGACTGGCACAATTCTATATCGGTAACGGCAAATTCGACAAGGCTACAGAAGCATATACAAGACTATGCGACGAACATAGCTATCGCACAGATGCTATGAAGATATTGCTGCAATTGTATCAGCAGGAGAAAAACTATACAAAGATGCTTGATGTGATAAACCGCATTGAGCAGGTGGATGGCGAAAGCGAAGACCTCACTCTTTCAAAGGTGAGAGTATACGAGCTAATGAATAAGCCCGAGGATGCTCATAAGGTTTTGAAAGAGTTGGCAGATAACCATCCTTACGACATCAACTACCAGATAATGCTTGGCAACTGGCTTTTGCAAAACAATAAGGCAGACGAAGCATATAGCATATTTACAAAAGCTCTGAAAGAAGAGGCTAACAACCCATATGCTCAGAGTTCGCTCTACGACTATTACAAACAGCATGGCGATAGTGCTAAGGCTGCCGATATGATGGAGAAGATATTGGTAAGTACAGAGCAGTCGATAGAAAACAAGCTACAGTTTGTACGCGAGGCTATTAAGGAAAACGAGCAGCATGGTGGCGACAGCATTAAAATGTTGTCACTATTCAATAGAATGATAGCAGCTTCGCCAGAGGAGACAGACATCAGAGAACTGGAAGTGGCATATATGAAAATGAAGAAGTTTCCTACTGCTACCATCGACTCTACACTAACAAGTCTTCTCAATATTGCGCCCGATAATGCTTCAGCTCGTTTCCAACTTCTGCAGAACAAATGGAGCAGCGACGATTGGGATAGCATAATAGCTTTGAGCGAGCCCGGAACACAATATAATCCCGAAGAAATGGTGTTTTATTACTTCACAGGCTTAGCTTATTACCAGAAAGGTGAAGACGACAAAGCATTGACATTCTTCCAGAAAGGTGTTGCAGAGATTAATGACAAGAGTAGCTCGGATATCGTTAGCGACTTCTACTGCATAATGGGCGACATATTGTTTAAGAAAGGTAAAGCTACAGAGGCTTTCGCCGCTTACGATAGCTGTCTGCAATGGAAACCAGACAATATATCTTGTTTGAACAACTATGCCTACTACCTTAGTCTGAACAACCTAAACCTAAAGAAGGCAGAGGAGATGAGCGTGAAGACGATACAGGCAGAGCCTACTTCGGCTACATATCTCGACACATACGCTTGGATATTGTTCTTAGAAGGTAGATACGAGGAGGCAAAGATGTATATAGAACAAGCAATAAGCAACGATTCTACCGACGAATCTTCGGCTGACGTCTACGAGCATGCTGGCGACATACATGCCATGGCTGGCGATATAGACAAGGCTGTGGAATACTGGAAGCAAGCTCAGAAGCGCGGTAGCGAAAGCAAGATATTGACAAGAAAGATAAAACAAAGAAAATACATAAAGAAATGAAAATAAAGAATATTCTTTTTGCCGTTGCCTTGGGTGGTATGACCTTGGCTATGGCAGGATGTGGTTCGAAGAAGGCTGCTACAGAAGGTACTTCATCGACAGTTGACAAGCACAACGGTGGTAATGTTCAGGCATTGGCTTTTGTTCAGAAGGTTGCTAATCAGAAGGTTAGCACACAGAACATCGTTGGCAAGATGTCGCTCAATGTGCAGATGGGAAGCAAAGACATCACTGTGCCTGGCTCTCTGCATATGAGATATGGCGAAGTGATTCGCATTCAGGCTTTCATCCCGTTATTGGGTAGCGAGGTTGGACGCATAGAATTCACTCCTGACTATGTGCTCGTTATAGACCGCATGCACAAAGAATATATCAAGGAAGACTACAACAAGGTGGACTTCCTAAAGAACAACGGTTTGAACTTCTATTCGTTGCAAGCTTTGTTCTGGAATCAGCTATTTGTGCCAGGAACAAAATCTATTAGCGAAGCAAACCTTATGGATTTTGGTGTAACAGAGGCTGGCAATAGCAAGAACATTACATTAAAGAAGGGTAACCTGAACTTCGTATGGAATGCCGACAATACTAATGGTCGCATATCTAAAGCCCAGGCTACTTACAGCAGCATATCACAAGGTAAATCATCGTTGAATTGGACATATTCTAACTTCAAGGCTGTTGCTGGCAAGATGTTCCCTGCTTACCAGAAGTTTACTTTTGCTACTACTGCTATCAAGAACCAGAGCAATATTTCTCTGACTATAGATATGGATGGTGTGAAGACCGACAGCAAATGGGAAGCAAAGTCGGAAATTTCTAATAAATACAAGAAGATAGAAGCTACCGATGTCTTCGGCAAACTATTTGGAGCGAACTAAATATAACCGAGAGTTGATAAAATGAGGAAACTTTTAACGATATTTCTTGCCTTGGCGCTTGTGTTGCCTGTTTGTGGTCAGCATAAGACTACAAGTAGGCAGAAAAGGACTACCACAACAAGAACTACGACAAGAAAACCTGTCGCAAAAAGAACTACGACAAAGAAAAAGACTACGGCAACAAAGAGTAACGCTAAGAAATCAACAGGAAAGACTTACTCTAATGCCTCTATACGTGGTCTACAGAACCAAAGAGCCGACATCCAAAAGAAGATTAAGGAACAAGAGAAGGCTCTAAGGGCAAATCAGGCTGACGTCAAGAACAGACTGAAGAATCTGCTGTTGATAAATAGCGAAATCGAAGATCGCCAAAAGAAGATAACAAATATCGAGCAAGACATTACTCATATAAATGGCAATATCGATATGCTGACATCGCAGCTGAATACTCTCAAAGAGCAACTGCACGAACGTCAGGCAAAATACATAAAGTCGATGCGCTATTTGGCTAAACACAATTCTGTACAAGACAAGTTGATGTTTATCTTCTCTGCACAGAACTTTGCCCAGATGTATCGTCGACTTCGCTTCGTAAGAGAATATGGTGCTTACCAGAAAGCACAGGGCGAACAAGTAAAGGCGAAGCAGCAGGAGGTGAACACAAAGTTCAACCAGCTGCAAGATGCTAAGGCGCACAAAAACAATTTGCTTTCTAAAGGTAAGCAGGAGAAAACGCACCTACAGAACAAGCAGAGCGAGCAACAGACTATGGTAGACGGACTGCAGAAACAGCAGAAAACTATCGTAGGTATCATTGCTGACCAACGCAAGAAGGATGCTGCATTGAACGCTCAAATCGATAGATTGGTAGCTATAGAAGTAGAAAAGGCTCGTCAGCGTGCGGAGGCAGAGGCTAAGCGCAAAGCTGCTGCTGCAGAGGCTGCACGACGTAGAGCTGCAGAATTGGCTCGCAAGAAAGCTGCTGCAGAGGCTGCTGCAAGAGAGAATGCACGAAGAATTGCAGAAGCAAAGGCTCGTGAGGCAAGACTCAAAGAGGAAGCACGCCAGGCAGCATTAGCCGAGGCTGAAGCTCGCAGAGCAAGAGAAGAAGCTGAACGTAAAGCATCTGCCAAGAAAGCTGCTAACGCAAGGGCTCTGGCTGAAAGAAAAGAGCGTGAAGCTGCAGAGAGAAAAGAACGTGCTGAGCAGGCGGCTCGCGAAGCTGCTGCACAACGCCAGGCTGCAGAGTTGAAAGCTAAGACCGAAGCTGAGCGCAATAGAAAAGAGATTGCTGAAGCTAAAGAGGATGCCGAAGAGGTAGCAAGATTCAGTTCTGCCGACAGATTAATGAACAATGGTTTCGAGGCTAACCGAGGCAGATTGCCTATGCCTCTTACTGGCAACTACCGAATAGTTACCCACTACGGAAACTACAATGTGGAGGGTCTACGAGGTGTAACACTCGACAATAAGGGTATAAACATCATGGGTTCTGCAGGTAGTCATGTAAGAAGTGTATACGACGGCGAAGTTAGTGGTGTATTTGGATATAGCGGCTCGATGGTTGTAATGGTACGCCACGGAGCATACATATCTGTATATTGCAACTTGAAGTCGGTAGCAGTATCCAAGGGTCAGCGTGTGAGCACACGCCAAACACTTGGCTCTATAGGTGGCGAAAACGTATTGCAATTCAGATTATACAAAGAAAAAGCAAGATTGAACCCTGAGCAATGGCTTGGAAGATAATTGCGCTGGACATATCAAATAAATACAAAACAAAAGTGCGTCTGTAGCCAACGAGCTATCAGACGCACTTTTGTTTTATAATTAGCAATTTTAATTATCTATTATTATCTCTGTAAATAACATTGTTAGCACCACTTGTAATCTGCAGAGCCTCTGGATGCTCCTTGATAAAGCTATCGATATGGCGAACACGCTTATCTTCCAATATTTCGTCTACAGCTATCAAAATACCAGTCTCTTCAACATCACCGAAACCATAGTTGATGGCAGTACCGAAAAGACGCATTGTTGGGCTTAGATTCATATATGCATTCACTAAAGGAGGAATATTGTAGCCCAATCGACGTATCTCACGGTTAAGGATGCGATAATCAGCCTTGAAATCATCCTCACAGAAGAGAGTTGCCAACTCCATAGGATCAGACTCTATATGCAATGGCTTTAGTGGCACAATGAGGTTTTCCTTATCACCAAAATGCTTCTTAAGGAAATAGAGTATCATATCGCGTCCACGACGGATATACGAAGGATACATCGTTACCTTGCCAAAGAAATATTTCACATCAGGATTTATAACCGTCAACGCACCCAAGCCATCCCAAAGGTTGTCGAGGGCAAAAATACTCTTAGTATTGGAACGCACATTCTGATATTCAAGCGACACGAATGATCTACCTAGTTCCACAGTATAAGGAGCATATTCTTTCATGAATTTCTCGGAGAAATGGAACATATGGCTTGTTGCGAGCTTTGGCTGTCCTTTTTCATCTATCTGCCAATCGCTACCAAAGAGATAGCGATAGCCACCGATAATTTCTTCTGCATCAGGATTCCATACTATAAGTTGCTTGCAGCAATTTGGCATAGTATCGAATTCGTCAATATCCAAAGCCTTTCCTGTGCCACCACCTGCCGAACGGAAAGCAAGTTCACGAAGACGGCCAATCTCTCTCATCACATTTGGTGAGTCGTGAGCCGTAATAACAAAAATCTCGTTATTACTCTTGTTGGTCATACGCAATTGCTTCTCTGGAGTTAGTTCTGCTCTAAGCAGTTCTTTACTCACAGGTTGGATAATTTCTTCTTCCATTGGTATCTATATTATTTCCTTATAGTTTATACACTTCGTCTTCTACATATTTTGCCCATTCCATCGCATTTTTCGACTTATCGAAAGTTTGCCAAGGTATAGGTTTTCCTATTGCTACGCGGAATGTTTTATCTACGTTCTTATACATTTCATCGACAAGAAACAGCATCGCTACATTAAACTTCAAACCAAGCTTCTTGCATACGTTAGCTATGGTATAGAACTTGTCTGAATTGCATCCTCCGAAATGTATAGGAACAATATCGCGTTGGTATTGTACACTCTTTGTGATGAAAGTCTTTTTCCATGGTAAGTCATGAATCTGTCCGTCTATCTTGCGTGAACACAATCCTGCTGGAAACATAAGCATATGATTCTGACTTTGGAAACCAGCCTCTACCATACGAGGAAAGTCCCTACTCTGCTTACCAGTCTTGTTGATAGGAATACAAACAGGTGCGAGGCCAGGCAGATTCATCAATAAGTCATTCACTAAGTAACGAAAGTTACCATCATAATGGCGACCTATGATTGCTCCCAACGCAACACCGTCAGCTCCGCCAAGAGGATGATTTGAAACGAAAGTATAAAGACGTCCATCGTTCTTGTCTGGAAGATTCTCCAGTCCCTCTATTTTGAGAGTCATACGCAAATAGCGCACACACTCTTCAAGCCATTCAGTGCCAGACAAATGCCGCGACTCCCAAAGATACTTGTTGACCTCATCTTCATGAACTATTCGCTTGAGCCATGATACAAGAAAATGTGGAACAAAGCGAGCTTTATCCCCCATTTTTCCAGCAAGTATTTTTTCTATATCTATTGTCTTTTCCATCATTTTGTTTAAGCCCACGACGAAGATTTCGAAGTATAAAAACTATCTGCTTTCTGCTATTTTCCTTCCACTCCGTCGATAAACAGCTGCAAAAATAGCACAACTTTTTCTAATATGATAGTTTTTTCGCTAAAAATATTCTTTTTAATATGAATTTGAGGGTAATTTATTACAATATCATCCTTAAAAGCAAGAAGCCAAGAACAAACGAGAAATATAAAAACACTGCAGAAATAAAAAAATGTGGGGAAAAGTGGAGCAATGTGGGGGAAAATGTGTATCTTTGAACCCGAATTCATTTATAAATAAGAACGCATGCGATTTTTAGGTAACATCGAGGCTAAAACAGATGCCAAAGGAAGAGTATTCCTGCCATCTGTTTTCCGCAAGGTACTGCAAGTATCTGGCGAGGAGTCGATGGTGTTACGCAAAGACGTTTTTCAACCCTGTTTAGTACTCTATCCACAAAGCGTTTGGGATGCTCAACTCGACGAACTTAGGTCAAAACTCAACAAATGGAATCCAGAACACCAACAAATGCTAAGGCAATTTGTCTACGACACAGAATCCATAACCTTGGATGGCAACGGCAGATTTCTTATTCCTAAAAGATTTATGGAAACAGCCCACATCACTTCGAGTGTAAGGTTTGTTGGTATGGACGACACCATTGAGATTTGGACTACAGACAATGAGATGCCTCTTATGAGCACTCAAGAATTTGCTGAGAAACTAACAAAAGTAATGACCCCTGAAGAAAAGTAACAACAACCACTGAAAATGACAAAGATTGTAGAAAACTATCATGTTCCAGTATTGCTCAACGAGAGCATTGACGGACTAAACATACATAAAGGAGGAGTATATGTCGACGTAACATTCGGTGGCGGCGGACATAGCAGGGAGATATTGTCGCGATTGGACGACACAAGTCATCTGTATAGTTTCGACCAAGACGAGGATGCAGAAAGGAATATTGACGAGCGAATAAAAGGAGGAAAATTTACATTCGTAAGATCAAACTTCAGATATCTTACCAACTGGATGAGATATTATGGAGTAGACGGCATAGACGGTCTGTTGGCAGACCTTGGAGTATCAAGTCATCATTTTGATGATGAGACCCGTGGTTTCTCGTTCCGCTTTGATGCCCCACTGGATATGAGAATGAACAAGCGTGCAGGTAAGACTGCTGCTGACATAATAAACGACTATGAAGAAGAAAAGTTGGCTGATATTTTTTATCTATACGGTGAACTAAAAACTTCACGTCGCATAGCTTCAACATTGGTAAAGCAAAGAGCCAACAAGAGAATAGAGACAACACAGGATTTTCTGAATGCTGTAGCTCCACTATTCAACAAAGAGCGCGAAAAGAAAGATATGGCAAAGCTCTTTCAAGCTCTACGTATAGAAGTAAACCACGAGATGGACGCACTGAAAGAGATGTTGGCAAGTGCCACTACATTATTAAAACCTGGTGGCAGACTTAGCGTAATAACATACCATTCGTTGGAAGACCGCATGGTAAAGAATGTGATGAAGACAGGCAATGCCGAAGGTAAAGCCGAACAAGACTTCTTTGGCAGAACAAAATGTCCTTTTAAACTAATAAACAACAAGGTTATAGTACCTTCTGCAGAAGAGGTAGAAACAAATCCTCGAAGCAGAAGCGCAAAACTAAGAATTGCTGAAAAAATAGAATTGGAATAAACGTAAGGAGGAAAATGGAAAGTACAGATTCAAAGACAGACAACAAACTGTCGACTGGAGAAGAGATGAAAGCAAAAGAGCCAAGCAAAATCAAAGAAAAAGAAACGGAAGAGAGCAATAGCGACAACAATATTGCAGAAGATGAAGGAGCAAGCCTTAAGGATGTGATTATACAAAATGCCACAGAAGACGATGCCCCACTCTCAAAAAATATCACACTTAACAAGATTCTCGGTGGCGATATTTTAACTTCTGCCACCATAAGACGACAGATATGGGTATTTTTGCTAATGGCATTCTTTACGTTTATATACATCTCAAATAGATATAGTTGTCAGCAAGACTTGATAGAGATTGACAAATTGCAAGAGCGTCTGCAAGATGCAAAATTCAAAGCACTGTCAAGCTCGAGTCAGATGACTGAAAGAAGCAGAGAAAGCAATGTTCTTGAATTGCTAAAAAACAATAGCGACAGCACATTGAAGACGCCAAGTCAGCCACCATACATAATAACAGTTCCTGAAGATAAATAATTCCGAATTGGAGGATAAACAACAATGAGTAAGTTCGATAGCAACAAAATAATGCCAAGATATGGCGCTATAGCCCTTGTGATGACCATAGTTGCTTTTAGCGTGGTGGTTAAGGCTGGCTATATCATGACTGTAAAGAGGGCTTATTGGGAGCAAGTTGCTGACAGAGTAAAGAAGGATAGCGTAAGCGTTACTCCAAAAAGAGGAAACATTCTGAGTTGCGATGGTGAGCTAATGGCAAGTTCGTTGCCTGAATTTATGGTATTCATGGACTTCAAGCAGCTATTCGAAGCAAAGAAAGATACCCTATGGAATCAAAAGTTAGACTCCATCTGTATAGGATTGAACAGGATATTCCCAGAAAAATCAGTCGCTGAATTCAAAACCAACCTACAAAAAGGTTTCGAAAAGAAAAGCCGTCACTTCCCTATATGGAGACGCCGCATAGACTACAATACATTTACAGAAGTGCAGGAATTGCCTGTATTTAAGCTTGGAAAGTATGGTAGCGGATTCCATTATGAAGAATTCAATGCACGCCAACGCCCATATGGTTCATTGGCTCAGCGCACTTTGGGCGACATGTTCGGAGCTAAAGATACTGCTCGTTGTGGATTGGAATTGACTTACGACTCTATATTACGAGGTTCTAATGGTATCACACACAGACGTAAGGTATTGAATAAGTTCCTTGATATCATGGACACACCTCCTATTGACGGAGCCGACATCGTGACAACCATCGATGTAAGCATGCAAGATTTGGCAGAACGTTGTGTTATCAACGAGCTGAAGGAAATAAACGGAAATGTAGGTGTTGCTATCGTTATGGAAGTTGCTACAGGCGACGTGAAAGCCATAGTAAACATGGAAAAATGTGTGGATGGCAACTACCGCGAGATAAAGAATCATGCTGTGAGCGACTTGCTTGAGCCTGGCTCTGTGTTTAAGACAGCCTCTATATTGGTAGCACTTGACGATGGTGTTGTTGATACCACATGCATGGTAGAAACAGCTGGCGGCGTGTGGCCAATGTACGGCAGACAGATGAAAGATCACAACTGGCGTCGTGGCGGTTATGGCACAATCTCATTACCAAGAACACTTGAGGTTAGTTCAAACATCGGAGTAAGCCGTATCATTGACGATCATTATCACAACTGCCCAGAGAAATTCGTTGAAGGTATCTATCGCACAGGCTTGGCTGCCGACTTAAAGTTGCCTTTGGTGGGTTCGTCGCCAGCAAAGATACGTATGCCTAAAAAGAATTCTCGTGGTCAATGGCTTAACTGGAGCAAAACTGCGTTGGCATGGATGAGTATAGGATATGAGACACAGATTCCACCAATCTCTACCCTCACCTTCTATAACGCCATTGCAAACAATGGAAAAATGATGCGACCACGATTTGTGAAGCAGGTAATAAAGGATGGACAGGTGATAATGGACTTTCCACCAGAAGTGGTAAAGGGCCACGAACAGATAGCAAAGCCTCAGACTATAAAAACCATGCAGACCATCTTGGAGCATGTGGTAAGTCAGGGATTGGGCAAAAAAGCAGGTTCACCATCATTTAAGGTGGCAGGAAAGACAGGAACAGCACAGATGTCGAAAGGTGTGGCTGGATATAAATCAGGAACCATGAACTATCTGTTGTCATTTGCAGGTTTCTTCCCTGCTGATGCACCAAGATATAGCTGTATTGTATGTATACAAAAGAGTGGTCTGCCTGCATCTGGAGGTGGTATGAGTGGTGTCGTATTCCATCATATTGCAGAAGGTATCATGGCACAAGACTTGAAACTCGACGTTAAAGACGCTAAGGATTCTACAAGCATCCTCGTGCCACAAGTTAAAAACGGCAATATCCTCGCAGCAGACTTCGTGTTGTCAAAACTTGGTATTAAGACTAACTGCAATTGGAAAGAAAACACCAACTACACATCACCAGTTTGGGGAAAGGCTCTTATCAATTCTAACGGAATAGAACTAACGAGCAATAAGCCTCTGGATAAGCGGACAATGCCCGACGTTATAGGTATGGGAGCACGCGATGCGGTGTATCTGATAGAGAGCCGCGGAGTGAAATGTAAAATCCAAGGTCGAGGACATATCGTAAAACAGAGCATTCCTGCAGGAAACATAATAAAGAAAGGTGAAGTTTGCTTGCTAACATTGGAAAACTAAATATAACTCGTCAACAATAAAACATATATATTATGAAAATAAAGGAGTTACTTAAAAACATCAAGCCTCTCGAAATAATCGGAGAAACAGATGTAGATATCACAGGCGTGAACATAGACTCACGCCGCATTGAAAATGGTCACATGTTTGTCGCCATGAAAGGAACTCAGGTAGATGGACACAAATTTATTGGCAAAGCATTAGAGCTTGGCGCAAAGGCTGTGCTCTGCGAAGACATGCCAACAGAAAAAGCTGACGGAGTTACATATATCAAGGTAGCTTCAACAGAAGAGTGTGTTGGTCCTGTTGCAACAGTTTTCTATGGCGAACCATCGAAGAAGTTAAAGCTTGTGGGAGTTACTGGAACTAACGGTAAGACCACCATCGCCACCTTATTATATAATATGTTTAGAAAGATGGGACACAAGTGTGGCTTGCTGTCAACGGTATGCAACTATATCGAAGACGAGGCTATACCTGCCGACCATACAACTCCAGACCCTATAGAGCTCAACTTACTGTTGCACAAAATGGTAGAGGCTGGATGCGAATATGCATTCATGGAATGTTCAAGTCATGCGATAGCTCAGAAGCGTATCGGTGGTTTGCAATTCGCTGGTGGTATATTCACCAACCTTACTCGCGACCACCTCGACTACCACAAAACATTCGAGAACTATCGCAATGCCAAGAAAGCTTTCTTTGACATGTTGCCAAAGACAGCTTTTGCTATTACCAATGCTGACGACAAGAATGGCATGGTGATGGTTCAGAACACCAAGGCGCAGGTAAAGACCTACTCTACTCGCCAAATGGCTGACTTCAAGGCGCAGATTATAGAATGCCACTTCGAAGGTATGTATCTTGATATCGACGGACATGAAGTTGGTGTACAGTTTATCGGCAAATTCAATGTCAGCAACCTGCTTGCCGTATATGGTGCAGCTCGCATGCTCGGCAAGAGCGCAGAGGATGTATTGTTGGTGATGAGCACTTTGAAGAGTGTAAGCGGAAGATTGGAACCTATACGCTCACCACAAGGATTTACCGCTATTGTTGACTATGCCCATACTCCTGATGCACTTGAGAATGTGCTCAACGCTATACATGAGGTGCTGGATGGTAAGGGTTCGGTGATAACTGTTTGCGGAGCAGGCGGCAACCGTGACAAGGGCAAACGTCCATTGATGGCACAAGAAGCTGTAAAACAAAGCGACAAGGTGATTATCACAAGTGATAACCCACGCTTTGAGGAGCCACAGGATATCATCAACGATATGTTGGCTGGATTAACTCCACAACAGATGAAGAAGGTTGTTTCTATCGTAGACCGCAAAGAAGCCATCCGCACTGCTTGCATGTTGGCAAAGAAGGGCGACGTGATATTGGTTGCAGGTAAAGGTCACGAAGACTATCAAGAGATAAAGGGTGTGAAACATCATTTCGACGACAGAGAGATACTGCGCGGAATATTTGCAGAATAAACAATAACTACAAGAAATGTTATACTATCTTTTCAGATTTTTGGAAGAATACGGAATCTCTGGCTCACATATGTGGGGCTATATTTCGTTTCGTGCATTGCTGGCGCTGATATTCTCATTGGTGATATCTGCATGGTTTGGCGAGAAATTCATTAAGTATCTCAAGAGCAAACAGATTACAGAGACTCAGCGTGATGCAAGTATCGACCCATTCGGCACAAAGAAGATTGGCGTGCCTTCGATGGGTGGTATCATCATCATTGTATCTATTCTCATCCCTGTATTATTATTGGGACGACTCAGAAACATCTACCTACTGTTGATGATTATCACAACAGTATGGCTGGGCTTCCTTGGTGGAATGGACGACTTTATCAAGACATTCCGCCGCAACAAGGAGGGATTGAAAGGTCGCTATAAGATTGTTGGCCAGGTAGGAATCGGTCTTATCGTTGGCTTAGTGCTATGGATGTCGCCTGATGTGAAGATGAGAGAAAATCTCGCTATTGAGCACCAAGGTCAAGAAACCGTAATCACACACGAGGCTGTAGCCCAGAAATCTCTAAAGACCACAATTCCTTTCTTCAAGGAACATAACCTCGACTACTCCAATCTTGTATCTTTCTGTGGTAAATATAAGACAGCTGCAGGGTGGATATTGTTTGTGATAATGACAATATTTGTTGTCACAGCAGTTAGCAATGGTGCCAACCTCAACGATGGTATGGACGGTATGTGTGCGGGAAACTCTGCGGTGATAGGTGTGGCATTGGGAATATTGGCTTACGTAAGTTCGCACATAGAATTTGCCCAATATCTTAATATAATGTATATCCCAGACAGCCAAGAGCTTGTAGTATTCATGTGTGCCTTTGTTGGTGCGCTCATCGGTTTCCTATGGTATAATGCTTATCCTGCCCAAGTATTCATGGGTGATACTGGTTCGCTAACCATCGGAGGAATCATAGCTGTATGTGCCATCATCATTCACAAGGAGTTGATGCTGCCTATACTCTGTGGTATATTCTTCGTAGAGAGCCTCAGCGTTATGATACAGGTATGGTATTACAAAATGGGAAAACGCAAAGGAATAAAGCAACGCGTATTTAAGCGCACACCTATACACGACAACTTCAGAACCACCGATGACCAGCTTGATCCTGATTGCCGCTACTTGATAAAGGCGCCTCATTCAGCAAAGCATGAGACAAAGATTACTATCAGATTCTGGATAATCTCTATAATTCTTGCCGCACTAACTATCATCACCTTGAAGATAAGATAGTGGACAAAGACTAATATTTATAATTTGTCAACTAAAAGGAAAAGAAAATGAAAAGGATTGTTATTTTAGGAGCTGGCGAGAGCGGTGCAGGTGCTGCAGTGTTGGCTAAAAAGGAAGGTTTCGACGTATTCGTTTCGGATATGTCGAAAATCAACGATAAATACAAGAAGTTGCTTGACGACCATAATATAGAATGGGAAGAAGGGCACCACACAGAAGAAAAAATTCTCAACGCTTCTGAAATCATCAAGAGTCCTGGTATACCAAAGGAGGCTCCTATGATAAAGAAGGTAATGGATAAAGGTATTCATATCATCAGCGAGATAGAATTTGCAGGCAGATATACAAACTCAAAGATGGTGTGCATCACTGGTAGCAATGGCAAGACCACTACCACATCTCTTATATATCATATCTTCAAAGAGGCTGGATATGATGCTGGCTTGGCTGGTAACATCGGTAAGAGTTTGGCTTTGCAAGTAGCAGAAGATCCACACGAATATTACATCATAGAGCTTAGCTCATTCCAGTTGGACAACATGTACGACTTCCATGCCAACATCGCTATCTTGCTCAATATCACTCCAGACCATCTCGACCGCTACGACTTCTGCATGCAGAACTATGTAGACGCAAAGATGAGAATCATACAGAACCAGACAGAAAAAGACAGCTTTATTTTCTGGAACGACGACCCTATCATCAAGAAAGAACTGGAGAAATATGATATAAAGGCTATAGTATACCCATTCTCGGAACTAAAAGAGAACGGTTCTATCGGATATATAGAAGAGGGTAAATACACCATAGAGAAGCCAACACCTTTTAACATGGAGCAGGAAGAGCTCTCGCTATCTGGTAAGCACAATATCTATAACTCGTTGGCTGCTGGTATTGCTACCAATATCGCAGGCATAAAGAAAGAGGTGATAAGAAAAAGCCTCAGCGACTTCCCTGGTGTGGAACACCGTTTGGAGAAGGTTACAAAGGTTGGCGGAGTGCAATATATCAATGACTCAAAGGCTACCAATGTAGATGCATGCTGGTATGCTTTGGAGAGCATGAAGACTCCAACAATCCTCATCATTGGTGGTAAAGACAAGGGCAACGACTACGATGCTATAAAGCCATTGGTGAAGGAGAAGTGCGTAGGCTTGGTATATCTTGGAGCCGACAACAAGAAACTTCACGACAACTTCGACAATATGGGCATTCCGGTTAGAGACACCCACTCGATGAAAGAGTGTGTTGAAGCGTGCTATGAGATGGCAAAGCCTGGTGACACAGTATTGTTAAGCCCTTGCTGCGCAAGCTTCGACTTGTTCAAAAACATGGAAGACAGAGGTGAACAGTTTAAAACATTAGTAAGAAATCTATAAATATCTATAGAACAACGATATTTCAATCTAAAAGATGAATAGCAAGACGCTAAGTAACATATTTAAAGGCGACAAGGTGATATGGATGGTATTCTTCTTCTTGTGTGTCATAAGCGTGGTTGAGGTTTTCTCAGCCTCATCAGAGTTGACATACAAAGGTGGAAACTATATGACTCCTATACTTAGGCACATTGGTTTGCTAATTCTTGGAATAGCAAGCATGGTGGTGACACTAAACATCCAATGCAAATATTTCAAGATTATCACCCCATTCTTGCTTTTGGGTTCTATACTGATGTTGTTGATCGTGCTGTTGACAGGCAGTGCTACAAACGGAGCCTCGAGATGGATTGGTGTTATGGGATTTCAATTTCAACCTTCGGAGTTTGCAAAGGGCGCTATGATATTGGCTACAGCCCAGATACTTAGCGCAATGCAGACAGAGAATGGAGCCGACAAGAACGCACTAAAATATATACTCTTCATCTGCATTATTGTCATACCTCTTATCCTGGTTGAAAATTTCTCTACAGCAGCATTACTATCTGTTGTAATATTCATGATGATGATAATAGGACGAATTCCTGCACGCCAATTAGGTAAACTTATGGGCGCTATAGCACTATGTGGAATTTTTGCTATATCAGTAATTTGGATTACGGGAACCGACCAAAGCGAAAATGAAAATGAAAACACCCTAACCGAACAAGTTGCAAAAGCCGACAACGAAAAAGGTAAGAATAAAAAGGTGTTGCACCGTATGGACACATGGAAGTCGCGTATCAACAAATTCCTTAACCATAAGGAAGTAGCACCAGAGGATGTAGACCTTAACAAAGACGCACAGGTGGCACATGCGAATATCGCCATTGCTACTTCAAACGGCTATGGTAAAGGTCCGGGAAATTCTGTTGAACGAGATTTCCTATCACAAGCATTCTCCGACTTTATTTTCGCCATCATCATAGAAGAAATGGGTATAGAAGGAGCAATATTCGTAGCTTTGCTATATATCATATTGCTTTTCCGCACAGGAAAGATTGCAAGCAGATGTGAGAACAACTTTCCTGCCCTACTGGCAATGGGATTGGCACTACTATTGGTAACACAGGCATTGTTTAATATGTGCGTAGCTGTGGGATTAGCACCTGTAACCGGTCAACCTCTACCATTAGTGAGCCGCGGTGGTACTTCAACCATCATCAACTGCATATATATTGGCGTAATATTAAGTATAAGCCGCTCAGCCAAAAAGAAACCTTCCAACGATGATTTAGCAAAGAAGACAACACCTTCAATGGCTATAGCAAAATAATCATTGGAAAAATAGCACATAAGGAAAATTTTGATTACTTTTGCAAAAACATAATAGCAATAGAAAATGGACAGCAATTTAAGAATTATCATAAGTGGTGGAGGTACAGGTGGACACATATTTCCAGCCATCTCTATCGCCAATGCCATAAAGGCAAAACACCCAGATGCAGAAATTCTTTTCGTAGGAGCTTTGGGACGCATGGAAATGCAACGTGTTCCTGCAGCAGGCTACGAAATTAAAGGATTACCAATATGCGGCTTCGATAGGAAGCACTTGCTGAAAAACATTGCTGTACTCTTCAAAATTTGGAAGAGCCAACGCATGGCAAAGAAGATTATCAAAGACTTCAAGCCAATGGCTGCCGTCGGTGTAGGAGGATATGCCAGCGGACCAACTCTCAACAAATGTGCAGAAATGGGAATTCCTTGTCTCATACAAGAACAAAACTCATACGCAGGTGTAACAAATAAATTGTTAGCAAAGAAAGCAAGCAAGATTTGTGTTGCATACGAAGGTATGGAGAGATTCTTCCCTGCTGACAAGATTATCATGACTGGTAATCCGGTAAGACAAAACGTGCTACAAGCAGAAATTACAAAAGAAGAGGCTCGTAAGCAGTTCGGACTCGAGCCCGACAAAAAGACTATCCTCGTAGTAGGCGGAAGCCTTGGAGCAAGAACTGTAAACGAAAGTATTATCAACAATCTCGACATGGTAGAGAATGCTGACGTGCAGATAATATGGCAGACAGGCAAATACTACAACAAGGCTATCATGGACACCTTGGCACAACATAAGCCAATAAAGAACCTTAAGGTTATGGACTTCATTAGCGATATGGGTGCAGCATACAAGGCTGCCGACTTGGTAATAAGTCGCGCTGGAGCAAGTTCGATAAGCGAATTTTGTTTGATAGGCAAACCTGTAATACTTGTACCAAGTCCGAATGTTGCAGAAGACCACCAAACAAAAAATGCACTGGCTTTGGTCAACAAGGACGCTGCACTATATGTAAAGGATATAGAAGCTCCCGACACATTACTTGCCACAGCACTAAAAACTGTAGACGACGAAAAGAAGTTGGCTTCGCTCAGCGAGAATATAAAGAAGCTGGGACTCAAAAACTCGGCTGACGTTATTGCCGACGAGGTTATAAAACTTGCAATGAGAAAATAAAACATAGGTTGAGGTGACAAAATAAGGATTCATCTCATTAATTGGAGAAAAAACAATGGAAATTAAAGATATCAAGGCTGTTTATTTTGTAGGTGCTGGCGGCATCGGTATGAGTGCTATCGCAAGATACTTCATTCATAGAGGCATTGTTGTAGCAGGTTATGACAAGACTCCTTCAAATCTCACAAAGCAACTTGAGAAAGAAGGCATGTTGATTCATTATACTGAAGATATAACAGAAATTCCGCATGCTTGCAAAGACCCAAAGACATGCCTTGTGATATATACTCCTGCAATTCCTAACGACCACAAGGAGCTAATATTCTTCCGCGAAGGTGGTTTCGAAATACAGAAAAGAGCACAAGTATTGGGAACACTAACTCGCACACACAAAGGACTTTGCGTAGCGGGTACACACGGCAAAACATCAACTTCAACTATGTGTGCACATATAATGCACCAAAGTAGCATTGACTGTAATGCCTTCCTTGGCGGTATATCAAAGAATTATGGTACAAACTATATTCTTTCAGATAATAGTGACTATGTAGTGATAGAAGCTGATGAGTTTGACCGCTCTTTCCATTGGTTGAGACCTTGGATGAGTGTGATTACAGCAACAGATCCTGATCACCTCGATATCTATGGAACTAAAGAAGCATATCTTGAAAGCTTCCGCCACTATACAGAGTTGATACAACCAGGTGGTGCTCTAATCATACACACCGACCTTGAGATGAAGGCTAATGTGCAAGAAGGAGTAAAGATATACGAATATTCTCTCGACAAAGGTGATTTCCACGCTGAAAACATTAAAATAGAGAATGGTAATATCACCTTCGATTTCATTTCTCCTATAGAAAGCATTAAAAATGTAGAACTTGGTAACCCTGTGCCTATCAACATCGAAAATGGTGTTGCTGCTATGGCAATGGCACAGCTAAATGGATGCACAGCCGAAGAACTAAAATATGGCATGGCAACATACCATGGTGTAGACCGACGCTTCGACTTTAGTTTAAAGAACGACCGCCATGTGCTGATTTCTGACTATGCACACCATCCAAAAGAGATTTTCCAAAGCGCAAAGAGCATAAAGCAACTATATAGCAACAGAAAGATTACAGCAATCTTCCAACCACATCTATATACTCGCACACGCGACTTCTACAAAGAATTCGCTGATGCACTGAGCCAACTCGATGAGGTGATTCTCTGCGACATCTACCCTGCTCGCGAACAACCAATTCCTGGTGTAACAAGCAAGCTCATATATGACAACATCGCAGAAGGAGTAGAAAAGAGCATGATAAAGAAAGATGAGGTAATAGACCTCGTAAAGAGCCGCGACTTTGATGTCCTTGTGATACTTGGAGCTGGCGACTTAGATAACCAGGTACCAAAAATAGCAAAAATTCTCGAAAGCAAAAAATGAAGCTAAACTGGAAAAAAACAGGACTCGTAATCATGGATATAGCTCTTGGAGCATACCTAATAGCAGCCTTCACCGCGTTTAACAAACCGGACGAAGCTACTAACTTATGTACCAAAGTAAACATCAATATCCAAGACGAGAGTACTAACGGTTTCATAAATGCAAAGGAAATAAAAAACCGACTGGAGAAACAACGACTATATCCTCTATCGAAAAAAATGGTGAATATAAACACCAGGCTGATAGAAGAAAGCCTAAAAAGATCTCCTTTCGTAAAGACTGCCGAATGCTACAAAACTCAAGATGGCACGGTGTGCATAACGCTAACACAGCGTATGCCTATAGTGAGAATAAAATCTATAAATGGCGATGACTATTATATCGACGACAAGAATAGCATAATGCCAAACTCACATTACACCTCAGACCTCATCATCGCTACAGGGTATGTATCAAAAGCATATGCCCAAAGCTATATAGCATACTTGGCTAATACGCTCATGGACAACGACCTCTGGAAAAACCAAATTGAACAAATCAATGTTACTCCAGATAGAGGTATAGAACTGGTACCACGTGTTGGCAATCACATAGTATATATCGGACAGTTACCAAAATGCGATGACAAGAATCAACGAGGTAATGTTATAAAGGACTTCGTCGATAAAAAAATGAAACGACTTGAGAAATTCTACCTCTACGGACTCTCGCAGGCAGGATGGAACAAGTATTCATATATCAATCTGGAATTTGACAACCAGATAATATGTAAAAAAAGAAAACTTAACAAAACAGAATCCCCAACCGAAAACGAAATATAGTGTATGGCTGATTTTATTGTAGCAATAGAACTTGGGTCGTCAAAGATGACCGGCATTGCAGGAAAGAAAAACCTGGATGGAAGCATTAATATTCTTGCTGTCGTCAAGGAAGAAAATATAGATTGCATCCGTAAGGGCGTAATTTATAATGAAGACAAAACTATACTAACACTAACCAACATCATCAAGAAGCTTGAAGCAAACCTCAAAACAAAAATCAAGCAGGTATACCTTGGTGTTGGAGGTCAGTCTATACGTAGTGTAAAAAGCACTAACATAAAGACTCTTCCTGTCGAAACTACAGTATCGCAAGATATGATAAACGAACTCATGGATGCTAACCGCAACATGACATATCCAGAACAGGAAATTCTCGATGCTGTAACACAGGAATACAAGGTCGATGCACAATATCAAATCGATCCTGTAGGCATTCAATGCTCACGCCTTGAAGGCAATTTCTTGAACATTCTTTGGAGAAAAGCTTTCTATCGCAAACTCAATAAATGTTTCGACAATGCAGGTATAGCCATTGCTGAGATGTATCTTGCACCATTAGCTCTTGCAGAATGCGTACTTACTCCAGACGAAAAGCGCTCTGGATGTATGCTCGTAGACCTTGGCGCTGACACAACAACAGTTTCGGTTTATTCAAAGAATATTCTTCGCCATCTCGCAGTAATACCTCTTGGCGGCAATAATATCACAAAAGATATTGCATCGCTGCAAATAGAAGAGAAGGATGCCGAAAAAATGAAGATAAAGTTTGGCAGCGCATTTACTGATAACAGCGATATCGACAACAACAAGAACTATCCTATTGACAGCGATCGTAATATTGAGAGCAGAAAGTTTATTGAGATTGTTGAAGCTCGCACTCAGGAAATCATTGAGAATGTTTATTCACAGATACCAAGCGAATATATCGACAAACTGCTTGGAGGCATTATCCTAACAGGTGGTGGTTCTAACATGAAGAATATCGATGTTGCTTTCCGCAAGGCGATGAATATCAACAAGATAAGAATTGCCAAGTTTGTTAACCGCACCATCAATTCTAACATACCAAGCATAACAGCTCAAGACGGTACTATGAATACCGTATTGTCTATCCTTTCAAAGGGCGATATGAATTGTGCAGGCGAGGAGTTATCAAACGACTTATTCGGAAGCAACATTGACACACGTCCTAATGGCACTGTGGCAACAGATATGCCTAAGACTCCACGTACTTCAGGCACAGGAGTTGTGATGACTGAAGCTGAGAAGAAAGCTAAAGAAGAAGAAGAGGCACGTAAGAAAAAAGAAGCTGAAGAAGAAGAGAGACGCAGAAAGGAAGAGGAAGCACGCAAAGAAAAGGAACGTCGCGAAAACTCTCCTGCTCATAAAATGTTCAGAGGTATTAAAAACTTCCTTAAGAAGGTTACCGAAGAGGAAGAGTAATACACACTATATTCAGATACAACAAACGCATAATACATAGTTAATATGGCTGACAATAATAACAGACCTACTATCCTCGACTTTGGTGAAGAGGAAAAGGGTAATAGCATAATAAAGGTCATCGGTGTAGGTGGCGGTGGCGGCAACGCAGTAAACCACATGTACCGTGATGGCATCCATGATGTTACATTCGTACTTTGCAACACGGACAATCAGGCACTCAACGATTCTCCAGTACCTGTACACCTACAACTTGGCAAGGAAGGATTGGGAGCAGGAAATAAACCTGAACGTGCACGCAAGGCTGCAGAAGAAACTCTCGACGACATCAAAAACATGCTAAATGATGGCACAAAGATGGCTTTCATCACAGCTGGTATGGGAGGAGGTACTGGTACAGGTGCTGCCCCTGTAATAGCTCGTGTAAGTAAAGAGATGGGAATTCTTACTGTAGGTATCGTAACTATTCCTTTCAAATTTGAAGGCCCAAAGAAAATCGACCAAGCTCTTGATGGAGTTGAGGAAATGTCAAAACATGTAGATGCTCTCCTTGTTATAAACAATGAACGTCTACGTGAGATATATCCTGACCTCGCAGTTCTCGACGCTTTTGCTAAAGCTGATGATACGTTGAGTGTCGCTGCCAAAAGCATCGCTGAGATCATCACAGTTCATGGACTTATAAATCTCGACTTCAACGACGTTAAGACAGTTCTCAAGGATGGTGGCGTTGCTATAATGAGTACTGGTTTCGGAGAAGGCGAAGGTAGAGTAAAGAACGCTATTAAAGATGCTCTTAACTCACCATTACTTAACGACAACGATGTATTTAACTCGAAGAAGATACTTCTGTCGATAACTTTCTCAAGCAACCAAGGCAAATCAGCTGGTCTGACCATGGACGAGATGAACGATGTTAACGACTTCATGGCTAAATTTGGGGATGATTTTGAATTGAAATGGGGATTGGCACTTGACCCAGACCTTGAAGACAAAGTGAAAGTAACTATCCTTGCTACAGGTTTTGGTATAGAGGACGTAGAGGGAATGAGCAATCATAACCAAAAGCGCACACAAGAAGAGGCTGATCGCAGAGCTGCTGAAGCTGAAAAAAGGTTAGAAAAACAAGATCGTCGCAACAGATATTATAGAGATGACCCTAAGACTCAAAACAAGCGTCGCCCACATATATATCTTTTCCGACCAGAAGACCTCGACAACGAAGATGTTATACTTGCGGTAGAAAACACACCTACCTATAAGCGTACACGTCAAACACTTGAAGAGATTCGTCGTCAAGCAAGCGGTATAACAATGCCAACAGAAGAAAAGAAAGAGCTTCTACAGGGAGTTATTAGTTTCTCTGACGAGCAATAAAAAAAACAAATTATTAAAACTATAAAAGACATATAGTTGCACCAGTAAGGTGAACTATATGTCTTTCATTTTACATGTGTAATTTAACAGCCCTAAAACAACTCTCTCAGTACATCTAAAGTATGCATTTTGGGGAAGCTTGGAACATGTATGCCATAATACTTCAAAATTACATCTAACAACTGATTACGTTCGTGTCTTGACATCTTAAAAAGATGCATATTATCATAATTCATTCTTAACAAAGTCAACATCTTTCTTGCATCATCAGACTGTAATATGTCTGGATGAAAAGGATTGTCGCAAGTAAACGTTCCACTACGCAAATCAAAGTAGCAACCATCGGAATAATCATCAATATTTGGCAAAAAGCCAATAAACTTTGCAAGCCTCATCATAAATACCAAATGAAAATTTGAGTAATGAAGTTCCTTTTCGTCAAGCCATTCCAAACTTGCCCTTATATAATGATATAATAATGTATTACGCTGCTCATCGCGAGTAACAGCACAAAGGAATTCCGACAGAAACATAACAATACAGATTTTAGATGGTTCTAACATTATCGACCTAAAAGGAAAAGCCAACGAAGCTGATTTCAAAGGGTGAAGACTTTTGTTCTGACGATAATCCAACTCTATATCAAGCAAAGTGAGTGGTTGGAATAACGAACGACTAAAACGAGCCCTTGGAGAACTTGAAATTGTTGCCACTACCGACAACCTTCCCAATTCCTCAGTAAATAGGTCAATAATAAATTTATTATCCCCATATTTCAGCATTTTAAGCACTAACGCTTGTGTTTTTGTCAACATATCAGTGCAAAAGTACAAAAAATCAAGCATTTATGAAAAATTTCTCTTAAAAAATTTGCAGCATTAAAATAAATACAGTACCTTTGCATCCGCTAAATAAGCCATGGTCCCTTCGTCTATCGGTTAGGACGAGAGATTTTCATTCTCTAAAGAGCAGT
>ERZ1026862.334-NODE-334-length-31030-cov-4.232155_pt1 | contig 31030 bp, 28 predicted proteins | sample MGYA00380161_ERZ1026862 | MGnify/ENA primary metagenome ERZ1026862 (study PRJEB33269, sample SAMEA4719797) | human gut metagenome | biome: human-associated habitat; feature: organic feature; material: feces | place: Cameroon | collected 2013-10 ... | reverse complement strand
GTAGGGGCATTTCATTTTTGAGGTGAGATATGGAACAGTACGTGATCAAAGGCGGTAATCCGCTGAATGGTGAGGTTGAGATCGGCGGTGCAAAGAATGCGGCACTTGCGATTCTTGCAGCCTCCATTATGACCGATGAGACCGTTACAATAGAGAATTTACCAAATGTCAGAGATATTAATGTTCTGCTGCAGGCAATCGAGGAGATCGGTGCTAAGGTAGAGCGAATCAATGCGCACAAAGTGAAGATCAACGGATCTTTTATCCGTGATGTAAATGTGGACAATGCGTTTATCCGCAGAATTCGTGCATCATATTATCTGATCGGCGCTTTGCTTGGAAAATACAAGAAGGCACAGGTCGCACTTCCGGGTGGCTGCGATATTGGAAGCCGTCCGATCGATCTGCATATGAAGGGATTCCGTGCGATGGGAGCGAACGTGGATATCGCACACGGACTTGTTGTTGCAGAGGCAGAAAAATTAAACGGAACACATATTTATTTAGATAAAGTATCGGTAGGTGCTACCATCAATATTATGATGGCTGCGTCTATGGCAGAGGGCAAGACCGTTATCGAGAATGCTGCGAAGGAACCGCATGTTGTCGATGTGGCAAACTTCTTAAATAGTATGGGAGCTAATATCCGTGGCGCAGGAACCGATGTAATCCGTATTGTCGGTGTAGAGAAGCTTCATAAGACCGAGTACTCCATCATCCCGGATCAGATTGAAGCGGGAACCTTTATGTTCGCTGTCGCAGCAACCGGTGGAGATGTGCTTGTCAAGGATGTGATCCCGAAGCATCTTGAGGCTACCACTGCCAAGCTTGTTGAGGCTGGATGCAAGGTTGAGGAATTCGATGATGCAGTCCGTATTATTTCGAACGGAAAGCTTCACCATACACAGGTGACCACACTTCCGTATCCGGGATTTCCGACGGATATGCAGCCGCAGATGGCAGTCCTTCTCGGTATTGCAGAGGGAACCAGTACGGTGACAGAGAGTATCTTTGAGAACCGTTTCAAATATGTTGACGAGCTTACCCGTATGGGAGCTAATATCAAGGTGGAGAGTAATATTGCAATCATCAACGGTGTGAACCAGTATACCGGAGCACATGTGAATGCACCGGATCTTCGAGCAGGTGCAGCACTTGTGATTGCAGGACTCGTTGCAGATGGTATTACGGTGATCGATGATATCTATTATATTGAGCGTGGTTATGAGGAATTTGAGCGCAAACTCAGAGGAATCGGTGCGCAGATTGAGAAAGTCAACGATGATAAGGAACTGCAGAAGTTTATTCTGAAAGTTTCATAGAGCAATGTTATTTAGGAGATATCCGTGGGGATATCTCCTGTTTTGTTATATATTCTTTGTAATGTAATAAGAAAAGCCATCTGTGACACAACTTCACAGGTGGCTTTCCGATTATAATACAGCTTTAATATATAAGTCTTTGCTTGCGGTGGACAGATCGATACAGGTATTGTCATCAAGCTGTACGATCGGTCGGGACAGATCATTCTGATTTAACATAATGATATTGCAGCCTCTTCCATCACTTAAGATGACACGGTTACTCTGATAGGTGGAAGCAATCTGCTTTAAGAAAGTTAGAATATAACGAGTGTAATACTTCTGGTAGCCTTCTTTCTCGAAACTGCTGATCACCTGGAACGGACAGAGCGGTGCACGATAAGATCTTGCTGCGGTCATTGCATCATAAACATCTGCGATCGCTACAACCATTGCGAAGTTCTCAATAAAATCTTCGCCGAGTCCGGATGGATATCCGCTTCCGTCACAACGCTCATGGTGCATGAGAGCGGTCTTCTTGATTCTAGGATCCATATTTGGCTGATTCTTTAAAATCTCGTATCCGAACTTTGGATGCTGACGGATCTGCGCAAATTCTTCATCGGTCAGAAATCCCGGCTTGTTTAAAATTTCCTCCGGAATCTTGAGCTTGCCGATATCATGCAGGAGTCCTGCCACAGTAAGTATGTCTAAATCATGAGGCGGCAGCTTCAGCCAGCGACCGATCATACGTGAGATCAGGGAAACGTTCAGACAGTGTGCATAGACGGAATCCGTGATCGTACGCATATTATAGAGCATATCAAAAAGCTCTATGATCGTGTTGCGGGAGAGGAACAATTCAGAAACGCTTTGTAACAGATCGTTCGTATCAATCGTTTCATTGTGATCGACAGCTGCTGTAAAGGAATCTTTCATCTTCTGGATGCATGCAAAATATGCAAATTGAAAATCCCTGAATTCCGGCGAGGCTGCTACTTTTTGTGAATGCGTTTTGCTCTCTTCCGCGTGTGTCTTCGGCTGTCTGATCTGCACCGGTTCTACTAGTGTTTCCTCCGGCTTGGAAGGAGAAACTTCCGTTGCGGTCTTCGGATCATCGCCTTGCACTTTTGCCGATTCGACACGATATAATTTCATGCGGTTGATAAGCTGCCTGGTAATAACCGTGCCGGCAGGGGCAAGAAGCTGTCCCACCGGAGTACGAACCGGTTCCACAGTCACCATTCCGATCTCTAATTCTCTTGGTTCTAAGCTACGCATAACTAACCCTCCCAAATGCGTTCCTACATAATTTGAAGTATAAGGAATTCGACACAAAAAGTCAATAAAATAGGTCTTGACAGATGCAATATTTTGGCGTATTGTAGCGGATAGAGATTTCAAATTTAATATTGTAGCTTTTCTCTTATTCAGAGTGATGGAGATACATAGGATCTGTGAAGTCACGGCAACCCCGTTTTATACAACAGGAAGGTGCCAACCTGAGCGAGTAATCGAACAATAAGAGGATTTGATGATCTTAAATTCAGTCAGTCCGCTTAACGCGGATTTTTTTATTGCAGAAATGCTTTTTGAAACGAAAGGAGAAATCGATGGAAAAATTATTATTTACATCAGAGTCCGTAACCGAAGGACATCCTGACAAAATGTGTGATGCAATCTCGGATGCGATTCTGGATGCCTGCATGGAGCAGGATCCGATGAGCCGTGTCGCTTGTGAGGCTGCAAGCTGTACAGGATTTGTTCTTGTAACAGGAGAAATCACAACAAAGGCGCAGCTTGATATTCCTTCTATTGTCAGAAAGACCGTGAATGAAATCGGATATAACGATGCAAAGACAGGATTTGATGGTAACACATGTGCTGTTATGGTAGCTTTGGATCAGCAGTCCAGCGATATCGCGATGGGCGTTGACAAGGCGCTTGAGGCAAAGGAAGGTGCTTTAACAGATGACCTTGATACCGGTGCCGGAGATCAGGGTATGATGTTTGGTTATGCAACCAACGAGACACCGGAGCTTATGCCGTATCCAATCTCACTTGCCCACAAGCTTGCATTACAGCTTACGAAGGTTCGTAAGGATGGAACTTTAACTTACCTTCGTCCGGATGGAAAGACACAGGTTTCCGTAGAGTACGATGAGGCTGGAAAGCCAAAGAGACTTGAGGCTGTTGTATTATCCACACAGCATGATGAAGATGTGACTCAGGAGCAGATCCATGAGGATATCAAGAAGTATGTATTTGATCCAATCCTTCCGCAGGATATGGTTGATGACAATACCAAGTTCTTCATCAACCCGACAGGACGTTTCGTAATCGGTGGACCACACGGTGATGCAGGTCTGACCGGACGTAAGATCATCGTAGACACTTACGGTGGATACGCTCGTCACGGCGGCGGAGCTTTCTCTGGTAAGGATTGCACAAAGGTTGACCGTTCTGCAGCATACGCAGCTCGTTATGTTGCCAAGAATATCGTAGCAGCAGGTCTTGCTGACAAATGCGAGATCCAGTTGTCTTACGCAATCGGTGTGGCAGAGCCTACATCCGTTATGGTTGACACCTTCGGAACCGGCAAGATCGCAGATGATAAGCTGGTTGAGATTGTAAGAGAGAACTTCGATCTGCGTCCGGCTGGAATCATCAAGATGCTTGATCTGCGCAGACCAATCTATCGTGGTACTGCAGCATACGGACACTTCGGACGTACCGATTTAAATCTTCCTTGGGAAGCAACCGATAAGGTCGATGTACTGAAGAAATATCTGTAATACTGTTGGACCTTCGGATGTTTATGAAAAGTTTACATACTTTCGAAACAAACAATGTTATAATAAAGCACAGGGATTTGCGTCTCTGTGCTTTTTTCTATAACGGAGGATAAGGAACATTATGAAGATCAAGACGAAACTGATCATTTCTTTTTGTATTATTATTTTTGTGCCGGTTTTTCTTGCAGCGATTGCGATTGTCGGCTTCTGCAATATTCAGACCCATGTGATCGAGGAAACGTATGGAATCAAGAATGCCAATGCATACAGCATTATGAGCTCTGTGCAGCTTCTTAACAAATATACGGCGGGAGATTTTGAGAAGATCAAGCATACGATCAAGCAGAATTCGGAAGAATTGTTGGATATCGATTATCTGCAGGAACTCAATTCGGATCTGCTGACAAAATATTCGTATCTGATCGTACGAGCCGGAAAAAGTCTCTATTATAATGGTGGAACGGATAACGAGTCGATGCTTGATTCGCTTCCAAAATATGGAACGACCGGCTCGGACGCAGGCGTCGGAATTTACATTGATAGTGAGGAAGATGTGCTGGTCAAGCAGGTGGATTTCAAGAATGCAGAAGATAAGAAGATGAGTGTGTTTATCATCACCTCGATGAATGAGAGTATGCCGGAACTGCGGCAGCTTCTCGTCGGAGGAATTGTTGCTGTCATTCTGATCCTGCTTCTGACCGCCTGTATGATGATCATCTGGATCTACCAGAGTATGATCACGCCGATCAAGAAACTTCAGGCTGCGGCGGAGAACATCAAGGAAGGCAATCTTGACTTTGAAATGGATGCCAGAGGGGATGATGAGATCGGTGAACTTTGTGTAACCTTTGAGGAGATGCGGCAGCGTCTTAAGGATAACGCGGAGGAGAAGATTAACAATGAGCGTGAGAATAAGGCTTTGATCAGCAATATCGCGCATGATCTTAAGACACCGATTACAGCGGTCAAGGGTTATTCGGAAGGAATTATCGACGGAGTGGCGAATACGCCGGAAAAAGTTGATAAATATGTGCGAACCATATACAATAAAGCTAACGAGATGGATATGCTCATCAATGAGCTGACTCTTTACTCCAAGATTGATACGAATCGTATTCCATACAATTTTGTAAAGCTGAATGTGTATGAGTATTTTAAGGATTGTGTGGAAGAGATCGGACTTGATCTTGAGGCAAAAGGCATCGGATTGTCCTACTTCAATTATGCGACGGTGGACACGCTGATTATTGCGGATCCGGAGCAGCTTCGCCGTGTGGTCAACAATATTATTGGCAATTCGGTCAAGTACATGAACAAGACGGACAAATACATCAACATCCGGATCAAGGATGTCGGTGATTTTATTCAGGTAGAGATTGAGGATAACGGACGAGGAATCGCCCAGAAGGATCTGCCTTATATTTTCGATCGCTTTTATCGGGCGGATGCTTCGCGCAATTCTGCGACTGGCGGAAGCGGTATCGGATTGTCGATCGTTAAGAAGATTATAGAGGATCACGGTGGCAAGATCTGGGCCACCAGCAAGGAAGACTGCGGAACGACGATGTATTTTGTTATCCGCAAGTATCAGGAGGTAACGGTAAATGAGTAGAATTTTGATCGTGGAAGATGAGGTTGCGATTGCGGATCTTGAGAAAGATTATCTGGAACTGAGCGGATTTGAAGTTGAGATTGAGAATGACGGACGAAGCGGATTGAACCGTGCGTTGAACGAGGAATTTGATTTGTTTATCTTAGATCTGATGCTTCCGGAGGTGGACGGATTTGAGATCTGCCGCCAGATTCGTGAAAAGAAGAATACACCGATTCTGATGGTCTCGGCCAAGAAAGATGACATTGATAAGATCCGTGGCCTTGGTCTTGGCGCGGATGATTATGTGACGAAGCCTTTCTCACCGAGCGAATTGGTCGCCCGTGTGAAGGCACATCTTGCGCGTTATGAACGGTTGATTGGAAGCAATGTGCCGGAGAATGATATTGTGGAAATTCGTGGCATCCGCATCGATAAGACTGCGCGCCGCGTGTGGGTGAATGGTGAGGAGAAGCAGTTTACAACGAAGGAGTTTGATCTCTTGACTTTCCTTGCGGAGCATCCGAACCACGTTTTCACGAAGGAAGAACTGTTCCGTGAAATCTGGGATATGGAGTCAATCGGAGACATTGCAACTGTTACGGTACACATCAAAAAGATTCGTGAGAAGATCGAGCTCAACACAACCAAGCCGCAGTATATAGAGACTATTTGGGGAGTAGGGTACAGATTTAAGCTGTAAGGGAAAAATAGGTTATGAAAATTTCGGAAATTGAGAAGGGAAGCGATCTCGTTGTCAAAGTCTTTCCGAAGGTAATGAAAGATGGTGTTGAGATCCGAAGTATGCGTTCATTGGATTTTGCGGTGAATGTGCAAAAAGTATATGCGACTGCGATTGCGGTGGACGAAATCAAGACGACTTCGGCACCGGGTGGCAAGCCGGGAGATAAGAAAGACAAGGGGATGGCAACGGTCAGCTTTCAGTCGACCAAGGCGTTTGTTGATCTGTATCTGTTTGAGGATGATACGGCTCCGGTTGTGTGGGAAAATGTTATCATCAAGCATGCACGGGGAGATAAGGGACCGTGCCATGTCATTATGGCGAGCAAGGATGGCGTAAAGATGAACCGCAGGCATGCTTATCGATTGGATGTGCATGCCCCGGCGAATATTTCGATTGGAAGGGATCGGACGTCACAGATGCAGGGAATCGTGCGTGACGTGTCTTCAAACGGATTTGCAATCATTACGACCAAGGAGGACATCCGCGGCGGAGAGGAAGTGCGTGCGGAGATGTTTGACAAGGAGACCGCATTTATGCTGGTCGGCGTATGTGTGCGCAAGCGTACGATGCAGGACGGACGATTCCTGTATGGATGCAAGATGCGATTCGATAATCCGCAGCTTCGCAAATATATCAACGAGAAGCAACGCCAGAGGATGAAAACAGAATAAAAGAGAGAGAGTAAGATACACCAGGAGGCAATTATGGAGAAACAGAATGTATATTTTACAACGTTTAAGACAACAGGAAGTGAGAATCTTTTGCAGAAGCTGCACCGGCTGATGAAGAAAGCCGGTTTTGAAACGATTGACATGAAAGATAAATATGCAGCGATCAAGATTCATTTCGGAGAGTATGGAAATCTTGCTTTTTTACGTCCGAACTATGCGAAAGTTGTTGCGGACTACTGTAAGGAATTGGGCGCAAAACCATTCCTGACAGATTGTAACACGCTTTATGTCGGCAGCCGTAAGAATGCGTTGGATCATCTGGATACCGCGTATGTAAACGGATTTTCGCCGCTGCAGACGGGATGCCATGTATTGATCGCGGATGGACTCAAGGGAACGGATGAGACGATCGTTCCAATCAACGGAGAGTATGTAAAGGAAGCCAAGATCGGACATGCGATCATGGATGCGGATGTATTTATTTCCCTGACCCATTTCAAGGGACATGAGATGGCGGGATTCGGTGGTGCAATCAAGAATATCGGTATGGGATGCGGATCCCGTGCCGGAAAGATGGAGCAGCATTGTGACGGTAAGCCGAGTGTCAACGAGGCACAGTGTGTGGGATGCGGATCCTGTCAGAAAATCTGTGCACACGGAGCGCCGATCATGGAGAACCACAAGGTACATATCGATCATGACAAGTGCGTTGGATGCGGACGTTGTCTTGCGGTCTGCCCGAAGGATGCGATCGCTGCGGACTATAATGATTCGGTAGCGATGCTCAATTACAAGATGGCGGAGTATGCGTATGCGGTATGTAAGGATCGCCCTTGCTTCCACGTTTCACTGATCTGTGATGTCTCGCCGAACTGTGACTGCCACTCTGAAAACGATATCCCGATCATTCCGAATGTCGGAATGCTGGCATCGTTTGATCCGGTCGCTTTGGATCAGGCGTGTGCGGATCTGTGCAATCAGATGACTCCGGTTAAGGACAGTGTGCTAGGTCATAATCTGGAGAAGTGCGATCATGACCATCATGAGGATCATGCGGATCATTTCCATATGACGCATCCGGATACCGAGTGGCAGACATGCATCGAGCATGCGGTCAAGATCGGGCTTGGAACGAATGAATACGAATTGATCACGATCTAGGAGCATGTAATTTCTATGACAGAACAGGAATGGAAGGTACGCTACAACGATTTCAGCGGACCGCTTAGGTCACATGCAGGAAAGGAATTACCGCTGAATCATAAATTTACATGGAATGGAGATACGTGGGTGGCGTTATCTTCCTATCTCTGCGGCAAGGGACTTGTACTAGATCTTGGAAAATGTGTGGAGCCGGATGTGATGCGCGCGTTTGTCGATAAGTGGAAGGACTATGAGGATCGCGATGATCTGCCGCAGGCGCTCGAAAATCAGATTCTTGAGGAGAATCCGGTGAATGTGGATCTGGTTCCGGAACTGGGGCTTAACGGAAAGCAGCTGAAATGGTCCGGAAGCAGCGGAACGACCTATCTTCCGGCAGCCGTTATGAGAGGAGTGTCTGCCGGAAGCGTCCCTGTACCGGCGCAGGATTGCCCGGAAGATGAACCGGAATTCTGCGGGGATGAGGAAGCGTATGCGTGGGTCAGGCATTACGGTCTGGATGCCTCGAAAGTGTGGTCGTTTCATAGGATCAACTTTGCGTGGGCAACCGTGCGAGAATCGAAGATTTCTTCGATGCAGCTTCGACTGAAAGAAGGACCGCATCAGGTATACGGTGAACCGTTCGGACCACTGAAACCGGGCGAGAGCGTGGAAATCGTAAATCCTAAGACACAGGAATCGTATAAGCTTACCGTATTGAAATTAGAACCGATCAAGATGCCGAAGTATCCGGTTACGATGCGCAAAATGGAATATCCGAGATGCTGTATGCAGATGAACTACAGGATAGAGCCAGAGATCGCACAGGGAAATTTATGTCTTAATGACTGTGCGCAAGGGGATCAGCCGGTTATGAAAGATGATAAGATGGTTGCAAGCGTCAGCGAGATCGGTCATGCAGATGGCCCGACTTCCATCTTCCTGGCAGGGAAGCTGGAAAAGAAAATAGAAGGATGTATCGCGTGTTCTGCGCTGCATTTTGAGCCGGTGGAGGAAGTCGTATGGCAGCCGGTTTTTCGTGTGGATGAGGATGCTACTATTGTAGTGGAATTAAAATAGAGGAGAAAACAATGGAACAGGAGACGACTGTACATAAGCGTCGCCCGCGCTACAAGGGCAAATACCCGAAGCGTTTTGAAGAAAAATATAAGGAATTACAGCCGGAAAAATACAAAGACACGATCGAGCATGTGATCAGCAAGGGAAACACCCCGGCAGGTATGCACATCTCGATCATGGTAAATGAAATATTGGATTTTCTGAAGATCCAGCCGGGGGAAACAGGATTTGATGCAACACTCGGATATGGCGGACATACAAAAGCGATGTTACAGTGCCTAAACGGACAGGGGCACATCTATGCGACGGATGTCGATCCGGTCGAATCGGAAAAGACAAAGAAGCGTCTTGCGGATCAGGGATTCGGAGAGGATATTCTTACGATCCGTCTGCAGAATTTCTGTACGATCGATGAGATTGCAAAAGAAGTCGGAGGCTTTGACTTTATTCTTGCGGATCTCGGGGTATCCTCGATGCAGATTGATAACCCGGAACGAGGCTTCTCGTTTAAGACGGAAGGACCGCTGGATCTGCGATTGAATCAGCAGAGCGGAATCAGTGCGGCGGAACGCCTCGATACGATCTCAAGGGACGAGCTTGCGGGAATGCTTTATGAAAATTCGGATGAACCGTACTGTGAGGAGCTTGCCAGAGCAATCACCGATGAGATCCGAAAAGGAAACCGGATCGATACGACGACGAAGCTTCGACAGGTCATTGAAAAGACACTCGATTTTCTTCCGGAGAAGGAGAAGAAGGATACGATTAAGAAAACCTGTCAGAGAGTATTTCAGGCGCTTCGCATCGATGTCAATCACGAGTTTGAAGTGTTATATGAATTTATGGAGAAGCTTCCGGATGCGCTCCGCCCGGGTGGGCGTGTCGCAATCCTGACATTCCATTCCGGTGAGGATAAATTGGTCAAACGTGCATTGAAAGAAGGATTTCGTGACGGAATCTACAGCGATTATGCGAAAGACGTGGTTCGGCCGTCGGCACAGGAATGTGCGCAGAATGCGCGGGCACATTCCACGAAGATGCGCTGGGCTGTGCGCGCGTAAATCCATTTCGAGGAAAAAGCCGGTGAGGCATGACCCGGAGAAGAAAAGAGAAATCCGGGTCAAGAGAACCGCCGGTGAGGCATGAGCCGGGGATAGGAAGAAAGTGGAATTCAAATCGGGGAAATTAGGGCTTGCACAAATGAAAAGCGTAAGTTATAATACAGTCGTTATATGACTGACGGAATGAGTGGAGAACCACGTGGAGTATAACAGGCAGTGTATTGGCTGCCGATAGAAGCAATGTCTCTTCGAGACATCGCAAGCGATACCTGCTTCGCAGGCACCGCAGGCGATACATCGAAGATGTACCGCAATCGCCGACCGTCTGGGCAACAAAAGAAGCCTGGAGGGTCTTTTTTTATCTGATTGTATCAAATCGAAAACAAACCCCCTTGGACTTGACAAATATCATATGTTAGTATAACCTATCAGTGGTTAGACAAAACTAATATATGGCAACAGGAAATCATTTTATATAAGGAGGAACATCATGTTAGAAATGAAGGAATGGGATGGATTTGAAGGACGTCTCTGGAAAGAAGAGATCAACGTTCGTCAGTTCATTCAGGACAACTACACCCCATACGATGGAAACGAGGACTTCCTCGCAGACCCGACAGAGGCAACGGATAAGCTTTGGGGCGCATTACAGAAGTTACAGAAAGAGGAGCGTGCCAAAGGCGGCGTTCTTGATATGGAGACAGAGGTTGTAACAGGTATTACAGCTTATGGTCCGGGATATATTGATGAATCATTAAAGGATTTAGAACAGATCGTTGGTTTACAGACCGACAAGCCACTGAAGCGTGCATTCATGCCTTACGGTGGAATTAAGATGGCTGTTCAGGCATGTGAGACTTACGGATACGAAGTAAGCTCCAACTTAAAGGAAATCTTCACAAAGTATCATAAGACACATAACACAGCTGTATTTGATGCTTACACACCAGAGATGATGAAGGTTCGTCATGCAAAGATCTTAACAGGTCTTCCGGATACATACGGAAGAGGACGTATCGTTGGTGATTATCGTCGTGTCGCTCTGTACGGTATTGATTACCTCATCGAGGATAAGAAGAAAGACAAGGCAAACTGCGGATGCGGTCAGATGACAGACGATGTCATCCGTTTAAGAGAGGAGATCGCTGAGCAGATCAAGTGCTTAGAGGATATGAAGAAGCTTGCAGAGATCTACGGATACGATATCTCAAGACCTGCAACAAATGCCAAGGAAGCCGTACAGTGGTTATACTTCGGATACCTTGCAGCAATCAAGACACAGAACGGAGCTGCAATGTCCGTTGGTCGTGTTTCTACCTTCCTTGATATTTACATCAAGAGAGATATGGACAAGGGAATCCTGACAGAGTCTCAGGCTCAGGAGTTGATCGACCACTTTACCATGAAACTTCGTATGGTAAAATTCGCTCGTATTCCTTCTTACAACCAGTTGTTCTCAGGAGATCCTGTATGGGCAACACTTGATGTAGCAGGAACAGGCGTGGACGGACGTTCTATGGTAACGAAGACAGACTTCCGTTTCTTACACACATTAGAGAACATGGGACCGGCTCCGGAGCCGAACCTTACCGTATTCTACTCATCCAGACTGCCACAGGCATTCAAGGATTATGCGGCAAGAATCTCCATCGAGACAAGTTCTATCCAGTACGAGAACGACGATGCAATGAAGCCTGTATGGGGCGATGATTACGCAATCTGCTGCTGTGTATCTGCTACACAGACCGGTAAGGAGATGCAGTTCTTCGGTGCTCGTGCAAACCTTGCAAAATGCTTACTTTACGCAATCAACGGTGGTGTTGACGAGAAGTCCGGTGAGCAGGTTGGACCAAACTATGCACCGATTACTTCTGAGTACTTGGATTACGATGAGGTAATGGCAAAGTATGACAAGATGATGGACTGGTTAGTAGATATCTATGTAAATACATTAAACCTGATCCAGTACATGCATGATAAATATTACTATGAGGCAGCGGAACTCGCGCTCATGGATACGGACTTAAAGAGAACATTTGCAACCGGTATCGCAGGATTCTCTCATGTAATTGATTCCCTTTCTGCAATCAAGTATGCAAAGGTTAAGGTTGTACGTGATGAGAACGGTCTTGCAAAAGACTTCGAGACCGAGGGAGATTTCCCTAAGTACGGAAACGACGATGACCGTGCCGATGAGATCGGTGTATGGCTTCTCAAGACATTCATGGATAAGTTAAAGAAGCATCACACTTACCGTGATTCTGAGCCTACAACATCTATCCTTACGATTACATCAAACGTTGTATATGGTAAGGCAACCGGAGCAATGCCAGACGGACGTAAGGCAGGCGAGCCACTTTCACCGGGAGCAAACCCAAGCTACGGTGCAGAGCAGAGCGGACTTCTTGCATCCCTTAACTCTCTGACAAAGCTTCCATATGAGTGGGCACTCGACGGAATCTCAAATACACAGACCATCAACCCGGGCGCACTCGGCAACAACGAGGATGAGCGTGTTGAGAATCTTGTAAACGTTATGGATGGTTACTTCGATCAGGGAGCACACCACCTGAACGTGAACGTATTCGGTAAGGAGAAGCTTATCGATGCTATGGAGCATCCGGAGAAAGAAGAGTACGCAAACTTCACGATCCGTGTATCAGGATATGCTGTTAAGTTCATCGACCTGACCAAGGAGCAGCAGATGGACGTAATCGCACGTACCTGCCACGAGCGTATGTAATCCAATGACAATATGATCTAAGGTGTCACAAAACAGGCTCCATTCCTGCTTGCAGGAAGTGGATTGTGATTTTGTGACCCGAACAAACATGAGCATGTAGCGATTTTTGAAGAAAATCAGCGGAATGCGAATGTTTGTAGAATTGCGGGAGTTGCGGAGCAACAGAGCAATTCGTAGATCATATGAAGTGAAATGTAATGAATAAAAAATAGGGTTAATACATGAATGAATATTTGTGTATTAGCCCTGTTTTTATAAGTTGACCTTTCATCTATCGAACAATCAATTGAATATATAGACATATTATGATATGATTTGTATATACTATTGAGCGGAGGTAGAGCAAAATGTTGACTTTACAAGAATCCATACGACCGTCAGCGGATTTGAGAAATCACTATAGTGATATTTCAAAATTGTGTAAGGATGATAAAGAAGCTGTCATTATTACGGTAAATGGCAGAGGAGATACCGTCTCCCTTTCTTATGAGACATATAAGAATATGAAAGCCCGTATTGAACTGTTGGAAATATTAGCGGAAGCAGAAGATGATGTGGTAAACAATCGGGTTGCTCCGATCACCGATACATTTGATGATTTGCGCAAAATACTTCAGGAGGGCTAACGATGAAGTATAAAGTTATGCGAACGGATACGGCGGATGCAGGAATCCGCAAGATCATCTTATATGTTGCACAGAATTTTGGAAACAAGGTTGCTTTGGAAAAACTGGATGAAATCGAGAAGAGAATTCTTGAATTGGGGGAAGATCCATATATAGGGACAAGCCCAAGATATCTTGTCCTTAAGCGACAAGGTTATAAAGTGCTTATTTTGGATAAGGACTTAGTGTTTTATAAAATTGATGAAGAAAATAAAACCGTGATTGTATACGCAGTCGTAGATCAACGACAGGATTATTTGAATATTATTCGAGGGTTATAAGGAGATGAGACTATGTGTGCTTTTTGTGATATTATTCGTCATAAAGCGGATGCTAAGGTTGTCTATGAAATAGATAAAATAATTGCTTTCTTGGATATAGATCCTATTTCGGATGGACATGTACTTGTTCTTCCGAAAATTCATGTTGATTCAATTACAAAACTTTCCAATGACTATTTACATGAAATCATGGATATAGCAAAGAAAATTGTTCAGGTTTTTGAAAATAAATATGAACATAGAGGATATACTATCATGCAAAATGGTGGGGAATGTTGTGATTTTGGGCATTTTCATTTACATGTTTTCCCAAGAATAAAGGATGATGGTTTTGGGTGGAAATATCCTGAATATGGTGGAAGGTATACAGATGAAATTGCATTAGATTTGAAAGAAAAGCTGACGGATTAAGAGGTGAAACAATGTTAGGAAATATACATTCTATCGAGACATTCGGTTCGGCGGACGGACCGGGCGTGCGTTATCTGATTTTTTTGAAAGGGTGCAACATGCGCTGCAAATACTGTCACAACCCGGACACATGGGCGAAGACACAAGGTGAGATGAAGACACCGGAGGAAATTTTAAAGCAGGCACTCCGTTATAAGAATTATTGGGGCAAAAAGGGCGGTATTACGGTCAGCGGCGGAGAGGCGCTGCTGCAGATTGACTTTGTGACCGAACTGTTTACGCTCGCCAAAGAAAAAGGCGTCAATACCTGTCTGGACACATCGGGCAACCCATTTACAAGGGAGGAACCATTCTACTCCAAGTTTGAAAAACTGATGGAAGTGACCGATCTGTTCATGCTTGACATCAAGGAGATCGATGAGGAGGAACACCGTAAACTGACCGGACAGACGAACGAGAATATTCTTGATATGGCACGCTGTCTGTCGGAACATGGTAAGAAGATGTGGATTCGCCACGTGCTTGTGCCGGGCATTACAGATGACGAAGGACAGCTTACGCGGCTTCGTGCTTTCATCGATACACTCGATACGGTAGAGCGTGTGGAAGTATTACCGTATCATACACTTGGAGTATTTAAGTGGAAGGAACTCGGAATTCCGTATGCACTTGAAGACGTCGATCCGCCGACAGCAGAAAGCGTTGCACATGCGAAGGAAATCCTTGGATGCGAGGCGTAGAAAGGAGCATCATGCATACACCGGAAATCTTATACGAGGACAACAATCTGATCGTCTGCTACAAGCCGGCTGGCGTCGCAACGCAGACAAAGCGGCTCGGGCAGCAGGATATGGAAAGTCTGCTCAAAAATTATGTGGCAGGGGAACTGCGAAAAGAAAATAAGAATGTGCCGCCGTATATCGGTGTGGTGCACAGGCTCGATCAGCCGGTCGAGGGAGTGATGGTCTATGCAAAGAATCCCAAAGCGGCAGCAGCACTCTCGAAGCAGGTGCAGGAACGTTCCATAGAGAAAAATTATTATGCTCTGGTGAAACTTCCGGATGGTAAGACATTTGCGGAGACAACCGGACTGCCAAAAGAAGGAACGAAAGAAGATTATATGGTGTTTGATCGCAGGACGAACATCTCGAAGATTGTTCCTAAAGGGACAAAAGATGCGAAGCAAGCGGTTCTTGATTATAAAGTGATAGCGGAAGAACAAGGCAGAGCACTGCTCGATATCACGCTGCACACAGGCAGGCATCATCAGATCCGGCTTCAGATGGCGGGGATGGGGATACCAATCATCGGGGATAAAAAATACGGGAAAAACGAGGCTGCACAACTTGGCCTCTGCTCCTATCGTATTGCTTTTGTCAATCCGGCAGACAGAAAAGAAAACGAGTATAAAATCAAACCTAAAAATAGCGTAATCTGTGAGCTGCTGGAATAGACACAGGAAGAAAGTGACAGCGGTGCAGAAGGCGTAAATCTTGACAATAAAAGTGGATTGTCTTACTATAAAGGAGTATAAAAGTCTGTGAGGCAGACTTGGATTGCAGGGGGAGTAATCCATGATTGATAAGTATTATAACGGAGTGATCGAGCAGGTTTATAACCATGCCGGCACAACAGAGAAGAACATTGTTATGGCTAGTTATAACAATGATTTCTCAATTGAAAAATTGGAGACAGTAAAACGTTATCGGAAGCAGATGGATAGCGTTTTTTTTGCCTCGCGCGAATTTGGGTATCGGGAATTGACCGGAGCGTATGAACCATTTCTGGATACAATCTGTGATATGTTTCGGGAATACGGTACGGGGGATTTCGATGCATTTATGGATACATGCGGGGTGTATGAATTACACAAAGAAATCCTGCGAAGTTATTATGAGAATGGAATCTGCACACGTAATGAGAACGTTCTGCTCAATGAAGTCGCTTATGAGCAGCGCCGCATGACGGAAGGCATTGCATCGATGCTGAAGACATTAGCAAAAGAACATCCCGTTGTACTTGTGATCAATCGTTTCCAGATGGCAAGCCGGAGCACACTGGAGCTTGTCCGCGAACTGATTGTTCATCCGGATGCAGGAATCGGATTGGTTTTGGGTGTCAATGATTCTATAGGCCGCAAGGAGTCGATCGTCGATGTGTGGGATGAGATTGTCGAAAGCATTAAGGATCAAAGTCTGTTGTATCATATAGGCTCCTCGGATAACCGGAGAACGGGACTGATGAAAGAGCATCCGTTGGGCGAAGGCTATACGGACAACGTGGATGTCGATGAAGATTATGAGAAAAGTATCCGCAAAGTTGTCAATATTATAGAATTCCTTGACTATGATCAGGCGAAACGCTATTTCTGCGAAGTAGAATATAAGATTAAATTTGAAGATGCGCGAATGAAGGATTCAAGCAGGAGAGAATTCTACCTGTTGTATGCAAGAACATCCATTCTTCTGGGAGAACTATCGAAGGCTCTGGAACTGATTGCCGAGGCATCCGCTTTTATCCCGATGGAGGAAGAATTTCTCTACCGCTCGCAGCTGGATTACCTTCGCGGGGTGTGCTATATGTATCAGGGAAAACTTGACCGGGCCGGGAAATATGCGGATCGTGCATATGAGAGAGCGGTGGAGAGTGAAGATGCCAGACAGGTATTTCTTGCGCAGCTTCTTAAGGCGATGGCGCAGATGTCCGGATGGTACAACATCTTTTTCTGCGTGCAGGATATCCCGATTGAGCCGGAACTGATTGAAAAACTGATGCAGTACAATTACCAGAATCATCTGGCACATATTTATGTCTATGCCTATGACAATCAGCCGAATGTTGTTGCCAAGGCATACCGCTCGGAAGCCGCGCTCTTTAATTTTGGCAAAGGTGTTGCTTTGGCCAAGAAGATCGGTAATGCGCAGCTGGTTTATGATGCATACCAGAAGAATATTATGCTTGCTTCGACAAATGGTATGAATGAGATCGCATTGTTATATTCGGTGCGCACATACGAGTTCATGAAGAACGAAGAAAATTTCTACGAAGGAAGAATGTTCTCCGGAATTGGTTATAATCTGAGCGCAATGGGAAAGAATGCACTGGCGGAGCAATATTATGATCATGCGATCCAGGTTTTTTATGAATTAGGCAGATCGGAAGATATTGCGGAAGTCTATTATAACAGGGCGCTGAATCATGTGATGCTGGAGTTGTTTAAAGAGGCAGAGAATGATCTGCTTTTTGCAATGAAAGTAATTGAGAAACTTCACTTGAACAGTCTGCGTGTATGTAATTTGTCGAAGCTGTATGCATTATTGGCTTTGACCGGCATTATGCAAAAAGATCGTTTTACATGTGAGCGCTATCTTTTGAGTTGTCGTCAGTTTTTGAATTATATTATTGAAAAGGAAAAGAATAACAAAAACGAAGAAATTATTCATGATTATGCGAAATGCGATGATGATATGTTCCTGTACATGTTTGCGCAGGCTATGCTAAAGCTGATGGATGGAGAGCTGGAAGTCGCATACAATTATTTTGTGAATGCAGAGAAATTCCTTTCGAGAGCAGAGGGAAATGAATTTTTCAGCTATCGCATTTTCCGTCAGGCACGAATGGAATTGTTCCGGCAGATGGGGCGAACGGAATTGTGCGAACGTGAAAAGGAACTGCTGGAACAACATGATGCATTGTGCGCGGAAACGACTGCGTCTGTTCCGATGGATTTATTGAAGGAAATCACACCGGATATAGAAAACGTCGGAAAACGCGCAAGCGAGGCGGATATCGAGGCGCTGGTTAAGCAGGAGGGGCTGATGAGAGATTATCAGACGAATAAGAGACAGATGGATTTTATGGTCTCCTGGCAGAAAATGATCGATATTACGGATCAGAAGATTCCGGTGATGGTGCAGAATGCAATCAGCAGTTTTATCAACTATTTCAATCTGGATTGTGCGTTGTATATTTATTATCAGGACGGCAGACCGAATGTTCTTTATAATGATAGCGGATGCAGCATGACGAAAGAGGTTCTGCTTGGCATTCAGCGTGCGATGAAAGAATATCCGCAGGGCTTTGCAGCGTCCAAGATCGGTGATGGTTTTCAGGAACATCAGGATGTAATCACATACTTTGGAGAGGATGAGGTGTGTTCTTTTGTCGCGGTGCCATTTATGAAGAATGGTACACTGACCAGCTTGCTGATTACTTATGTACGCATGAAAGATAATTGGCATGGATCAATCGAACGTTATATGCTTAACGAGGATGATCTGCATATTTATCGTCTTTTGTTCCGTGAGATGGAATATTCGATCAACCGAATGGAAGCCTATGAGAAGGTTTATGAGATGAATAGGCGGTTACAGGCGGCAGCAGAAACAGATATGCTGACTGGCGCATACAATCGTGCAGGTATGTACCGGCAGATTGCACAGATGGAAGAACATTTAAAAGACAGTCCAATGGGATTCGACATGGGGCTGATGTTTATTGATCTGGACAATTTCAAACATTACAATGATACATACGGACATGATATCGGAGATCTAATTCTGAAAGAGATGGTATCCATCTTTCGGGACGTGACGACCGGAAAAGGATTTGTCAGCCGATACGGCGGAGATGAGTTCATTATCATTCTGGAGACAAATGATCGCCGGGAATTGGAGAAGATGGCAAAAGAAATCTACTTACGGATTCAGGCGATATCCGGTTTCAGAAAGCAGATCGAGGAGCATCTCGGACATCCGATCACGGTGGATGCCGGAAGACTGATCACATGCTCGATGGGTATTGTTTACGCTGCAAATGTGCATAACGAGGATGAGGTCGGAGAACTGATCAAACAGGCAGACGACCTGTTATATATTGTAAAAACTGGAGAAAAGGGACACTACAAATTTCTATGAAAATAAATTTACCGGAACATGTGAATCAAATCATTCATCGCCTGCAAAAGGAAGGTTATGATGCATATGCTGTGGGTGGGTGCGTGCGGGATACGCTGCTCGGGCGTAAGCCACAGGATTGGGACATTACGACATCGGCACGCCCGGAGGTGGTAAAGTCTCTGTTTTGCCATACGATTGATACGGGAATTCAGCATGGAACGGTTACGGTTATGCTTGATCATACAGGATACGAGGTTACGACCTACCGGATCGACGGGGAATATGAGGACAGCCGCCACCCGAAGGAAGTCATTTTTACCGGCAATCTGGTAGAGGACTTAAAAAGGCGTGACTTTACGATCAATGCTATGGCCTATAATGATGAAACGGGATTGGTGGATGCCTTTGACGGAGAGAAAGATCTGGCGGCCGGGATCATCCGCTGCGTAGGAAAGCCGCATGACCGCTTCGGCGAGGATGCACTTCGTATGCTCCGTGCTGTGCGCTTTGCAGCGCAGCTTGGCTTTGCCATTGAGCCGGACACATTGACGGCGATCAGGGATTTTGCACAGAATCTTCGTGCGGTAAGTGCGGAGCGGATACAGATGGAGTTGGTCAAGCTTTTGACTTCCGCCCATCCGGATGCGATGCGGACGGTGTATGAGACCGGACTTACGAAAGTCTTTCTGCCGGAGTTCGATACCATGATGGAGACCAATCAACACAATAAGCATCATTGTTATTCGGTCGGAGAGCATACGCTTCACACGCTTCTTCATGTAGAACCGGACAAGGTGCTGCGGCTTACGATGCTGCTTCATGATGTCGCAAAGCCGGTGTGCATCACAACGGATGAAGCGGGGCAGAACCACTTCAAGGGACACCCTGTGAAGGGCGCGGATATGGCAAAAGTTATCCTGCGCAGACTGAAATTCGATAACGATACTACGGATCGCGTATGCAGGCTGGTTCGTTATCATGATGACCGGCCGGAACTGAATGCACGTACGGTGCGGCGGGCAATGAACCGGATCGGCGTTGAAAATATGCCGGCGCTTTTTGCGGTAAAACGTGCGGATACGCTCGGGCAGAGCATGTATCACAGGCAGGAAAAGCTTGCTTATGTAGATTCGTTTGAACGCTTTTTCCAGGAAATCTGTGCGGCGCAGCAGTGTGTGCAGAAGAAGGATCTTGCGATAAGCGGATCCGATCTGATCGCGATGGGCATGAAGCCGGGCAAGGAGATCGGTGCTGTATTAAACGAATTATTTGAGCGTGTGCTCGATGAACCGGAACTGAATCAGAGGGATAAGCTGCTTGATATGGCGCATAATTTGATGACCCGTCTCATATGATAGAACACAGTGATGTCATATGGGAGGGGTTTTTGTGTATAATCAGTCGGAAGCAATCTTACAACAGTACGACTTGGAAATAAAGCAGATCAGCCGCGGAAGAGGCGCATATATATGTGAAACGAATGAAGGGACGAAGCTTCTTACGCCGTTTCGCGGATCGAAGGAGCGGGCAATGTTCCTGAGGGACGTGTTAAGCAGGCTGAACGAGAGCGGCATTGCGGCGGAACAGATCATGCTTACGAAGGAGGGGGAAGCCGTTGCAACGGACGAAAGCAGGATGCGCTACTGGCTGAAGGATATGGTCTATGGTGCAGAGTGCAGCACGAACCGTGAGCAGGATATGGTGCGGGCGGTCACTTCGCTTGGAAAACTTCATTGTGCGCTCAAAGCATGTGCATCCGGGATCCCGGCTTTTATGAAGACGGACCGCAGTGATCCGGAAAATGTGTGCAGACGACATTACCGGGAACTGGTCAAGGTCAAAAATTATGTGCTGGCGAGGCGGAGCAGGAATGAATTCGAGCGTCGCTTTCTGACACTGTATGCGCATTATATGGCGGATGCGACGGAGGCAGTCCGCATTCTGGATGAAGAGGATCTGCATCCGGCAAAAGGTCTGTGTCACGGCGATTTTAACCAGCACAATGTCCTTAAGACGACAGAAGGTTTTATGATTGTACACTACGAGAACATGAGTTATGCGACCCCGGTGATGGATCTTGCAAACTTTGTGCGCAAAATGATGGAGAAAAACCGGTGGGAGAGCAGGCTTGGGGAGCGGCTTGTGATGCAGTATGACAGCGAGTATGGGATGAGCGCGGACGAGAAGCGGCTTTTGTATCTTGTATTGCTTTTCCCGGAAAAATTCTGGAAGGTATCGAATCATTACAGCAATTCGCGCAAGACCTGGGTGTCGGAGCGTGAGATCGACAAGCTGAATAAGATTGAGGAACTGGAGCCGGCGAGGCGTGCCTTTTTGGAAAATATGCTTTCATTCTTATAAGAATCATGTATACTAAAGCTATGAAGAAAACAAAAATAATAAAGATAATAAAAAATATAATTGTGTTTGTTGTTCTGCTGCTGGCATTAACGGGATGTGGCAAGGAGAATACGCAGGATGCGGGCGTCTATTTTCATCATTCAATCGCAGACCAGACACAGGTGGATTCCGGCACGCAGGTGACGGAAGCGGATGCGACAGATGAGGATCTCTATCTTGTGGTCGCGGTGGATCAGATTGAGGAGACACTCCGGCTGTACCGTTATGAGAATGGAATGGAATACCGGTATTATTACGGAACCGGAACGCGTTTTCTGGATAAATACGGAAACCGGACGACGGTGGCTTCGTTTGTGCAGGGACTGCTGGTCACGATCGGTAATGTGAACCGGGAAGGAATTCTCTGTGACGCGCAGATTTCGGATAACGCATGGGTGTATGATGATGTAAAGAGATTCAGTATCTCGTCAGATCCGGCGATGCTGCAGATCGGAGATTCGAAGTATCACTATGACGAGAACACATATGTTTTTTCAGGCGATGAGAGGGTATCGATGGAGGATGTCGCACAGGGAGACACACTCTCTGTGGTCGGAGTGGATAAACAGATTGTATCGGTCCGCATTACTACTGCACAGGGAACACTGGCGCTTAAGAATACGACGCTTTTTGAGGGAAGCTTCCTGCAGCTTGGCAGCAAGATATTTACCGAGGTGACAAAGGATCTGGCGATGCAGGTTCCGGAAGGCACGTATGAGCTTACTGTGGCAAACAACGGATGGGGCGGAAGCACACAAGTGACGATCACGCGTGGGCAGACAACGACGGTGGACTTGGATAAGATCAAGGGAAAGGGGCCAAAGACCGGCAAGGTACGTTTCGTGATCGATGTGGCGAAGGCCGTACTGCTGATCGATGATAAAGAGGTGGATTACAGCGATCCGATCAAGCTTACATACGGGCAGCACACGATTGCGGTCTATGCGGACGGATATGATGTGTGGAGAAGGAATCTCTATGTGAATTCTAAAAAATCAACGGTCATTATCAACCTGGAAGACGAGACAGAGTCGACGCAGACCGAGACGACCGGTGGTACTGACAGTTCGCAGAGCTCTTCTGACTCGTCGGAATCGACACAATCCGGGACCGGTAATTCACAGAGTTCACAGAGCTCCGAAAGCTTGGCAGGTTCTGAGAGCGCGAAGCGTCAGGAGGAATTGGATCTCATTAAGGATCTGCTCTCTGGCATGACAAGTTCCAGCTCGATTGTGTCAAATTGACGATTTTTGACGAATATTTTTGGTTGATTTTAATGCGCAGAAATCCCCAAAAATAGGCATTTTTCCTTGACAAATACTAGGAAAACAAGTATAAATAGATTTGTAAGTAATTTGAGAAAAGGAACTCGAATTATATAATATATGACCCATAGGAGGAATTTTGACATGAACAAAGCAGAGTTAGTCGCAGCTGTAGCTGAGAAGGCTGAGATTTCTAAGAAGGACGCAGAGGCAGCAGTAAAGGCATTTACAGACGTTGTTGCTGAGGAACTTAAGAAGGGTGAGAAGGTTCAGTTAGTTGGCTTCGGTACATTCGAAGTATCTGAGAGAGCTGCAAGAGTTGGTAGAAATCCACAGACTAAGCAGGAGATCACAATCCCAGCTTCTAAGGCACCTAAGTTTAAGGCTGGTAAGGCTTTAAAGGATTCTTTAAACTAGTTTTGCTAAAGTTTGGTGGAGCACCTTCGTGGGGCTCCATTTTTTTAGTTGAAGGAGAAAATATGAGATTAGATAAATTTTTGAAGGTATCGCGACTGATCAAGAGAAGAACGGTTGCGAATGAGGCATGTGATGCCGGTCGTGTTATGGTGAACGGTAAACCTGCCAAGGCATCCACGAATGTCAAAGTCGGGGATGAGATAGAGATCCTGTTTGGACAGAAATCGGTTAAGGTTCGCGTTCTTAACATTCAGGATACAACCAAGAAGGAAGAAGCGAAGGACTTGTTTGAGTATATTTAATTGTATAGAGCGAAGCAGATTTGCAGCATTTTGAAGGTTTGCCCGGAATCGTTATGATTTAAAAATCCGTCATATCGGGATTCTCATGTTCATATAATTGGATATGAGGAAAAACACAAAGACAGGTGCTTTTCCTAAAGTTGATGATCAAGGGATACGATAGGAGGCAGCAGTCACCGGTATGGAGGAGAAAACAATTACCAGACAGCACAGACTTATGCTACAGGATCGTAAAGTCGGAAGCTTTACGGGAATACTTGATGTAATATCGTTTGATTTAAATGAGATCCTGCTCGAGACGGAGCAGGGAATGCTTCACATTAAGGGAAAGGATCTTCATGTGAACCGCCTGGATCTTGACAAGGGCGAGGTGGATATCGACGGACAGGTCGATGCACTCAATTATTCGCAGGTGCCGGGACGAAAAGGTTCGATCATTGGAAAGTTTTTCACATCATGAAACCGGTCAGCGGTCTTGAACTTGAACTGGCATTATTGGGAAAGGCGTTCCTGGCAGGCATACTTTTGACGGTTTTCTATGATGTGATCCGTGTGATAAGAAGGATGATTCCACATGGAATCGTGTGGATCTCACTTGAGGATTTTGTGTACGGCATTGTGGCAGGAAGCTGGTTGTTCTTAAAAGTCTGTCAGGTAAATGATGGAATTATAAGGTTCTATATGATCCTCGGAATTGCGGCTGGCGTGCTGCTTTACCGGCTTTCGCTCGGACGGCTGATGATGCGCTGGCTCACAAAATGGATCCGTTGTGTACGAAAGCGGTTGAAAAGCGCTGCGAAAGCCGTTACAATAAGGCTAGAGAAAATTCACAGGAATCAGGAGACGGAGAATGAAGAAGAAAAGAAGAAGACGCCGTAGTACGGGTACTGTGTGTATCAGCATTATCGTTGTCGTGTTCGTAGCGGTTATGGCGATACAGATCTATCAGCTGAGGCAAAAGGACGCGGACTATATGGCGCGTGAGAATGAACTTAAGGAACAATATGAGCAGGAGACGCAGCGCTCCTCGGAGATCGATGATCTTGAGAAGTACATGCAGTCCAGTGAATATTATGAAGATGTTGCGAAGAGTAAGCTCGGGCTTACCTACAAGAATGAGATCATCTTCAAGGAGAGCGAGAAATAGAAGCATGAGGCGGAAGCCTTGTGCTTCTTTTTCTATGCAGCAAAGTATGAGGTCCCTCGAATCGCAGTGGAAGAGATCTTTTGCCGATAACTTTTTGAATCCCGGTAGAAATTCTGACAAGTATTTCGCACGCCTCCCTGTATAATCCCATTTGCTGGCGGCCCGCAGCGAGAGTAGCGCGACCGCCTCAAAATGGATATGAAGGAGGCGTGCTATGAGTACACAAAACAGAATGATGGAAGGGATTGGAAGAGTAGGAATTGCAGTATTGGGAGCATGCAGCAGCATGTTGTGCATCCTGGGGTATTATCCGCTGGTGCCGGCTTTCTATGCCGGATGTTGTCTGAATCAGAGAAAGAATGTGCTGCTTTACATAGGAATCTTTGCGGGGATGGGCTGGTGTATGCCGGTCGGCGCAATGGTAAAATACGTGTTTGTTTTGCTGGTATCCGGAGTCGGTATCCGCCTGTACCAGTGGGCAAATCATAAGTGCAGCGGCTGGGTAGCGGGAATCCTGACCGGGCTTGCAGTAGCAGTCATGGACTGTTCGGGTGTCGCTTTTTCCACAATGGATACAAGAGAACTGATGCTAGGCGTATGTGAGGGAATCTTTGTGGCAGGAGCAACTGTCGTGATCCACTATCTGTATCATATGGCGGAGGAATTGGGAAAAGCGATAAAGCCTGTGACCACGGATGTAGAAGTGCATCCCTCTTATCGGAGTGATGGAAGAATCCATGCACTTGCGGAAGCGGTGGATGAACTGTCGGTCGCATTCGCAGCGGGCGGCGGAAACCGTGCGGCCACAGGGCATGAGAGTGTCGAGCTGCTACAACAGGAGATCACAGGAAAGCTGTGCGCGGCCTGTGATGGTTGTGCGGTGTGCTGGGAACAGAAGGAAAGCGATCTGGCAGGGCGGCTTCGGAACATGCTTCAGGCCGTCATTGCCCATCATCCGAGGGAAGTCATCTTAGAGCAGAATTATGTGCAGGAATGCCCGCGCTACTCGTGGATGGTCGAGGAAGCCATATGGGCGTTTTCAAGAATGGAACTCAATGAGGCGTGGTATAAAAGACTGCGGGAGAACCGGCGGATGATCGCGGACCAGCTGGATGCGATGGCGGATGTCATGCAGGATTGGACGAAGGAGCATACGAATCTGGATGCGCAATCGAGAGTGCTGCTCGCAAAGATCGCATACGAAGCAAAGGAGCGCGGTCTTGTCGCAGAACAGATTCATCTGTATGAGGACGAGCATAAACGAAAGTCTGTGACGGCTTATGTTTCCAGCAAATGGGGTGGCGGAATTCCCGCGAAAAATTATCTTCGCGCACTTGAGAACGCGACCGGATACACCATGCGCCTGCAGCAGGGGGCAAGATCGATCTTCACGAAGGATCCGGTGGCAGTGACGGCGTATGAAGATACCGCGTTTTATGTGATGTCCGCTGTGGCGGCGAAGGCGCAGGATCACTCCGCGATGAGTGGTGACAACTTCTCGCTTTTTACCCTGGATAACGGAAATTGTCATATCTGTCTGTCTGATGGAATGGGCAGCGGAGAAACGGCAAGTAGGGAGAGCGAGATGGTCGTAGAACTGATCGAAAAGCTGATGGAGGCGGGGTTCGCGCGTGAGACCGCAATCCGCATGATGAATTCTGCGATGGTGCTAAAAGGCGATCACGATTCGTATTCCACACTGGATTTTGCAAGAATCGATCTCTATACCGGAGCACTTACATTCACGAAGATCGGTGCGGCGGCATCATTCGTGCGGACGAAAAAAGAGGTGGAGTGCATCAGCCGGGCATCACTTCCAGCGGGTGCAGACAGTGATACGATTCCGGAGACCGCATGTAGAAAGCTGACGGATGGGGATTTCCTTGTAATGGTCACAGATGGTGTGTTAGAATATTTACATGTCAGAAATCCGGAAGAAACGTTTGCGGATATGATACGTGAGATTAAGACAGAGAATGCCGGTATGTTTGCGGATGCGCTGATGGAGAAGGTGCTGCTCTATACAGGAGGGCAAGTGCCAGATGACATGACGATCGTCGTCGCCGGCATCTGGGAGAAATAATGGTAGAACAGGTTGCAAAATACATCCGACAATGGAATATGATTGAGCCGGGAGACACGGTGATCGCAGGCGTGTCGGGCGGAGCGGATTCCGTCTGCCTGTGCTGTGTGCTGGCAGAACTTTCTGTACCGATGGAATTTACGCTTCGTGTCGTGCATGTGGAACACGGAATCCGTGGGGAGGAGAGTTTCCGTGATGCGGATTTTGTGCAACAATTTTGCGGAGAAAGAGGAATTGCATGTGAGGTCCGTTCCGTAGATGTCCCTTCCTATGCGAGGGAGAAGCGGATCGGCGAGGAGGAGGCAGCGCGCTTTTTGCGGTATGATATATTCCGGAAGGAAGCAGCAAAGTACCCGCACAGTAAGATTGCTTTGGCGCATCATCTGGAAGACAATGCGGAGACCATCCTGTTTCAGATGGCGCGCGGAAGCGGACTGGATGGCATGTGCGGTATCCGCCCGGTGCGAAACGATGCAGAGTCAGTGACGTATATACGTCCGCTTCTTGGTGTCAGCAGGCGTGAGATTGAGCAGGAATTGAAACGGCGGGGACAGGCTTACTGTACGGATGCGACGAATGAAAATCTGGAATACAGTCGCAATCACATTCGGCACAGAATCCTGCCGGAACTTAAGAGGGTGAATGCGCAGGCGGTTCTGCACATGAACCGGATGGCGGAGCAGATGAATGAGATCCGGGATTATATGGATCAGCAGCTGGCGGATGCGTATGAGAAGATTGTCTCGCGGGAAAAAGCGGATGTTGTGCTTCATGTGGAACTGCTTCGGGGACTATCACATATCTTACAGACAAGGCTGGTGCATAACGCCCTGGCAGAGGCAGCGGGCGCCAGACAGGATCTGGAAGCGGGACATGTGGAAGCTGTACTTGGATTAATGGACAAGCAGTCGGGAAGGAGTGTGGATCTGCCTTATGGGCTGGTGGCGGAGCGCAGCTACGACAGAATCCGGCTGAGACAGCGGGACGCAAAGATGGTTTCTAAGGAAATGACAGAGATTGCAATATCTGCAGAAATACTGGAAGAGATTTCTTCTTCGGGGCAGACGAAAAGCATCAAAGTCTGCGATACGGGGGCGCTTTTTACCATGCGCATTTTTCCGTTTGACGGGAAAGTGTCGGAAATTCCGCAAAAAATGTATACGAAATGGCTGGATTATGATAAAATCAAATTTGGTTTTTCTATTAGAACCAGAAAGAATCAGGATTATTTTGTGATGGATGCCGTAGGGCATCACAAGAGGCTGTCCGACTATTTTATCAATCAGAAGATCCCGGCAGAAGAACGGGATGCGACGCTTCTTATCGCGGACGGGTCACAGATCTTATGGATCGTGGGCGGCCGGATGGGGCGGGGCGCACAGTTGGATGGCACAAGCCGGATGGTTCTGGAACTTATCTACCAAGGAGGAACAAGAGATGGATTATAGTAAGAAGCATAACATATCGGTTCATTTGACCGAGGAACAGCTCAATGAGCGAATTGCGCAGATGGGCGCAGAAATTACGAAGAAATTTGCAGGGGAGTCCGTATATCTTGTCTGTATTTTAAAGGGTTCGATCTTCTTTACGACCGAGCTTGCCAAGAGAATCGAGCTGCCGATGACAATCGATTTTATGTCGGTATCAAGCTACGGTGCAGAGACCCGCTCATCCGGAGTGGTCAATATTAAGAAGGATCTGGAGCAGTCCATTGAGGGAGAGAATGTCATCATTGTTGAGGATATCGTGGATTCCGGCAATACATTAAGCCGCCTGGTATCCCTGTTCAAGAGCCGTAACCCGAAGACACTGACAATCTGTACACTTCTCGATAAGCCGGATCGCCGCGTGGTTCATGACTTAAAGGTTGATTACACAGGTTTTGTGATCCCGGATAAATTTGTTGTTGGATATGGACTGGATTATGACCAGAGATACCGTAATCTTCCGTATATCGGATTCGTAGAGGATGCGGAATAGAAAAGGAGTTGCATAGTGAATACAAGAAATAGGAATGGATTTCGCGGATTTGGATTCTATGCGGTGCTGATCCTTGTCGTTATCATGATATGGTACGGCTTAAGCGGAAACACTGCAACGAGTTCTTATACCAAGTCGGATTTTCAGAAAGCATTGGGCAAAGGCGATGTAACCTACGTCAAGGTTGTCCAGAACAGGGAAGTCCCGACCGGAAGTCTGCGGATCAAGCTCAAGGATGGATCGCAGCAGTATCTGTATGCATCGGATATCAACGAGATGCAGAGTCTGATGGATGATGAGAAATTTGATAATTATACGCTTGAGGATGTACCGGCAGAGAGCTGGATCATGACGCTTTTGCCGTACCTTCTGATCTTCGGAGCGTTCTTTATCCTGTTTGTGATCATGAACAATAATGCGGCAGCCAACAGTGGCGGCGGCAAGATGATGAATTTCGGCAAAAGCCGTGCGAAGCTTTCCACAGAGGAAGACAATAAGACTTCATTTGCGAATGTTGCAGGACTTCGTGAGGAGAAGGAAGAACTCGAAGAACTGGTCGACTTCCTGCGTGATCCGAAGAAATACACGAAGCTTGGTGCCCGTATTCCAAAAGGCGTACTGCTCGTCGGACCTCCGGGAACCGGTAAGACATTGCTTGCAAAGGCGGTTGCAGGAGAGGCTGGCGTACCGTTCTTTAGCATTTCCGGTTCGGACTTCGTAGAGATGTTTGTCGGTGTCGGTGCTTCCCGTGTGCGTGACCTCTTTGAGGATGCAAAGAAGAATGCGCCTTGTATCGTATTTATCGATGAGATCGATGCAGTGGCAAGACGACGCGGAACCGGTATGGGCGGCGGACACGATGAGCGTGAGCAGACTTTAAACCAGATGCTCGTTGAGATGGATGGTTTTGGAGTCAATGAGGGAATCATCGTTATGGCAGCGACCAACCGTGTGGATATCCTTGATCCGGCAATCATGCGTCCGGGCCGTTTCGACCGTAAGATCGTAGTCGGCAGACCGGATGTCAGAGGACGAGAGGAAATTCTCGCAGTACATGCGAAGAACAAGCCACTCGGTGAAGATGTTGATTTAAAACAGGTAGCACAGACGACCGCCGGATTCACAGGTGCGGATCTTGAGAATCTGTTAAATGAGGCAGCAATTCTTGCTGCGAAGGAAAACCGTGGATTTGTAATGCAGGCGGATATCCAGAAAGCCTTTATCAAAGTCGGTATCGGTGCGGAGAAGCGCAGCCGTATCATCTCCGAGAAGGAGAAGAAGATTACAGCCTTCCACGAGGCAGGACATGCAATCCTTTTCCATGTACTCCCGGATGTCGGACCGGTACACACAGTATCGATCATTCCGACCGGAGCAGGAGCCGCAGGTTATACGATGCCGCTTCCAGAGAAGGATGAGATGTTCAATTCCAAGGGACGTATGCTGCAGGAGATCGTTGTGGATCTTGGCGGACGCGTAGCCGAGGAACTTGTCTTTGACGATATCACAACCGGTGCATCGCAGGATATCAAGCAGGCAACACAGATGGCGCGTGACATGGTAACCCGATACGGTATGTCAGAGAACATCGGACTGATCTGCTACAAGGATGATGACGATGAGGTATTTATCGGACGTGATCTCGCACATGCACACAGTTACAGCGAGGGTGTCGCATCTGCAATTGATGCGGAGGTCAAGAGTATCATTGATCATGCATACGAAGAGGCGAAACGTATCATCGGCGAATACCGCGATGTGCTTGACCGTTGTGCAGACCTTCTTCTTGAAAAAGAAAAGATTACAAGAGAAGAGTTTGAAGCGCTGTTTTAAAAAACAGGCTTGCTGATAGGCAAAAAATGATCCGCTCGTGCATAGAAATATGTATCGGGCGGATTTGTTATTGTAAAAATGCACAAAAACAGATAACAACTTTTGTGAACTTTGTGCACACTTATGCGGATAACCATGCTATTATAATACCTGTAAAAACCCCCCAATACATTATATAGTTTTTGCTATACCCCATAGTAAAAATACCTTCTCCTAAAAAG
>ERZ1026862.329-NODE-329-length-31216-cov-49.587144_pt1 | contig 31216 bp, 25 predicted proteins | sample MGYA00380161_ERZ1026862 | MGnify/ENA primary metagenome ERZ1026862 (study PRJEB33269, sample SAMEA4719797) | human gut metagenome | biome: human-associated habitat; feature: organic feature; material: feces | place: Cameroon | collected 2013-10 ... | reverse complement strand
CCCTGCATGAACTGCCAGATAAAGGCAAGTTTACCATCATCGTTTCCTACATGTCTTACAAGACCAGGGAGATGGTAGTGGATGTGGCTAAAGACTTCTCCAAGGATGGAAAAGAGGGAAAGGAAGGACAGTTGACCATCGCCATGGATGAAGACCTGAAGCAGTTGGGCGAAGTGGTGGTTACCGGTCATCGTGAATACCGCAGCGACCGCAGCGCCATAGAAACCGTGAAGAATGCCGGCAACGTGCTCAACGTGATGAGTCAGCAGAGCATCCAGCTTTCGCCTGATGTCAACGTGGCGAGCGTTCTGCAGCGAGTATCGGGTGTAACCATGGAGCGTGATGCATCGGGCGAGGCTTCCTACGCCATCCTCCGAGGCATGGACAAGCGATACAACTACACCCTGGTAAACGGCGTGAAGATTCCTAGTCCGGATGATAAAAACCGTTACATCCCATTGAATATCTTCCCTTCAGATCTGATGGACCGCCTCGTGGTTTCCAAGTCTCTTACTGCTGATATGGAAGGCGATGCAGCCGGCGGCGTGGTGGATATGGTGATGAAGGATGCCCCATCCCGCTTCCAGATTCAGGCGAATGCTGCCATCGGAGCAAGTGATTATTTCTGGAAGGATGGCAGAGATTATCTTACCAGCAACCGCTCTGATTATACAAAGAAATCTCCTTACGAGGCTTTCGGAAAAGACTACAAGGCGCAGATGAGCGATTTCAAGAACGGTCCTGTTCAGTTGAAGAGCCATTCTCTTCCTGCTCCTAACTTCATAGGAGGTCTGAGCATCGGCAACCGCTTCTGGAACGACCGCCTGGGCGTGATGCTTGCCGGAAGCGTGCAGAATGTTTTCCGTGGTACAGAGCGCACCTACAATTCCGTAAAGATGGCTTCGGGCGAGCAGGCCATGTACATTTCCAATCTGCAGCATCGCTACTATAGCATCCACGACCTTACTGCGGGTGCTCATGCCAAGTTCGACTTAACCCTGCCTGGCCACAAGCTGGAATGGTACAACATGTATGTGCGCACCAATTCCAAGGGCACCAGATACAACAATAGCGTCAATACCGAATACATCGGAGCCGACAGCTACACCCAGGATGATGAGGTGCGCTCTCTCTCAACCACCCAGAGCATCTTCGCCACCAACCTGAAAGGTACGCATCATCTTACCAAGGATTTTACCCTCGATTGGTCGGGCGTGTTCTCGCAGGCTAAGGAGGAAGATCCGGATAGAACTTACGTTACCCTGACCAACTCCATCAGCAGAACTGCCGAGAATGGCGGCGATGCCGTTTCGGGTTCCATCTGGGAAGGCGACAAGAACATCACCAAGACCCTGCCTAAGAGTGCCGAGCGCCGATTCCAGCACAACAAGGATACCGACTGGGCGGGTTACATCAACCTCTCTTACGATACCCATTTCGCCAACGATGTGGAGGCACTCTGGAAGGCGGGCGCGCAGTATCGCAGAAAGGAACGCAGCAACAGATATTATTCTTACATCTTCAATCCTGCCGACATCTCGCAGCGATTGGATGGCAACGGAATAGACCAGTTTGCTAACATCGATTGGGTTTGCAAGACTCCTTATTCTCAGGCTTCGCAGCTCAACTACGATTCCAAGGAGCACATCGGCGGTGCCTACGCCATGGTAACCCTGAAGAGCGAGGTGGGCGAACTGAATGCCGGTTTCCGTGCCGAGCACACCAACCAGATTTACACCATGCTCCAGCACTTCCGCAACATGGGACAGGTGGGCGAGCAGAGCTACTGGGATTATCTGCCATCGGCATCCATCAAGTGGACGCCAACCAGGAAGATGAACGTGCGTCTCTCTTACTATCGCTCCATCAACCGTCCGGGCTTCTACGAGATAGTGCCTTATCAGATTATGGGCGAGGAGTATCAGGAGAAGGGTAATCCAAATCTGAAGCGTGCCCGCATCGACAACATCGACCTGCGCTGGGAGTGGTTCCCAAGCAAGACCGAGCAGATTCTTGCCGGCGTATTCTATAAGTATCTGAAAGACCCTATAGAGCAGGTGTTCGTAACATCGGATGGCAAGATTGGCGCCGGAACCGATGCCTACTACATGCCGGATAACCTGGGTAATGCCAAGAACATGGGATTTGAAATCGACGTCATCAAGTACATCCGCCACTTCGGAGTAAAGGCGAATTATACTTACACCCATTCTGAAATCACCACCTCGAAGCGTGAGTACCAGGAGGGTAGTGCCGAGTATAAGACGGGCGTAACCCAGACCCGTCCGCTGGTTAACCAGGCCCCTCATACCGCCAACATCTCCTTATTATATAAGGATACGGAGAATGGCTGGAATGCTCAGCTGGCCTCTTCCTTCACGGGCACCAAGCTCGCCCTGGTTTCTCCTTTCAAGGATGCCGACCAGTGGGACAAGGCGATGTTCGGTCTCGACCTGAGTGCCGAGAAGCAATTCAAGAACGGCATCTCCATCTTCTTCAAGGCAAACAATCTGCTCGATGCCAAGCGTGAGAGATACTTGAAGACCGTGAACAAAAGCAACCTGGAGTATGAGGGACAGAAGAGCGATAAGACCATCGTCGGTACTTATAAGTACGGCAGAACTTTCCTGCTGGGAGTAAGATACAAGTTATAAAGGTAAAAAGGTAAAAAAGTAAAAAGGTAAAAAATGAAAAAGATAAATACTTTTGCTGCTTTGCTGTTGATGGCAGCAGCTGCAATGTTCTCCACATCTTGCGAGAACGATAATATCAATCCATACGATTACGTGAATAATGGCGGTAATGGAAGTGATGGCAATGAGAACCAGGGTTCTAAGGATGTCATCACAACGAAGGTGGCAGAATATCCAGCAGGTTCTGTGGTTTGGAGCAAGGATACTACCCTGAGCGAGAGCGTTGAGATTCCTGTAGGAGCATCGCTCTACATTGAGCCGGGCGTAACCGTTACCTGCAAATCTGAGGTTCAGGTGCCGGTAGAAATCGTGGTATTGGGCAATCTCTATTGCCTGGGAACCGCTGAAAAACCCGTAGTCTTTACTTCTGATACCAGGAAGCCTGCTGATTGGGGCGGCATCATCTGCGGATATAATTCAGAGGAGGTGGTGCTCAACCACGTGGATGTGGCCTATGCCGGTGCTACTCCTACCGAGAGTTCTGCTTCTTTCCAGAACAAGCTTTTCAAGACTACTATCGATGGTGGTGTGCCTGCTTTCCATTTCTGTAATGTGAATGGTAAGTTTGTGATGGCTAACTGTTTCTTCCACGACAACTATAACGACCAGACTTACTTTACTGGCGGTAATGGTGTGATTATCAACAATATCTTCGCCGATAGCGGAAATGCTGCTGATGGTGGTGAGGCTATCAACGTGAAGGCTGGTTGCAAACTCGATGTAGCCAACAACATCATCTACAACGCCTGCACCAACGCCTTCAAACTCTCTAATGCAGGCAATAGTGAGGCCATTCCGCTTACAGAGATGACCGTTTACAATAATACTATAGTTGATTGCGGATGGCGTCGTGCCAAAAACAAGAAGGGTGGTTCTGTATGGGTAGAGAAGGCTGCCAAACCTATCTTCGTGAACAATCTCATCTACGATTCCCGTTATGGACTGAAGCAGCCAAAGCAGGATGGGGCAGATATGGAGCATAGTCGTCTGACTCCAAACTACTACTTTGCCTCTACCGACAAGGGAGTAGAGCAGATGGCGAAGGGTGCAAGCCTCAGTATCTGGTATGATACAGATATCAAGAGTAGCGTGGCAGGTCAGCTCAATCCTCTCTTCAAGAGTTTCAAGCAGAGCGAGAAGATGAATATCAATTGTGAAATAGATCTTCAGGAAAAGGGTGCTCCTCTTACTTTCGATAAGACTTGGAATTTTGATTATCAGGCAGGCAGTCCTGCACTCTCAGGTGGTGTGACCGATTTCGCCCGCCTCTTCCCGCAAGGTCTGCCATTCTTCGGTCTGAAGAAAGTGAATTTCCTCGATACCAAGAATGATATGAACTATTACTTCTCCGCTCCTTTGCCACGTGCAAGATTCGGAGCGTGGAGATAAAACATGAAATGATATTTATTATGATGGAATGTCCTGTATAATAGAAAAATGAACAGATAGAAAAAGTCCTTTAGCGATACAAGTAAGAACTTGCTGCTAAAGGACTTTTTTATTATATTAGAACTCCTAAAACCTTTGCTTTCGATTAATTTAAACCTTTCTTTTCGAAGCAATTCTAAGCCTTTCTTTTCGAGCAATTCTAAGTTTTTTTTAGCTTAATTCTAATCCTTTCTTTCTATTAATTCTAATCCTTTCTTTTCGAGATTTCCCTTTTTATATTTCAGTATTCCTTTACTTTATATATTTCAGAATCTCCCGGCTCTTTCTTCCCTCCTTGGCAGGAATCGGCATGAAGCCTTCCGTGAGTCCTGTTTTCTCGGTCATCGCCTGAAATACGGATGCGGCATAGTTGGAGAGTTTCAACTTACCCAGTTCTTCCTTGATGGCATCCTCATCATAATCGTCGGCATACAAAAGCGTGTGAAGGTCATCCAGATACTTCTGTGGAATGTTCTTGTGAGGCATTCGGCTCTTGATTTGCAGCACTTGCGAGATGATGGCATCCTGGGTCAGTTGGGCAATAGCCTCTGCCTTGCGGCGCTCAAACTCGTCAAAGGTAAGCGTGTCGGCCTCGCCCCAGTCTTCCATCATCGAAGCTGCAGAAGTAAGATGACTGTAACCGAAGTAACGGATAAGGGAAACGTGCTGGTTCCACGCCAACTTTTCCAGGTAGTTTTTTTCTAATGGGGTAGTGGCGATGAGAAGGTCGGCCTTGCTGTACATGCTTTTCTGATAGCATGCAGTCTGCAGGCTGCGCTTCAACCAAGGATTTTTGCAGTTGCGCTCAGAAACATCGCCCAGCGGACAAACGATGTATGGAATGCCCATCTTGCGCGATTTCCTCGCCAGTTGGGCACCCTGCATTGTCCATGCTCCTAAAATCAATACTACATCGGCATCAGTCAACTTGTCTGTGATGTCGAGCTTCTGGCTCATTGCTTCTGTGTATGGCTCATACATCTTCAGCAATTTCTTCTCTTTGGAAATGAACAAATATACTTTCATCGTTTACTTTAATTTTATAACTATAAGTATTTGTATTTTAAGTATTTCGATTATTTTGTTTTGTCTTCAGGTCTCTACTTTCAGCCTTCCGTCTTTTACTTCCTGTTCTAACCTTCCTGCTCCAAATCTTCCAGTCTTCCAAATTCCAAATCTTCCAGTTTTTCAATTTCAAATCCTTTCTTATTTCAAATCTTTCCAACCTTTCAATTTCAAAGCCTTCTGCCTTTACAGTTTATGGCTGGTGAAATCGTTTTTGTCAGCTCGCCAGTATCTGATTTTGTTGGCAAGATTTCTCCAGATGATTCCATATTCGTAGAATGGCAACTTGATCATAGCCAAGTCTTCATCAAAATGCTTGATGGCCTTGTGGGCGATGAGCATGCGGATGACGAAGAGGAGGATAAGCGAGAATCCAGCGCAACCTGTAAGTATCCAGTCTTGAGCATAAATGCTCCATGCCAAAGCTGCTATAGATGCGAGAAGACTCAGATGAGGCAGCAGGTGGTCGAAGAAGAGGAGGGTGCGCATAGACTTGACTCTGTTGAGCGACTTGAGTGAAGCCTGTAGATAGAGGTGGATATTGTGCCAAGACTTGTTGGAAGGTTCATCATGGATGAGCCAGGCTTGGCGGCCCAGTTCTACAGCCGTATCGCCACATTCAGCATACTTGTTGACCAGGAAGTCGTATTCGCCCCTGATATACTCCAGGTTGCCCTGATAGCCCTGTCCTTCCATAAAATCGCTCTTGCGGAAGGCCACGTTAGGCATGTGGGTGCGGTAGGCATAGGAATGCTGGGCACGGCGGAGCAGATAGAATGCCCTGTGAATGCTCTCGAAACGGCGGATGCGCTTGGTTTCATCATCAAAAGCCACATAGCCCAAAACCAGATGGGTGGAGGTGCTGAATTGCTGGGCCATAGCGGCAAGCCATTGGTTGCTTTCCGGTCTGCAAGTAGGTTCTGTCAGAATAATCCACTCGTATTTGGCTGCTTTCACACCTAAGGTAATCTGCAACTTCTTACGGCTCATGTAGCGTGAACTCTCAGGAATATACGTATAGTAGAGGTGAGGATTCTGCGCAGCCGTACGCTTCAGAAAGTCGATGGTATCTACGTCGGTACTTTGGCTTACTACGATAACCTGGTAGTCGGCTGCATACTGCTGGTTGAGAAACATCGGCAGATTTCGCTCCAGCTCCGACAGGTTGTCATGAGCTGTAATGAGAATTGTCACAGGTTCGCATGGAGTATCTTCACGCTTGCTTTCGGTCTGAGAACTTTCTTCTGCAATTTCGCTTTGAGAATTTTCTTCTGCAATTTCGTCAGTCTCAGGAAAGCGCAACGAGCGCAGGAATGGATTTACCAGCGATCCGAGGATTGCCAATAAAACCACAACTGCGCTTGCAATAATAGTAGTTATACTAATTGTTATCATTTCTTTTCTCGTAATAAGGAAATCATTCATCTTCGTGCAGAATTCATTCTACTTCGTTCTGAAGTATTCACTTCATGACGAAATCATTCCTTTTTATTTTTAAAGATCTTCTGTAATGTAGCCCTTTGGCAACTGGCGGCAGTTGTACTGGCTTGCCATGATTTCACCATAGGCTCCTGCGGAACGAAGGGCTATCAAATCGCCACGATGGGTCTTGTTCAGGTCGATTGCCTTGGCGAAGACATCGCTCGATTCGCAGATAGGTCCTACGACATCGTAAGTTTCTACTGGCTCATCGCTTGAGATATTTTCTATCTTGTGGAATGCCTGGTAGAGGGCAGGGCGGATGAGATCGGTCATTCCTGCATCGACGATGGCAAACTGCTTGGCGGTTCCCTGCTTGATGTAGAGGGTCTTGGTGATGAGTGAACCCATCTGGCCAACTACGGCACGGCCCAACTCGAAGTGAACCTTCTGACCATCACGCAACTTCAATTTCTTGGCATAAGTATCGAAATAATCCTTGAAATCTGGGATTGGCACGCGGTTTGGATGATTGTAGTCTATACCAAGACCACCACCCACATTGATGTTCTTTACTACGATATGATGAGCTTCCAACTGGTTCTGCAATTCGTTGATACGGTTGCAGAGCGCCTCGAAGTCACCCATGTCAAGTATCTGACTACCAATATGGAAATGCAATCCTAAGAACTGGATGTTCTTCAACTTTGCAGCCTCTTCAATAACTCCTTCCATATCGCGCATGGCAATACCAAATTTGTTTTCAGCCAAGCCCGTGGTGATGTTGGCATGTGTATGGGCGCCAACGTCAGGATTGATGCGGAAGCAAACCTGTGCAATCTTGTTCTGCTTCTCGGCAAGTTCGTTGATTACCTCAAGCTCCGGAATACTTTCTACATTAAAGCAGAAAATTCCTTTCTCCAGTCCGAGGTTGATTTCCCAATCACTCTTACCTACGCCAGCATAAACAATCTTGTTGGCAGGGAAGCCTGCGTTGATGGCTGCCTGAATCTCACCTCCGCTCACACAGTCGGCACCTAATCCAGCCTGGCAGATGACGTTGAGCACCTTAGGGTTGGCATTAGCTTTCACAGCATAATGTACTTCGAAACCTGGGTGCTTGCCTGCCTCCTCGTTGATGGTCTTGAGGGTACGGCGCAACAGGTCTGTGTCGTAATAGTAGAACGGAGTCTGTATCTCCTGAAACTTATCTATTGGAAATGTACCTTTCATTTCGCTTAGTCTTAAATTAATATCTTATTATAGTCAAATTAGAAAATCCAACTGATGGTTAAGTCAGAATATCCAACGAAGAGTGGACAGGAAGCATTACATGAGAATTCTTCACTCTTCACTCTTCGTTCTTTACTTACATATTACTTCTCAAACAGAACATTGCTCAAGTTCTGCAAAGCCTGCTTCTTATCCTTCTCCTTGATGAGGAATGAGATGTTGTAGTTGCTGCCGCCGTAAGAAATCATGCGTACAGGGATGTTCTTCATCGCATCGGTAGCGATGGTCTCGAAGCCTACGTTGCTCCAGTCGAGGTCGCCTACCACGCAGATGATGCACATGTCTGAATCTACGGTTACAGTACCATACTTCTTCAACTCGTTGACGATGTCGTTGAGGTGAGCGTCGTTGTCAATACTCATGCTCACACCTACCTCTGAGGTAGCAATCATGTCGATTGGAGTCTGGTAGCTCTCGAAGATTTCGAATACCTTGCGGAGGAAACCTGTAGCGAGCAACATGCGGCTACTCTTGATCTTGATGGCTGTGATGTTGTCCTTGGCAGCTACTGCCTTGATCTTGCCACGTACGATAACGTTGTCGATGATGGTACCGTCTGCCTTAGGATCCATGGTGTTCTTCAGGCGAACTGGAATACCTGCATACTTGGCTGGCTGAACACAGGTAGGGTGGAGAATCTTGGCTCCGAAGTAAGCCAGCTCTGCTGCCTCCTCGAAGTTCAACTGGCGTACAGCCTCTGTGTGCTCTACGACACGAGGGTCGTTGTTGTGCATACCATCGATATCTGTCCAGATCTGAATCTCCTCTGCTGGGAGAGCTGCACCTATGAGAGAAGCTGTGTAGTCGCTACCACCACGCTGGAGATTATCTACCTCGCCGTATGCGTTGCGGCAGATAAAGCCTTGGGTGATATAAATCTGATAACCCTCATTCTGCTCCATGATGGCATTCAACTTCTCCTTGATATATTGTGGGTCTGGTTCTGCATTCTTATCAGTACGCATAAAATCTAATGCGCTGAGCAATACTGCCTTTACGCCCTGTTCCTTCAAGTAGTTTACAACCATGTTTGTGCTCATGATTTCACCCTGAGCCACGATGCTTTTCTCCTCGAAAGAAGTAAAGAGATCCTTGGTGAAAGAGCGGAGATAATTGAACTCGCCCTGCAGGAATTCGCGTGTAGTTTTCTTCATCTCTTCGGTAGAGTAGAGATCTTCCACGTGCTGCATGTATTTCTTCTCCAAGTTGTTGATTACCTCGTTGGCGCCCTCTGGGTTCTTCTTGTAGAGATAGTCAGAGATCTCAACGAGAGAGTTTGTTGTACCGCTCATCGCAGACAATACGATGAAAGTTGGTTCACCTGATTCTGTAACCAATGAGGCTACTCCCTTCATGCGCTCTGGTGAGCCTACGGAAGTACCTCCGAATTTCATTACCTTCATAGTCGTAAATTATTTGAATGTTTAAATTTTTATTTTATTGTTTAAAGTTTAATGAGGGTGTAGAATACTTCACTCTTCATTTTTCGTTCTTCACTTAATTTTCCTCTCCGTCTTCCGTGAGGTCGATGCGATTGTATTCCTTTGTCACTTCGCGCAGTTCACCATTCTTGCAGCGGTAAACGATTCCCGGGAATTTGTCGAGCATCGGGATGTTGTGGGTAGTCATGACTACAGCCGTGCCTTGCTGGGTGATTTCCTTCAGCAGGCTCACGATGTTGCTGGCTGTTTCTGGGTCGAGATTACCCGTAGGCTCATCTGCGATGATGATCTTCGGATTGTTGAGCAGGGCTCTTGCGATGGCGATACGCTGCTGTTCTCCACCCGAAAGTTCATGTGGCAACTTGTCTATCTTCTCGATCATGCCCACTTCGTTGAGCACTTCTTCGATTCGCTTGTTTCTTGCCTTCTTGTCTTTCCATCCGGTAGCCTTCAGTACAAACTCGAAGTTCTTGCGTACGGTACGGTCGTGGAGCAACTGGAAATCCTGGAAGATAATACCCAGTTCCTTGCGCAGGGCTGGTATTTCCTTTCGCTTGATGGTCTTGAGGTCTCTGCCCAAAATCTCAGCCTTTTCTGTTTCGCCTTCCACAAGGTCGAGTTCGCAGTAGAGGGTTTTCAGGAGAGAACTCTTTCCTGAACCCACTTTACCGATGAGGTAGGTAAACTCGCCTTCATCTACATGGAAGTTTATTTCCTTGAGCACGCACTTATCAGCCTGGTAAATGCTCACTTTCTGATAGTCTATCAACATCTCTTTTTCTATTTCTGGTTTACATAATGTTTGATGATTCCCCGGCAGAAATTATTTCATTTCTCCCTTGCTCTTGGCTACTCGGCGCTTCTTGTCCCAGTTTGGGTCGTGGCGCATCTGGAGTTCCTTGGCTACATCCTCTATGCGTAAGCCCTTGCTGGTGAGCAATACGATGAGGTGGTAGAGTAGGTCGGAAGATTCATATACAAGTTTCTCATCATTTCCGTTTGTAGCTTCGATGATGGTTTCAACTGCCTCTTCTCCAACCTTTTGTGCCATTTTATTGACGCCTTTGTTGAAGAGACTGGTTGTGTAACTTCCTTCTGGCATTTCCTCGTGGCGCTTGTTGATGAAGTCCTGAAGTTCTGAGAGGAAGAGGATAGGGTTCAGCTCGTTCTCCTCAGCCCAGCAGGTATCTGTGCCCTTGTGGCAGGTAGGTCCGTCTGGGTGTACCTTAATTAATAAGGTATCGTTGTCGCAGTCGTTCTGAATGCTGACAAGGTTGAGGAAGTTGCCTGATGTTTCACCCTTTGTCCAAAGACAGTTGCGTGAACGGCTCCAGAAAGTAACCTTTTTGGTTTCTATTGTTTTATCGTATGCTTCCTTGTTCATGAATCCCAACATCAAAACGTTCTTGGTGATTGCGTCTTGAATGATGGCAGGAACAAGTCCGTCCATTTTTTCGAAATCTATTTCCATATAATCTTTATATTTTTATCGTATTATAGTTGTTTTATCTTTTATAGTTGTATTGTTGCTTTCATTCTCTTTGAGAGGAAAAGCATCGTCAGTTAGATTCAGAGACTTCCTCGATTCGTCCTTCTTGCGTTTCAGGGATATTCTCGATTCAATTCCTTATTAGATTCTGACGTTAATTCCTTCTTCTCTAAGGTATTTCTTGAGATTAGGAATGGCAATCTCGCCAAAGTGGAATACGCTTGCGGCGAGAGCGGCATCAGCTTTTCCCAAAGTGAAGGCATCACGGAAATGCTCCATATTGCCGGCACCTCCCGAGGCGATGATAGGAATGCTTACCTCATCAGCCAGTCTGGCAAGCGCTTCATTGGCAAATCCCTGTTTCACTCCGTCATGATCCATGCTCGTAAACAGAATTTCACCTGCTCCTCTGTCGGCAACTTCCTTTGCCCAGTCAAACAAGCCCAATTCTACACGTTCTCTGCCTCCTTTAACATAGCAATGCCAACCATCTTCATCGAGACGGGCGTCGATAGCGCAAACGCAAACCTGTGAGCCATAGTGACTTGTAATCTCGTTGATGAGCTCCGGACGGCGGATGGCAGCACTATTGATGCTGACCTTGTCTGCGCCGGCATTAAGCAGGCGATCCACGTCTTTGAGTTCGTTGATTCCTCCACCTACGGTAAATGGAATGTTGATTTCGGCAGCTACGCGAGTCACCATATCTGTGAAGGTTTTGCGCTCCTCGAAACTTGCTGTTATATCGAGGAAGACCAGTTCGTCGGCTCCTGCATCGCTATAGGCTTTGCCCAGTTCTACCGGGTCGCCAGCGCTACGGAGGTTCACGAAATTGGTACCCTTCACAGTCTCGCCGTTTTTTACGTCGAGGCAAGGGACGATTCGCTTTGCCAAACCTTTATTTATTCTTTGTTCTACCATATTCTTCTTTTTAGCTTTTTCCCACAGGATTCTATAGTCCCAATTCTTCAACTTTGATTTTGCCCTCATAGAAAGCCTTGCCGAAAACGACGGCAGGGATTCCTGCGGCTTCCAAAGCCTTGATGTCTTCGTTGCAACTTACGCCGCCCGAAGCAATCAGATGAAGGTTAGGGTAGGCTGCCATTACCTCTTTATATAGTTCTATGGCAGGCCCCTGCAACGTTCCGTCCTTACTGATTTCTGTGCAGAGCACATTCTTTACACCCTTATCAATATATTGTTTCAGGAAAGGCAGGAGATCTTCTGAGGAATCCTCCTTCCAACCATTGATAGAAATCTTGCCGTTTCTCACGTCTGCACCCAGAATCAGCTTCTCAGCACCATATTTCTCCATCCATTGCATGAAAAGCTCCGGATTGGTTACGGCGATGCTGCCCACGGTAACCATCGAAGCACCAGCAGCAAATGCCTTCTCAATATCCTCCTCGGTCTTGATTCCACCACCGAAATCAACCACGAGGGAAGTACTCGTCGTAATAGCCTTGAGTACGGCATCATTAACGATATGCTTAGACTTGGCACCATCAAGGTCAACCACATGCAGTCGATTGAAGCCCAGACTCTCGAAGTGCTTGGCTACTTCAGCAGGATTATCATTATAGACCTTCTTCTGGTCGTAATCGCCTTTCGTAAGACGTACGCATTGCCCGTTGATCAAGTCGATGGCAGGAATTAATTCTATCATATTTCTTTTATATTTCTAAGAAGTTCTTCAAAATCTGTTCGCCAACCTTGCCGCTCTTCTCAGGGTGGAACTGGCAAGTATAGAAGTTGTCCTTGTGTAAGGATGCACTATAGGGGAGGATATAATCGGCTGTAGCAATTGTATCCTCGCAGAGCGGAACATAATAACTGTGTACGAAATAGGAGTAGGGATGAAGTAAAGCCTCTGATGATTTCCCGAATCCCTTATAAAGATCCGTCTTCAGATCGTAAATCTCGTTCCATCCCATAGCAGGCACTTTATTCTCATGTCTTTGAGGCTGGAATCTCTTAACATCTACATCAAAGATGCCGATGCAATCTACATCGCCCTCTTCTGAATGGCGACACAACAATTGCTGTCCTACGCAAATGCCCAGAACTGGTTGCTTTAAATCTCTGATGACTTGGTCGAGGTGGTGTGCCTTGAGATATTCCATGGCTTCTTTAGCCTGGCCTTGTCCAGGGAAAAGAACACGGTCTGCCTTCTGAAGCATTTCAGCATCATCTGTAAGAATAGGATTGATGCCCAAACGCTTCATGGCGTTGACTACGGAATAGATATTTCCGGCATTATATTTTACGATTGCTACATCCATAACCTAACGTAATTCATGTTATTTTAATACGTTTTGTAATTTACAGATGCAAAGATACATATTTTCTTTCAATCAAAAGAAAATATTAGCAAAAAGATTGCCAAATATGCTGTATTTCTTTCAGATAGTAAGCGAAAAAGGTATATTTATTCGACTTTATTATCTTTAAGCGCCCTTTTTTCATTTCAAGCGCTTAAATTTCATACGAAAGAATTCTAAATGAAATAATTCTGACGGATTCGTTACTGATGAATTTATTTCATGCGAATCAATCTCATACGAATTATAATCATGCTTGGATTGAATTCAGGCAAATTCCCTTTTTCTTTTAGTTAGTCTTCTTGTGAATCTGCGGTACGAAGAATGATGGAAGTTGCACCAATAGTAAATAATGTACCGTCTTCGATAACACGACGTTCCTTGTCTCCCAAGATTTCATTATCTACAAAGGTACCTGTGTAGCTCGGACCGTCACGGAGCACATACTTGAGGCGTCCCTTCTTGTCGCGACTCACATTGATGACACAATGGTTCATGTCAACACTTGGGTCAACCGTCTCGATAGGGCAGTTGATTCCGCTGTTCTTCATATAGCGTCCGATGATGTTATCGCCCATCTGGAGAGGGATCACCTGCTTGTAGGCAAATACATTCTCTATGACAACGATGGAGCCGAATCCCTTTTCGTTGGCATTCTCGTCAAGAACTTCCTCCTTGCGGGTCTCGCGAAGTTTGGAAACACCCATGCGAATGCCAAATTGCTTATTGCAGTTAGGACACACAAATACGAGACTCTGACCAGCCTCGTATTTCTTCTCATCAAAAGTAATGTAGTTGTCACACTTAGGACAGCGAACTCTTTTCATGTATATTTTCTTTGTTTTTACTCACTTTTGTTTTTTGCTCATTCTCTGTTACTCAGTAACTTTGGTAATCCAGCCATCCGCAAAAACTTCATTATTACGGAGATCATGGAGAGCCTTATAGGCCTGACCTTCAGTCTCGTATGAGCCATAAACTACCTTCACATTCGTAGCGGTAATAACCACCTTGGCAGCCTTGAAACCCTTGGCTTGCAGCGTCTCTACATAGTTGGCAGCATTACGCTTGGTTACGCGGCTTGCCAAAACGATTCCATAATATGGTTTGGCGCTCTTGAGTTCAGCCTGGTCGATTTTCTTCTCGTTGGCCTCATCGTTAGCGTCCTTATTCGTTTCTGGGTTGATTTTCAATACCTTCTCGCTGTTTTCAGCCTTGGAAGCAAGTTCCGTTTGGTGGGTATTTTGTGTAACTAACTCCTTTGGCATGATACGGGTAAGCATGCCTGTGTCAATCTTGCTGGTCTGCACATTAGGAGTTCTCAATGGAGTAGAGATGGCGAAGAAAGCTATGATGGCGATGCAGGCTGCAGCCAGATTGCGGAGCCAACTCTTCTTGATAAGAATGAACTCTGCAGATGGCTTTTCGTCATCGTCATTTACGTCAAATACGGAATTTGCTGTCGCATTCTGTAATGCCACAACAGGTTCAGTCTGTTTTTCTTCTTGATTTATCTCTATATTTTCTGCAATATTGGTGCTGTTAGTCTTCTCAAGCGTAACTGTAGGCTCATTTTCCTGAGCGCTGAGAGGAAGCATGTCGAATCCGCCCAAACCATAATAGTTAGGGGTCAGAATGCCAGCCTCGCAAGGCTCAAAAGTATAATTGCCGTCTTCGTTGAGATATATAGTACCGATATTGTTGATTTCATACTTGCCTTCATTTTCCAGGCGCTGACGGATTTCGGCCACCTCGTTGGCAAGGCGGTCGATAGCTTCTGGGTAACTGATGTCGTATGCTTCTACGTAAGATTGCGCCAAAAGGGAATCGTTCATCTTCAACTGTGGATTGAAGCCAACGGTTCTCAATGGTGGCAAAAACATGTTGTCTCTGCCATCATAACGTGCATCTACGTGGTGAGCCATGAAGCCCCCAAAATCAGGGACAATCACGCAATCGTTGCTCAGAAGTAGGATTTCGATATGTCTTTCTAGTTCATTCACGACTGCAAAGTTAGTGAAAAAAATGAAACTGACCAATAATTTTAAGGAAAAAAAATACTTGAAGATATAAATAGTTGAAAATGTTTTGTCATATCGTAGAAAAGTATTATCTTTGTCCCTAAATAATTAATGTGTGATGATATGAATTGCAAAATTACAGATATTCAAGGGGTGCTCTATCTGATCAAAAGGCATTCTTTGATGATGGCATTGCTATGTGGACTCTCTTTTGTCGCCAGTTGTGGCAAGAAGGCCAGTCCGGATTCTACACCCAAAGAAGATACTCGCGCTAAGAAGTTGCTGCAGGGCATCTGGCTGAATGAGGACGATGAAGACGTGGCTTTCAGAGTAAAGGGAGATACGATTTATTATCCTGATTCGACGAGCCAACCCGTATATTTCTGCATTTATGGCGATACTTTGATCATGAAAGGTGCCCGAGATGTGAAATATCCTATCCTGAAACAGGCGGCTCACTTATTCGAGTTCAAGAGTCCAAGTGGTGATGTGATCAAGTTGACCAAGACTTCTGATAAAACTTACCTGAAGTCTTTCCAGCAGGAGAAACCAATAGCGCTCAATCAGAATCAGCTTATCAAGCGTGATACGATTGTTTCTCATGGGGACAATAGATACCATCTGTATGTTCAGGTGAATCCTACTACTTACAAGGTGTTTAAGAGTTCGATGAACGATGATGGAGTGCAGGTGGATAATGTCTATTTCGACAATATTATCAATCTCAACGTGTTCCATGGTGCCAACAAACTTTTCTCTCATGATTTCAAAAAGAAAGATTTTGAGAACAAGGTGCCTGAATCTTTCTTGGAACAGGCTGTGTTGAGTGACCTGCTCTTTGAGAGGATAGACGAAAAGGGAATTCATTACCTGGCAGTCTTGGCCATGCCTGACAGTTCGCTGAGTTATCAGGTTAAAATCGTGGTTTCTTATCAGGGAAAACTGGAAATTCTTTCTGTTTAATCTGAAATAGTTCTTTATCAGATATAGCTTCTGGCAAGATTCGATACAAATTTTGAGTATCGGATCTTGCCAGATTTCTTTTATAAATATAGTATAAAGGTGTGCCATAAGTACATGGCGCAATTTTATTCGTCTGATGAAGAAAATCTCTGGTGAAACGAAAAAGAGGATGTATCATAGCCTTATGACATATCCTCTTATTATTTGAGAATTTTAATTCAGGAAGCCGAGCAAGGCACCGGCTGCTACTGCCGAACCGATAACACCTGCCACATTTGGTCCCATAGCGTGCATGAGCAGGAAGTTGTGGCGGTCGTATTCCAAACCGAGATTGTTGGAGATGCGGGCGCTCATCGGTACAGCACTCACGCCTGCATTACCAATCAGCGGATTCAGTTTCTTGTCTTTCGGCAAGAACAGGTTCATCAGTTTCACAAAGAGAATGCCGCTTGCTGAGGCTATAATGAATGCCAAGGCTCCAAGGGCGAAAATCTTGATGGTGTTGAGGGTCAGAAATTCTGATGCCTGGGTGGAACATCCTACTGTCAGACCGAGGAGCATCACCACGATGTCGTTCAGGCTGCTGCCAGCTGTCTTGGCGAGTCTTGTTGTCTTTCCACTCTCTTTCAGGAGATTTCCGAAGAAAAGCATACCGAGTAGTGGCAAACCGCTTGGCACGATAAAAGTGGTAAGCAATAAACCTATGATAGGGAAGAGTATCTTCTCGGTCTGACTTACTTGGCGAGCTGGTTTCATCTTGATGACACGCTCTTTCTTGGTGGTAAGAAGTCGCATCAAAGGTGGCTGAATCACAGGCACTAACGCCATGTAGGAGTAGGCACAAACCGCAATGGCTCCCATCAGGTTTGGGCTCAACTTGCTGGAGAGGAAGATGGCGGTAGGTCCGTCGGCTCCACCAATGATGGCAATACCTGCAGCCTGATTAGGCTCGAATCCTAAAGCTAAGGCTATCATGTATGCTCCGAAAATACCAAACTGGGCGGCGGCTCCGATAAGAATCAGTTTCGGATTGCTGATGAGTGCCGAGAAGTCTGTCATAGCTCCAATACCCAGGAAGACGAGTGGCGGATACCATCCCTGTTTTACTCCCTGATAGAAAATATTGAGTACGGAGTTGTCCTCGTAAAGACCGATTTCGAGTCCTGCATCAGCACGGAAGGGGATGTTGCCAAGGATGATGCCCAGTCCGATAGGCACGAGAAGCAAAGGTTCGAAATCCTTCTTGATGGCGAGCCAGATGAAGATGGCTCCCACTAAGATCATGATGAGATTTCCTGCCGTGGCATTGGCAAAGCCCGTATAGGTCAGGAACTCATGAAAGTTTTGTATGATGAAATCCATAAGCTATCTATTTAATGGTTACTAACGTATCGCCTTCCATCACGGCATCGCCCTTGTTCACGTTGATACTTGTGATGGTTCCGGAAGTTTCAGCCTCGATATTATTCTGCATCTTCATGGCTTCAAGGATGACAACCGTATCTCCAGCATTCACCTTGTCGCCTACCTTTACCTTGATTTCGTTGATAGTACCAGGCAGAGGGGCTACCACAGGCTTACCGGCTGCTGCCGTTGGTGCCGAACTTGTACTTGCTGCAGAGGCAGAAGAGCTATTGGATTCTTCACTCTTCACTCTTCGTTCTTCACTCAGTTTTACTTTCTGCTTACCGGCTTTCACAGGTTGCTTCATTTCCACTTCGAATGGGATTCCATTCACGGTCACGTTGGCGATATTGCCTTCGATGTCTTGGATTTCGACTTCGTAATCGACACCCTTGACAGTATATTGATACTTTGCCATAGTTTTAAATCTTTAATATTTATATTTTGAATCAGTAAAGCTATTGAGTTCTTCACTCTTCGTTCTTCACTCTTCACTTATTATTAAAATTCGGGGCATTCCATCTTGTCTGTTTTGGTTTGATGGTGATGATACCGGATTCAATATCATGTACATCCTCCAGGTATTCTTTCAGCGCCAATGAAATGACAGCCATATAGATTTCCTTGTCAATACCCTTGGTTGTCAAACCATCCTTGAGCATCACGTTGGTCTTGTGACTGATTTCTGATGTCACTTCTATAGTCTTCTTTCCTGTCTTATATAATAGGTTGGCGTGTTTCTCCGTAGCACGAGCAATACGCTGTTTGTGCTTCATGTAAGCGCCGAAAGCCCAGAAGAAGATGAAGAGGAGGGCAAGGCAGGAGAAGACGATGCCCATGGAAAGTACGGCGATGCCAACGCCGTATGGATCTGTTTTCTTGAGTATCTGGGGTTTGCTCAGACCATTTGGCTGTGGTAGGTAACCTGGTGTTGTTTCTTCCAAATTGCAGATTTTCCAAGTCTTGAAATCGCTGGTCAGAGCATAGGATTGATCTGCTGCCAACCACGGAATGCTGATAGAGTCTATCAGATCTACAGCATTACCATCGTAGAGAGCGATCCAGTTGTTTTTTTCATGGAATGCATCTGCTATTTCCTTGTGAGGAACTAATCCGAGTTTTAGTTGGAAAGGTCCTGTACCTTCACTCAACCATCTGAAGTGTCCTTTTCCCTTAGGAAAACAGTCTGGGCATGTTTCTTCCGAATCTTCATGCCAGATATAGCGGTCGTAGATGATCACACTTTTCTTGCCAGCCAAGGTTGTGCGAGGCTCGTTGTTCGGCAGAGGACACATCAGCTTTCGCCGTTCTTCGGGCGACATCTTTTTGTCGAGAACTCTCCGGTCGGTAGTCAGGAACATACCGCGAATGTTGTAGGTTGTAAACGAGGAATTGGATAGTTCCACCCATGATTTATGTGCACCGTACTCATCTACAATGCTTGTACGGTTGTTGGTCATCACCTCCGTTATCCGGATGCTTTTGGCTCCTTGGCTCCAAGTGGGCAAGGATGTGATGAACCCTATGCTTAATATAAGTCCCAATTTTTTCATACGCTTCTAACGTTAAAGGGTTATTCTTAGGTTTCTTGGCTCAAAGATACGAATTATTTGGGAATAAACCATAAAAAAGGTGCACATTTTTTGAAAAATGCGCACCTCTTTATAATTTATAACTTTTTGTTAAGCTTATTTCAGTAATTGTAAGCTATATTATCCGCAGAAGAACAAAACGACAATCTGTGCCGAGAAAATTCTGAGGAACATACTCAACGGATAAACTGTAGAATAGCCTACTGCAGGAGCCTCTTTCGAGCATGAAGCATTTGCATAAGCTAATGCTGGTGGGTCGGTATAGGTACCTGCAAGCATACCCATGATGGTGAAGTAGTTGAACTTATACTTCAAACGGGCGATGGTTCCGATTATCAGGATAGGGATGACTGTAATGAGGAAACCGCAACCTACGTATTTCAGTCCGTCTCCCTGTACTACTGTATCCCAGAATCCTGCACCAGCCTTGATTCCCACACTTGCCAGGAACAATACCAGTCCGATTTCTCGTAGCATCATGTTGGCAGATGTGGTCGTATAAGTCACCAGTTTGAAGTGATAACCGAATCGGCCGATCAGAATAGCGATGATCAGCGGACCACCCGCGATACCTAATTTCAGAGGAACTGGCATTCCTGGTACTGCAAATGGGAGGCTACCGAAGATGATACCTACCATGATACCTACGAAGATGGTTGCGATGTTAGGTGCATCCAGACGCTTCACGGAGTTACCCATCATTTCTGCCACACGGTTTACATTCTCTTCTGGACCTACTACCAAAATCTTGTCACCTACGTGGAAGTGGTGGTTGCGGCCTGCAAAAATGTCCATTCCCTGACGGGAGATACGGGTTACGTTCACGCCATATACGCTGGCGAAGTGCATCTTACCGAGGGTCTTACCATTCATTTCTGGACGGGTAACGATAATGCGGCGGGAAACAAAGTGCTGAACCTCATCCTTTTCGCGGTCCCATTCTGCATCAATCTCAGGGCCGATGAATGCCTTGATCGCTTCTGCATCAGCCTCAGCACAAACTACGAGGAGCTCGTCGCCTACCTCAAAGGTTGTCTTACTATTTGGAATGCTCACCTCGCCCTTGTGCAAGAGACGTGAGCATACAATGTCGCGGTTCAAAAACTCTGATACTTCACGTAATGTGCGACCTGCGATATAAGCATTCTCCACACGCAAGTGCATGTTGTGTGCCTTGGCATGTGGGTTGGCTGCATCTTCCATGTTCAACTGTTCTTCCTCCTCTTGAGGGTTTACCTTGCAGATATACTTGATCAGAATGGTAGCACCAATGATGCCAACCACACCAAGAGGGTAGGCGCAAGCATAACCATTGGCAATACTTGGCGCACCATTAGGGAATACGCTGAGCAACGCTTCATTGGCAGCACCAAGACCTGGGGTATTGGTTACAGCACCATAGAGCGTACCTACCATCATCGGAAGGTTGTTAGGGTTGCTTGTGTCAAAGAATAAGTAGTAGCATGCAAACATCACGCATACGTTGAGGAAAATGGCTCCTGTAGAGAGCAAGTTGAGGGTGACACCGCCTTTCTTGAAACTCTCGAAGAAACCAGGACCTACCTGAAGACCAATCATGAAGACAAAGAGAATCAATCCGAAGTCTTGTATGAAAGTCAGGATATCCTTTGGTGCTGTGAATCCCACATGACCTGCGAGAATGCCAGCAAAGAGAACGAAGGTTACACCTAAAGAGATACCTCCGATTTTGATTTTACCGAGATACACGCCGATGGCAATGACAATCGCATAGAGTAGGGCGATGTGAGCCACGGATTCTGTATTGGTAAATAGATTAATGATCCAATCCATTATTATTGTTAAGTTGTAGATTCTTAGGGGTATTTGCTAAAACTGAAAAGTCGAGGACACCACCAAAGAGGATGCCCTCGAACTTATATTTTCCTTTATCTTCAAGCTTTCTATAGGAATATTTCCTGAAATCCGGGAAAGTCCTGACGATTACTTTTAGATAATTAAATGTGTTTAGCTATTACTTCTCGATAGCAGCTACACCTGGCAATACCTTACCCTCGATAGCCTCGAGAAGAGCACCACCACCTGTAGAGATGTAAGAAACCTGATCAGCCAAGCCGAACTTGTTGATACAAGCTACAGAGTCACCACCACCGATGAGTGAGAATGCACCTTCCTTAGTAGCCTCAGCGATTGCGTCAGCGATAGCCTTAGAACCACCAGCGAAGTTGTCGAACTCGAATACACCTGCAGGACCATTCCAGAGGATTGTCTTAGCGCCCTTGATAGCTGCAGCGAAAGCCTTGCGAGTCTCAGGACCTGCGTCCATACCCTCCCAACCGTCAGGGATGTTGTTAGATGGGCAAACCTGGGTGTTGCAGTCGTTCTTGAAGTCGTCACCGCAGATAGAGTCTGTGCCGAGTACGAGGTTTACACCGTTCTCCTTAGCCTTCTTGATTACGTCGAGAGCAACGTCGAGCTTGTCATCCTCGCAGATAGACATACCGATCTTGCCGCCGAGAGCCTTAGAGAATGTATAAGTCATACCACCGCAGAGAATCAGGTTGTCAACCTTAGTCAACAGGTTCTCGATGATACCGATCTTAGTAGAAACCTTAGAACCACCCATGATAGCTGTGAATGGGCGCTTGATGTTGCCGAGAACTGCGTCAACAGCCTTTACCTCTTTCTCCATCAGGAAGCCGAGCATCTTGTGATCCTTGTCGAAAGAATCAGCGATAACAGCTGTAGAAGCGTGCTTGCGGTGAGCTGTACCGAATGCGTCCATTACATATACGTCAGCGTAAGAAGCCAACTTAGCAGCGAACTTCTTCTGACGCTCCTTCATCTCAGCCTTAGCAGCGTCGAACTCAGGAGTACCCTTCTCTACGCCTACTGGCTTGCCTTCCTCTTCTGGATAGAAACGAAGGTTCTCGAGCAAGAGAGCCTCACCTGGCTTCAAGGCAGCAGCCTCAGCATCAGCGTTACCGCAGTCCTTAGCAAACTTAACCTCTACACCGAGAGCGTCTGATACGTTCTTAACAATCTGAGAGAGAGAAAGCTCTGGCTTAACCTTGCCCTTTGGCTTACCCATGTGGCTCATCATGATGAGCGCACCGCCGTCTGCAAGTACCTTCTTCAATGTAGGAAGGGCACCGCGGATACGAGTGTCGTCTGTTACATTACCATTTTCATCCAATGGCACGTTGAAGTCAACGCGCACGATTGCCTTGTGACCGGCAAAGTTAAAATCTTCAATTTTCATTTTACCTAAATTTTATTTTAGTTGTTATTAACTTATTTACTACTTTGCATGGATACTGCACAACTTCGCATAGGATGGGCTTTAGGAGAGCTTGCCGCTGCTAATCATGATTGTCCTGCTGAAACTGTAGGCAAAAATAATAATTTTATTTGATACTGCCAAATTATTGGCTATGAATTATAGAATTTTTGTGCTAATTGTTGCAAATCTGTAATATGGAGTTTACAAATAGACGTCCACAAAGCACAAAAAAGCCTTTCTGCCGAAAAAACAGAAAGGCTCTTATGATGTTTTCTGATTGCTTGCCATTCCATTTAGATGATGGTTTGCAAAGAGAGAAACTTTTGTCTTTTTATTCGTTCACATGTTTTATTCGTTCATCAGATAGTTCTTGAATGAAGCGAAGTCCTTGGTCATTTCGATGCTCTGCTTCTTGCCCTTCATAAACTCGGCAAGGCGTGCAGGAATCTCGATGTCAGAACCGAGGATGCTATCTACCTTCTCCTTGAACTTGGCTGGGTGAGCGGTCTCCAGGAATACACCTACTTCGCCTGGTTTCAACTGCTCTTTCAGGGCACGATAACCGCAAGCGCCATGAGGGTCAAGTACATACTTGGTGTCATTGTAGCATTGCTTCATGGTCTCTGCTATCTGATCGTCCTTGTAGGTGGCACCGCTGATATAGGCTGTGATGGCATCATGATTGCCCTTGTAGAGATCATAGATGCGGGCGAAATTGCTTGGGTCGCCTACGTCCATTGCGTTGGCAATGGTTGCCTTGCTTGGCTGAGGTTTGTACTCACCTGTCTGCAGGTAGTTGTAGAAAATATCGTTGGCATTGTTGGCTGCGATGAAGCGGTGGATAGGCAAGCCCATCTCATGACCGAACAGACCGGCTGTGATATTACCGAAGTTTCCGCTTGGTACACAGATTACCAACTTGTCTGCCAATCCTTTCTCCTTCATGCGTGCATAGGCATTGAAATAGTAGAATGCCTGAGGCAGGAAGCGAGCTACATTGATAGAGTTGGCTGAAGTCAACTTCATGTGCTTATTCAGTTCCTCATCCATGAAAGCTGATTTTACGAGTGCCTGACAGTCATCGAAAACACCATCCACCTCAAGGGCTGTGATGTTCTGACCGAGGGTAGTAAACTGGCTTTCCTGAATCTTGCTCACCTTACCCTTTGGATAGAGTACATAGACATGAATGCCCTCTACGCCGAGGAATCCATTGGCTACGGCTGAACCAGTATCACCAGATGTGGCAACGAGCACATTCACTTCTTCTTTGCCTTCCTGGCGTACGAAGTATTGCAACAGACGGGCCATGAAACGGGCACCTACATCCTTGAAAGCGAGAGTAGGACCATGGAACAATTCCAGAGAGTAGATGTTTGGTTCTACCTCTACGACAGGGCAATCGAATGCCAAGGTGTCATAGACGATTTTCTTCAAAGAGTCTGCATCCACATCCTCGCCAAAGAAAGCGTCTGCCACCTGATAAGCTATCTCCTGGAAAGAGAACTTTTCGATATTGTCGAAGAATTCCTTTGGTAACTTCTTGATGATTTTAGGCATGTAGAGACCGCGGTCTTCTGCCAAACCTTTTACTACTGCCTTGTGAAGATCGGCAATCGGTGCTTTCTTATTTGTTGAATAATATTTCATTTTTCCAATTTTTTTATGTTAATGATGTCTGTTTAATTGATAAACATTATTTGATGGCCATGAATGCATTCATGAAGTCTTGCAGCTGTAGCAGACCATAGCTGCCACGTACGCAACTTACCTCGTCGTATTTCTCTACCTCGTCAGGCGCTATGCCTGGGTAGTAGATGATGAAAGGTACTGGCTCCTTCACATGGGTGCGAATTTCTACTGGAGTAGGGTGGTCAGGCAGGATGGCGATGCATACTGGTTCATCCCACTTGGAAACCTCATCGTAGATAGGCTTGATGAGTCTTCTGTCAAGGTTTTCTATAGTCTTGATCTTCAACTCCAGATTGCCATCATGACCGGCCTCATCGCTTGCTTCTACATGTACATATACGAAATCGTCGCCTTCCTTCAGAGCATCAATAGCCGCCTGCGCCTTACCTTCATAATTGGTGTCAGCAAGACCTGTCGCTCCTTCCACGATGATGTTACGGAGACCGGCATAATGACCGATACCGCGAATCAGATCGACTGCAGAGATGACAGAACCTCGCTTGATCTGAGGATACATCTGTGAGAGCGTGAGCATGTGAGGACGATAACCGCCGCCCCAAGGCCAGATGATGTTAGCCATGCGCTCTCCGCGTTCCTTGCGTGCCACATTGAAAGGGTGGTTCTCCAGGATTTCCTGACTCTTCAGAATCAGTTCATTCAGGAGATCGGCAGTCTGCTGTGCACTCATGCGGTATTCATCGGCTAACGGATCGATAGCCTTGCCGTTGGCATCCTTATCATGTGCAACGAGCAATGCTGCATCTACGTTCTCCATCGGTTTTACCAGAAGTGGTTTCCATTCCTCATTCGGATGATCGTGAGGAGGAGCACAATCCACATACTTATTACCTCCCTTGATAATCAGGAGGTGGCGGTATTGGATACCTGTGATAAACTTCACGATGCCAGGATACTGACTGGCGAGTTTCTCGTTCAGATACTTGATGAGTACATCAGCATCCTCTGTTTCCAGATTGCCTCCGTTGTGGGTGATGATAATGCCATCGTTCACATTGATGATGTTGCAGCGAAGGGCGAAATCATTCGGACTCATCTCGTAGCCGATGCTGGCTGCTTCCAGAGGACCGCGTCCCTCATAGACTTCATTCTGGTCATAGCCCATGATAGAACTGTTGGCTACCTCTGAACCTGGATGAAATCCGTCTGGTACTGTAACGAGTCTGCCTGTCTTTCCCATCTTGGCAAGCATGTCCATATATGGTTTGTTGGCGTATTGCAGCAAGGTCTTGCCACCCAGTCTCTCCACTGGGTGGTCAGCCATGCCATCGCCAAGTATGATAATATGCTTCATAATTGTTATCCTTTTATTGGTATGATACGATTAAATGTTGGCGATACTCATGATGTTGGCGAATACACCGGCTGCAGTTACGCTTGCTCCGGCTCCATAACCTTGAATCATCATAGGGTATTCCTTGTAGCGCTCGGTGGTGAGCAATACAATGTTGTTGCTGCCTTCGAGGTTGTAGAACGGATGCTCTGGACCTACTGCCTGCAAGCCTACGCTGGTCTTGCCACCGTCGAGGGTTGCCACGAAGCGCCAGCGCTTGTGCTCGATGTCGAGGGTCTTGCGCTTTGCCTCGAATTCTGCATCCAACTCAGGCAACTTCTTCCAGAAATCATCCAGACTGCCCTGGAAGTATTCGTCAGGTACGAAGAGGTTCTTTTCTACGTCATCTTGTTCTACACGGTAGCCTGCTTCACGAGAGAGGATAACTAACTTGCGTACAACGTCCATACCGCTCAGGTCGATGCGTGGATCAGGCTCGCTATAGCCCTTCTCTTTGGCGAGGCGAACGGTCTCAGAGAATGGTACGACACCAGAGATAGCGTTAAAGATAAAGTTGAGCGTACCAGACAGAACTGCCTCAATCTTAAGGATTTTATCACCAGAGTTTCGGAGGTCGTTGATAGTTCCGATGATAGGAAGACCAGCACCTACGTTGGTTTCAAAACGGAATACGACACCACGCTGGATGGCTGTCTTCTTCAATCGCTCATAGTTCTCATATTCACTGGAAGCAGCTATCTTGTTGGCTGCGATGATGCTCACGTTGTGCTCCAGAAGACTCTGGTAGAGACTTGCCACATCCTTGCTTGCAGTACAATCTACGAATACGCTGTTGAAGATATTCATATTCAGGATTTTTTCCTTCAGGACCTCGTTGGTACTTGGTTCTGAAGCCTTCAGAGCCTCACGATAGTTGTCGAGGTCGAGACCGTCACGGTCGAAGATGGCATTGTGGGAAGAAGCAATACCCACCACGTTGAGCTTGAGCTTGTTGCGCTCCTTGAGTTCTTTGTACTGGTTCTTGATCTGCTCAATCAGTTTGCCACCCACGGTGCCCACACCACAGATAAAGAGGTTGAGCACCTTGTATTCTGAAAGGAAGAAACTGTCGTGCAATACGTTCAATGACTTGCGGAGGAAATCGCTCTTTACAACGAAAGAGATGTTGGTCTCCGAAGCACCCTGTGCACAGGCGATGACTGAGATACCGCTTCGTCCGAGCGTACCGAACAGTTTACCAGCGATACCTGCAGCGTGCTTCATGTTTTCACCTACGATGGCGATGGTAGCCAGACCGCATTCTGCGTGCATAGGGAACATGGCGCCGTCGGCAATCTCATTCTTGAATTCCTCGTTCAATACTCTTACTGCTTCTTCTACGTCCTGCTCTCTTACACCGATAGAGGTAGAGTTCTCTGAAGATGCCTGGGAAACCATGAACACAGAGATGCCTTCATTGGCAAGAGCGGTAAAGATACGGCGGTTGACACCGATGACACCGACCATGGAAAGACCGGTTACGGTAATAAGTGCAGTACCATTGATAGAAGAAATACCCTTGATAGGTTTGGAGTCGCCATCAATCTTGTTCTTGATGATGGTGCCAGGAGCCTCTGGGTTGAAGGTATTCTTTACCTTGATAGGAATATTCTTGACACAAACTGGGTAGATGGTAGGAGGGTAGATGACCTTTGCACCAAAGTTGCAAAGCTCCATTGCCTCGATGTAACTCAGTTCGTTGATTGTGTAAGCTGATTTGATGACACGTGGGTCTGCAGTCATAAAGCCATCCACATCGGTCCAGATTTCAAGCACTTCTGCATTGAGTGCTGCTGCGATAATAGCTGCGGTGTAGTCGCTACCGCCACGTCCGAGGTTGGTAGTACGCTCGGTATTCTTGTCGCGGCTGATAAAACCCGGTACGAGAGAGATGCGAGGCAGCTCTGCGAAGGTATCCTTTACCAATTTGTTAGTCAACTCACTATCGAGGGTATGCTTTCCGTTGATACGCTCTGTCTTGATGAAGTTACGTGAGTCAAACCACTTGGCGCCACGAATCAATGTGGCAACGATCTTCGAACTGAGCCTTTCTCCATAGCTCACGATGGCATCCTGTGTCTTTTCGCTTAAATCGTGGATGAGATACACACCGAAATAGATGCTCTTCAACTGCTCGAAGAGGGCATCGACCGATTTGAATAAGTTTTCTCTGTCTGAGGTGTCGGTGATGATGGTGTCTATCATCTTGTGGTGGCGATCAACCATGGCATCGAATTCGACTTTCCATTGTTCATCACCTTTGAGGGCAAGCTGAGACGTTTGCAGAAGTTTGTCGGTGATTCCGCCAAGTGCGCTCACGACAACCACTACACTCTGTTTCTTAGCCTCATTTTCTACGATACGTTTTAAGCTGAGGATGCTTTTTACGGAACCAACAGATGTTCCGCCGAATTTTAATACTTTCATTTGTTATTGATTTTTGTTGGTAATGTAGTGCTCCCCCCGAAACGACCGGGGCTGAAACAAAACTTGACCGCAAAAATACAAAGTTTCTGTCAAACTGCCAAAGAAAATTGGAGAAAAGTAACAAATTGCTGCAAGAAATGTATTTTTATACTATTTTTTACAGCAATTGTATGTATATTTAGGGATGCTATTATGGAAAGCTTTGCTTTTGGTAAGCCTATGATAGCACGTCTTGCCCCAGATTATTTTAGCTGAACGCTCCGTTCAGATACTCTTTGGTCAGTTCGTGCTTTGGATTCTTGAATACTTCTTCTGCGCTTCCTTCTTCAATCACTTCGCCGAGATACATGAAGATGACATGGTCGGCTATGCGGAGTGCCTGGCGCAGGGTATGTGTCACCATCACGATGCTATAGTCTTTCTTCAATTCAGTGAAGAGCTGTTCTACCTTTTTGCTGCTGATAGGGTCGAGAGCAGAGGTGCTCTCATCGGCGAGGAGGTAACTTGGTTCTACGGCAAGGCTTCTGGCAAGGCAGAGGCGCTGCTGCTGACCGCCGCTCAACTTGGAAGCAGGAGTCTTCAGTCTGTCTTTCACTTCCTCCCAGAGACCTACTGCTTTCAGGTAATGCTCTACGATGCTGTCGAGCTTTTTTCTGTTGTGGATGCCATGAATGCGGCAGCCGTATGCCACGTTGTCGTAGATGCTCATAGGGAGTGGGCATGGGCGCTGAGGTACGAGACCTATGTTGCGGCGCACTTCAGAGAGCTTGCTGCTTCCTGCTTCGAGGATATTATTTTCACCTAAGTTTACCTCACCATTCATTTTCAGACCTTCCACGCGGTCGTTCAGGCGATTGAAAGTGCGGAGTAAAGTTGATTTGCCGCAACCAGAAGGACCGATGATGCAGGTAATCTTGTTCTTTGGGATACTTACGTTTACATCTTTCAGAATCTGGGCACCGTTGATATAGACATTCAGATTTCTGGTGTCTAACTGTGCTTGGGTGTTGTGAGCATATTGAATAGCCATATCTTTATCTCCTATATTTTATGATTCATACACCTATATATATAATAAGGTGTAATCCTCTGGGTTGTTACTTCTTATTTCCGTTTGCAAAGGTACGAAGTTTTCGGGGGCCAGGCAATCACCTACATAGGGTAAATTCATACCCTATGTGTGGTATATAGGAATGCAGCAATTGTGGTATTGTGTTTCCGGTATAATCTTCATACCTTTGCAGCCAGATTGATGTATATACTGAGAATGGATGTATATACGAATATGTAAAGTATATTTTAAGCAAGTTATGAATATGAAAAAGAAGATGATAGGAATCATAGCATTAGGCACTTTCTTGTTGCTGGCAGGTTGCAGCAGCAAGGGGGAAGTGAAGCGTGATGCTCATGGCAGAGAGGTGCTGAGTGGATATATCACGCTGTCGGGAGCCTTTGCGCTTTATCCGTTGGCAATTCAGTGGGCTGATGAGTTTCACCGGCTTCATCCCGAGGTGGATATTGATATTTCGGCAGGTGGGGCAGGAAAGGGAATTACTGATGTGCTTGCCGACCAGGTGGATATTGCGATGGTAAGTCGTGAACTGAAACCTCAGGAGAAGGAGAGAGGTGCCTTCGCTTTTGCGGTGGCGAAAGATGCTGTGGTGGCTACGGTCAATGTTAATAATCCTATTTATAAGGAATTGTTGAAGACAGGGTTGAGTAAGCAACAGGCTCAAGAGATTTGGGAAGGAAAGACGAAACTGAATGTCTATACCCGTAGTGATGCTTGTGGTGCTGCCGAGACCTGGGCGGCATTTTTGGGGAAGAAGCAGGAAGATCTGAAAGGCACGGGTGTCTTTGGAGACCCAGGCGTGGCGGAAACCTTACAGAAGGATGTGAATGGTATAGGATTTAATAATATCGGTTATGCCTATCATGATAAGACGCATAAACCCACGAAAGGGATTGCCATCGTTCCTATTGATGTGAATGGTAATGGAAAATTGGATGAGGAAGAAAAATTTTATGGAACTTTGGATGAACTGATGGAGGCTATTGCAAAGGGAAAATATCCTGCACCGCCAGCCCGCAATCTTTATCTTGTAACGGCAGGAAAACCGAAGAACCCAGTTGTGGTGGAGTTTCTGAAGTATGTCAGAACAAAAGGGCAGCGGTTGAATGCGCCAGCCGGATTTGTACATATCTGATACCGGTTGCTTTCTCTGTTGGAGTATATTTCTAAACGGATCGTAATAGACCTTCGGTCTGTACTGAAGGGAGAATATTAAGTCTGTTTGGTGAAATATAATTTAAGTTTGTCCCTGTGGAAAAATAACCGTCTGCCCGAGGAAGAATTTCTGCGTGCCCACGCAAAAAAAATTCCCTGGGCAGGCAAAAATAAAAGTGGTCCCTGACAGACAAAAAAAACGTCCCGATATAAAAGAATATATCGGGACGTAAATATGAAGTTTCGTTTACACGAATCTTGTTTTAAGAGAGGAGATTACTCGATAACGATGAGTGCATCCTCTTCGAGAACAGCCTGGCCAGGCTTTACGCAGATAGCAGTTACCTTACCGTCTTTCTCTGCCTCGATGTTGTTCTGCATCTTCATAGCTTCAAGAACGACAACGGTATCGCCAGCTTTCACTTCCTGACCTACAGCAACTTCGATGCTGGTGATAGTACCAGGGAGAGGAGCCTTCACAGCGTTGGCTGTGTTGACATTGGCAGCAGGAGTAGCCTCAGCATCATCAGATGCAGCAGCTGGCTGACCGAGCACTACCTTCTTCTTCTCTGGCTCAGCCTCCTGTTCCATCTCAACCTTGTAAGCTTCGCCATTCACGTTCACGCTTGCGATGTTACCCTCAACACCGTCAATCTGAACCTTATATTCTTTTCCGTCGATTGTATATTTAAACTCTTTCATTTCTTATTTTTTATGGTTTGGCTGTTAAACTCTGGAACTTGGCATTCCACATAGTCTGACGTGGCTTGATGGTGATGATGCCTGATTCCTTGTCATGTACGTTATTACCCTGATACTCATAGAGAGCCATGGCAATCGCAGCATAAATATTCTTATCCATTTATTCTAATGTTTAATGATATCATTACATTGGCATACAACCATGCTTCTTAGCAGGCAAGTTCTGGCGCTTGGTAGCGAGCTGAGCCAAACCACGGCAGATGCGGAAACGAGTATTGCGTGGCTCGATAACATCATCGATGTAACCATACTGGGCAGCCTGATAAGGATTAGCAAACTTGTCTGTATATTCCTGCTCCTTCTCTGCCAAGAATGCCTTTACATCCTCGCCAGCTTCCTTCTTAGCCTTAGCTTCCTTACCGCAG
>ERZ1026862.328-NODE-328-length-31318-cov-62.313630_pt1 | contig 31318 bp, 19 predicted proteins | sample MGYA00380161_ERZ1026862 | MGnify/ENA primary metagenome ERZ1026862 (study PRJEB33269, sample SAMEA4719797) | human gut metagenome | biome: human-associated habitat; feature: organic feature; material: feces | place: Cameroon | collected 2013-10 ... | reverse complement strand
TTGGATAAGGATACTTTCCGTAGTGGGTCTCTGTGGCGGTTGTAATCTCACCTGTTGCATGATCGATGATTGGTGCTCCCTTTGGTATGTAGTAATCCAGTTGCATGTGGGCATTACCACGGTCGCCATACTTCATATACTTCTCATGGAAGTAGCTGCGTGACCAGAATCCGCTCTTTGTATAGAACATGACAGAGAAGTCGAAGCCCTTGAAGTAAACATTGGTAGTGAAACTACCGGTCCAGCGTGGATCGGTACAACCATAAATCTGCTTATCGTTGTCGTCAATCTTACCGTCATCGTTCCAGTCGTTTACTGCCATCTGACCTTCATACCACTTATACTTAGTGCCATACTTCTCGTAGAATTCCTTCAGGGTATAGTGCTTGTCACCATTCATGGTGTGCATGGTTACACCCTTGTCGGTGATGACATCGGTATGGGTATAGTCACGGAGTACATTCAGTGGTTCGCCGATAAACCAGTTGTTGGCTACCTCATCAACCTTACCATTACTCAACTCCTTAATCTTGTTCCAGTTGCGGGCGAAGTTTACATTCGCACTCCAGGAGAAGTCTTTCTTGTTGATAATGTTAAAGTTCAAACCGAGTTCAATACCTCTGTTCTGGACAGAACCTACATTGAAGGTTGAAGTCTTCTCACCAGTTTCGATAGGCACTGAACGTGACATAATCTGACCATCAGAAAGACGGTTGTAGAAGTCGGCTGTTACATTGATGCGGTTTTTCAGGAAACTCAGGTCGAGACCTACATCAAATTCCTTTACCTTCTCCCAGATGAGTTCTGTATTTACCAATCCGTTAGGATGATAACCCTGTACCTCTTTGCCGTCAATGGTTACATAAGATGGACCTGTAGCAGAAGCGATAGTTACATAGTCACCCACATTGTTGTTACCGGTAACACCATATGACAGACGGAGTTTAGCATTGTCTAACCAGTTGTTGAACTGCTTCATCCATGCTTCATCAGAGATACGCCATGCTGCAGCTACAGAAGGGAACCAGCCCCATCGGTTGCCGTCTGCGAAGCGTGAACTGCCATCGGTACGGAGTGTAGCTGTAGCCATGTAACGGCCCTTGTAGGAATAGTTGGCACGGAAAGCAAATGACTCCAATGATGACTCTGTATAAGAAGAGGAGAGCGTCTTGTCGCCGCTGGCTGTTCCCAGGTTGTGGAATGTAGTATGGTCGCTGGCGATACCCTTGCCTTCTTCATACTGGTATTCTGTATTGCTCTTGTAGAGTGAGAACAGTGCCATGGCACCAACGGTGTGGTCGCCAAATGTGCGGTTGTAGTCAAACTGGTTGTCCCAAGTCCAGTCTACACGGGTTGTATTGGCAACGGATCCGAAGTTTGTCTTGTTCTTCTGGTAGTAAGTTGAACCTACGTCGTTACCCTCGTTCAGACCTGTAGCATAGAAGATGCCCTGGCGCTTGTGAGAGTAGTTAGGAGAGAAGGTGGTTGTAAACTTCAATCCCTTGATGATGTTGGCACGCAGGTAGAAGTTACCCATCAGTCTGTACATTTTGGTCTCGTTGGTGTAGTTGCCGTCATTCAAATCGATGAGCGGGTTATATGTAGATGTAAACTGTGCATCTGAACCAAAGGCTGCCTTTGCTCCCGGGTTAGGAATCAGGTTGCCATCTGCATCTGTTGGAGATACGAATGGGTTGAAATAGAATGCATTCACGTATGGAGAATAAGTTCCATCAGTACATATGTCCTGGGTGCGGCTCATTGACATGTTGGTAGAGAAACCTGCCTCGAATATCTTGGAGAGCTTGGCATCCATTGCTCCCTTGAAGTTGAAACGCTCATAGTCGTTGCCTTTGAATACGTTCTCTTCTCCCTGATAACCCATACCTACACGATAGTTGATCTTGTCTGTAGCACCGGCAGCACTGATAAAGTGGTTCTGCTGGGCGGCAGTGCGGGTAACCATCTTCTTCCAGTCGTAACCGTTGAAACTTGGATCCATCATCAGCTCATAAAGTTTGGAGTCTTTGTAGCTGGTTGCTCCCTTGCGGGCAAGGAAGGCAGAATTCAAGTCGGTATTCTTGATGATGTAGTGTGGATGTCCATCGGCATCAACACCCTTTCGGCTTGAGCCATCGTAGCTCTTACCATCGAGCGTGGTATATCTGGCAAAACGATAATCCATAAACTCGTTGGCATCCATAAACTCAGGCATGCGCGCCAACTTCTTGATACCATAATATCCGTCATAAGAGATGGTAGCCTTCTGTGCCTTGTCTGCACCCTTGCTGCCCTTGGTGGTAATCATGATGACACCGGCAGAGGCACGGGAACCATAGATGGCGGTAGAAGATGCATCTTTCAATACGTCGATGCGGTCGATATCATCAGGATTCAGGAAGTCCATGTTGTCGCAAACTACACCATCGATAACATACAATGGCTGTGCCTGCTTGTTGATAGAAGCCTGTCCACGAACCTGAATATTGAAGCCTGCACCTGCACGGCTACCAGACTGGGTGATGTTGACACCAGGAACAGAACCCTGCAGAGACTCTGCAAGATTGGTAGTACCACGAGCGGCAATCTTTTCTGAGTTGACAGATGCGATAGAACCAGTTACGTCGCGTTTACGCATAGTACCATAACCAACGACAACGACCTCGTCAAGGGCTGCATTGTCATCTTCAAGTACGATGTTCCATGTTTTCTGACTTCCTACTTTTACTTTCTTAGGCTTGCAGCCGATGTAGCTGAAAGTCAAGACCGCATTAGGGTCTGCGTTCTGGATGGTAAACTTACCGTCAAGGTCGGTGATACCACCTGCCTTACCATTCTGGTCAGTAATGGTTACACCAATCATTGGGTCGCCATTAGCATCCTTAACGGTACCTTGGATTGTTTTCTGCGCAAAAGCGAGGAAACAAACCGAACTCAAGGTCAGTGCCATGCTGGCACGTTTCAGTTGTTGATACATAACGATGTTTGTTTTGTAGGTTATTATTATATCTTGTTAAGTTTTGGTCTAATTGAACTTATTTGCGATTAGTTGTAGTCGTGTTTGATTCTCAATAGATCATAAGAAACCTTAGATTTTGATAATAATCTTTAGATTTCTGCTACAAAAGTAGTGAAAAATCTCAAACAACGAACAAAATAATTGAAAAATCTAACGTAAACGTTTTCACTAGTGTTTCTTCTACAATATTGCCTTTAATTGTGTAATTCAGGCTTGCAAGTGAGCCTTCCGTAACGTTTAACTGAGGCTTATTTGAAGTTCAAGTGAGGCTTACTAGAATGGTTAAAGAGGCTTATTTGAAGCTCAAATGAGGCTTACTTGATGTGAGCAGGATGTCGCCGGAATTACGTCGCGACGTATCTGTTACTGCGTCGTGACGCGCCGATTGCTACGTCGTGACGCCTCAGATGCTACGTCGTGACGTAATTTCGGGAACATCGGCAAGCGGAGCAGCTTACCAGGGGTGTGGTAACAGGTGGCAATAAGGTGACAATAAAAACACCCCTTATTGCCACGCGTTATTCGCTTATAATCAGATGGTTAAGTCTAAGTGTGATATTAGTGGCATTAGATTTGAGAAAAAAAACTTCTGCAGAAGTCTTTCACCACAAGAAAACAAGTTAGAAATAGCATAAAGAGGATTGACTAATCAGTTATTTATAAAAAATCAGAGGCTTCAGCTGGCTTGTAGATCCGACTGCACTGGCTTGAAGATTCGATTGCGCTGGCTTGAAGATTCGATTGCGCTGGCTTGAAGATATGACTTCGTTGTCTCGAAGATTCGAATTCGTAAGCAGAATGAGACGGATTTGTTAGCAGAATGAAGTGGCTGAGTTAGCTGCCTGAAGTGGCTGAGTTAGTTGACTGAAGTGGCTGAAATAGCGAAAAAAAGAGGGCATGTCATCCCACTTATGACACACCCTCTCTATTATTCGTATAGTATTATTGTTTCAATTTTTTAATCTCTTCAACAGTTAATCCAGTGGATTGGGAAATGATGTCGATTGGTGTGTTGAAAGCAAGAAGTTTGAGAGCGATGTTTAGGGCTTTTTCTTTTTCCCCTTCTGCTCTTCCTTCTGCTCTTCCTTCTGCTCTTCCTTCTGCTCTTCCTTCCATTAAGCCATCTTGAAATCCCTCGTCACGGCTAGTGTCGAATAGGCTTTTCATATGTCTAACAGCTTCTAGATGTCGGTAATAAGCTTGCTTGTCTTCTTGTGAGAGTGAATCCACACGAAGTCGCTCACGTGCTTCTGGTAATCCTGCAGCAGTGGCTTCGGAGCTGATTGAGCCTGTTTTCAGAAATTCTATCCATTCGTCAAGAGGGGTAGTTGCTATCTTGTCAAAATCATTGACACGTAGTATGTAGTACTCAGGGAACAAGTCGCCAGGGCTCTTTCTAAGTTTTAAATCTTTATCCTTGATGCCAAAGAATTTCTCGTTCTGTCGGATGGAGAGTTTCAGAATGTCGTGTGGTTCGTGTTCGCCGATGAATTCGGTTTTACCATGGTACACATAATCTTTTCCTTGTCCTAGTTCGAAATAGACGATGTTAATGGAATACACCTTGCGAACCGCTTCGTATGGTTTCCCAAGACCAATATACTCTGTTATTGCCTTAGATACACCATAGAGCATGCGATGGAAATAAGTATGCTCACGACTATTTTGTACTTCAATGATGCATAGCTGTTCATCCTCGCTTTCTGCCAGAATATCTACTCGGTTATATTTATCGTCTTCGTCTTCTTGGTTACTTTCGCTCTCCAGGAAGCGGTGAATCTTAAATTTCTTTCCAAGTAATGAAGACAGGAAACCCTCGAGCACAACATAGTTAGCCTTGTTGCGCAGCAGGCGTTTCATCGCCCAGTCAAATCTTATATAGTTTTCTCCGTTCATTCTCTTTTCTTTTATTTTTTAATATTACGCTGCAAAGATACGCTTTTCTTTCGTAACTTCCAAGAAATTAACAAAAAAAGTTTTGTGAGTGGTGGGGGGAGAGGGAGAGAAACAAAAAAGTGCAACGCCCGGTGTGGGCATTGCACTTTTATATGATTGATAATAGGATTACTTCCACTTGGAAGCACCTGCTTCACTGTCAAGATTTGCGTTGAACTTGAATTCACCCTTTGCTGGATTTGTCCAAAGATCTGTCTCTGAACCCTTGAAGTCGATGAGACCTTCAATACCGTATGTTGTACCATCTTTAATAGGAGTGTAAGCAAAGTTAGTCTTGTATGAACCTGTTACAGAAAGCACTGTGCTTGCACCATTCAGAAGAACACTTCCCTTAGCGCCTGGTGTGTAAAGCAGAAGTTTTGCCCCTGCACTTCCGTCTGTAGCCATAGAAGGACCAAAGATGCTGTTGGTGATGTTCAAGTTTGCTGCATTTGTAGCAAAACGGAACAATGGTGTGTTAGCATTTGCTGTAGTCTCCATTGGAGCATAGCAGAATGTACAGTTGTTTACATTTACAGTAGGAGCCTGGGCAGTCTTACGTAAGTCGCAAAGCATAATAATGTTTGTAATAGTACAATCATCGAATGTTACGTTGCGGAAATCTCCACCCTTATCTGCGATGGTTACAACACCCTGATCGCCGACACCATCAATTGTACAACCCTTGAAAGTAATGTTCAGGAAGTTGTCGTTGTTCTTCTGACCTCTTACTACACCACGGAAACCACGGATATAGCAATCGTTGAAAATGAGTTCACTGATGGTAGAACCAGTACCGCTGACATTGATAACCTGACGGCCACCAAAGCTCTTGTCTGTACCTGCGAGGAACGCATCCTTATCAGCTTGCTTATCGCTAATCATATCGATGCTTTCGAACTTCACCTTATCGATATTAACACCCTTCTTGACGTTCATACCACCGGAGAAGGTGAACTGAGCGTTACCGCCCAATGTCATACCGGTTATGAAGGTTACATTGCGGTCGAGACTGATAGAGTTGTTGATCTTGTATTCCTGTTCACCACGGAGGATGATAGTCATACCGTCCTTTACCATATTCCAGAACTCAGCAGTCTTCAATGTATCCTTAGCTTCCTTAGCATCCCAGTTGCGGGTATCGAGCCACATGCCTTCTCCATACTTCTCGTCGAAGTTGACGCTAGCCTTGGTTGTAGCTGTAGTTTTACCTGCATAGGTAGTATTGTTGAAGTCAGAAGAACTGTCGTATGTCTTGAATGTGTATGATGTTTCTGGCTGCAAGCCATAGATATCTACATATCCCTGAGCATAGTCAGCATCGCTTACTTTGACTGAGATGGTATCATGGTTTTCTGCGTCTTCAGCAGGGCAAGCCATTACATACTTGATTTTCTGGCCACCTTCATCCCAAGATACACGAGCTGCGTTATCAATAGCCTTGGCACCTGAAACCTTAGTAGGGTAGTTGATGCTCTGGGCCTTTACCTCATAATACTCTGATTCCTTGTTGTCGCCAATACACTTGATTCTTACACCATACTTCTCGTCCCATCCTAAGTCATCGAAAGTATAGGTATCATCCTCTGTTGTGGCTTTCTTGATTACTTTCAGGTGATTTGTGCCATCCTCATCTGTAGATGTCACAAGACCCAATTCCAACTCATAACTGGTGGCACCCTGGATTTTATCCCATTCTACCTTCAAGGCATTTGAGTTGACAGTTGCGCTTGCAATTGGACGGAACAAACGAGGTGCATCGCCCGTGTTGTCATCGTCGCTACAGCTTACCATTGTGGTACCAACTGTAGCAGCGAAAAGCATAGACAATATATATTTATTGTATTTCATAATTACTTACTTTTATTTGTTATGGACTACATAACCCGATTTACTTGTTGCGAATAGCATAACCTTCGTTAGACAATACACCGTTTGAAGAAGCAATGTTGTCCTTAGGGATAGGCAAGATATATGGAGTTACCTTTTTGCGGAGAGGCTCCATGTCTTCTGCACCTGTTGTCACAACTCCGTCTGTCAGACCAAACCATGAGTATAAGAAAGCCTCATTCATGACACCCTTCTTGATAGTGTTGCCATCTGCGTCGGTTCCATACTTTGTGTTTGTTGTTGGATCAGTATCACTGACTGACATGTATGTATCCAAGAACTTGATATATTTTAAACCATCGAAAGAAGCTCCTGCAGTCTTGATGTCATCATCTGCAAGTGTTGTTGCCTCTTTGTATGGGCTTGCGCTGTTATCACGATAAGTGAAATAGTTGTTCTCGAACTGAATCTCGCCATTTACATAATTGTAGTAGAGGCGTGGTGCGATGCCCATATCCACAATTTCTTTAGTCTTGTCGTAGATGAATTCTCCATTCTCCAGACGGAGCTGGTTATAGTTCATAGTTACGTCACGAACCCACTCCAAAGTATTAACGATGGCATCTGAGTAGTAGTTCCAACGAATGAGGTCGAACTTACGGATGCACTCGCCACCAAACTCCCAAGCACGTTCGTTGATGATAGCTTTCTTGAAAGAGTCGTGATCGTTGAGATTATCAACATATTCATTCACCATCTCGTTCTTGTTGGTTGCATTTGCAAAGGCACGGTTACGAACTCGCTTCAACATCTCCTTTGCCTCAGCAGTAGGTCCATTGTTGATTTCGTTATCAGCTTCAGCGAGGAGTAACAATACGTCAGCATATCGCAGGATAGGGAAGTTGATACCTGTACCCTTAGATTCAACGTTGTTGACACTCAAATCCATGCGGCACCATTTAGCTGGCTGGATGTTGACACCATCCACTGCAGCCTGCTTGCTGTCATACAACCAGCGGTAGTTAGCACATGTAGCCTTCAGACGCTGGTCTTGTGCATTGAATGAGCATGCATAGCTTGGAGTCAGGTTGGTATAAGTTGTACCAGCACCCTTAGAACTTGAAACTACGCTCAAGCCAAGACACCAACCGATGTCACCACCTGAGTTTGGAACATAACCCATCTCGAACAATACATCACCATTAGCTGGGTTGCAGCCGTTGATTTCATTATCAAAAATCTGCTTGAAGTTGTTGTTGAGCTGACGGTCCTTCAAGGAAATCAACTTCTTGGCATAAGCCTTAGCTACCTTGTAGTAATCGTCTGCAGAAGTAGCTGTAGCCTCGTTACCATTTTCATCTACATAATGTACAGTATATTCATCGCCTGTACCTGTGCTGCGGGCCATTGTACCATCAGCCTGCATAGAGTAACCGGCACGGAACATAGCCAACTTGGTAATAAAACCGAGAGCGAACTCACGGTTCATACGCTCTACTGTAGCTTTGCTGCTCCACTGCATCTCACCCTCGTTGTTGATGAGGTCTTGAATCAAGTGGGTATAGATGATGTTCTTATCTGTACGTGGATCATTGTGCATATCGTCCTTTGATGTAGGAGTTGTAGCAAATGGCACGTCACCCCAGAAGTTACACATCAGGAAATACCAGTATGCACGAAGACAAATAGCCTCACCATGAAGTTGCTTCATATCTGCATCTCCATTCTTATATGCATCGCTTGCCTCAATTCCCTGAATGCACTGGTTGGCGAAATCAATGGCTTTCTGGGTGTTGTTCCAGCAGTTCTTGATATCACCGAAGTATGATGGGTTCAGTGCCCAAATACCACGACGGGTAGTCTCAGAAGCTTGAGCCTTCTTGACGAAACCAATTTCAACATCGGTATTCTGCATCCAGTTGGTGCTCATACGTGATGTATAAGTGTCCTCGCAGAAGTAGGCATATACGTGGTCTACCATCTTGCGGGCATCAGTTGCGTTTGAACACAGGTAGTTCAAATTGTCTGTAGACAAAGTCTCTGTGTCCAATAAGTCACTACAAGAGTTAAAACTTGCTCCTGCAATGAACATTGATATATATAGAAATATACGTTTCATAATTTGTATCTTGTTTTCTATTAGAATGAAATGTTTACACCTGCTGTCCAAGAGAATGACTTAGGATATGATGAGAAGTCGGCACCTGGAGTCAAACCGCTGGTCTTGCTGCCACGGATTGATGAGTTAACCTCTGGGTCATAACCTGAGTAGTTGGTCAAGCAGAACAAGTTTGTCAATGTGCAGTACATGCGCAGTGAGTTGCAAGCGAACTTCTTGGTCCACTCCTTAGGGAATGTGAAACCTACTGTCAAGTTCTGCAAACGGAGGAATGAACCATCCTCAACAGCCCATGATGAAGGTACAGGGTTGTTATCTGACAAAGTTGCTGCGCTCCAAATAGAAGCATTTGCATTCATATTCTTCAATGTCTCGTAATCTGTTACGATTTCACCTGTAGCCTGATCCATGTAAGTCCATGCCTTACCGCCCAAAGTTACAGGAGTCATTTCCTGACGGAGACTTGCGTATGTATTACGGTATGACTGTGATGTAACCATCTTGTCGAGGTTGTAAACGTCATTACCTACTACGAAGTTGAAGTTGGCAGTCAGGTCAAACCACTTGTATGTAGCGTTAAGACCAAAACCTCCCTGGAACTTAGGCTGAGTCTTACCGATGATGGTACGGTCTGACTCTGAAATCTTCTTGTCACCATCAAGGTCTCTTACCTTCATTGCACCTGGACGGAGACCTGCCTTAGAACCTGCAGTGATGAATGAACCATCTACTACACCATCCTTCAGGATATAGTTACCGTTCTTGTCAAATACAAACTGAGTCTTGCCGTTCTCATCGGTTGTGGTCTGGAAGTCATCAACAGTATAGAAACCGTCGCAAACGAAACCATATACCAATCCGAGAGGCTGACCTACAACAACTCGGTAGTCGTCATAACCGCGCATATCGGTAGAGAAGGCGCCAGAGTTGTAAGACTGGTAAGTCTGACCACCAGCCAACTTGTCAACCTTGTTCTTGTTGAAACCAACGTTGAAGTTGAAGTTCAAAGAGTAATCCTTCTTGCGGAGGATAGCTGCATTCAAGTTCAACTCAACACCACGGTTAGAAGTCTGACCGATGTTCTGCTGCATAGAAGTATAACCAATAGCAGTTACAGGAGCATCAAGGAGAAGATCCTTTGTGGTGTTCCAGTAGTAATCCAAGCTTCCTGAGATACGCTCATCGAAGAAACCGAAGTCCAAACCAACGTTACGTGTAATGGTGGTTTCCCACTTCAGCTCTGGGTTAGCCAACTGAGAATTGTTCAATGTATAGTGAGGGTTCTGCTGGTTACCTGCACCATAATATTTACCGCTACCATAAGCCTTGTAAGTTGTCTCATACATAGAAGAACTGATGCGGTTGTTACCGGCTGTACCATAAGAGAAACGGAGTTTCAAGTTAGACAACCAGTCCTTTGTATTCTTCATCCAAGGCTCCTCTGCGATACGCCAACCCAATGCGGCAGCAGGGAAGTAGCCCCAACGGTTGTCCTTCACGAACTTAGAAGAACCGTCGGCACGCATAGTGAATGTCAGCAAATAGCGGTCTGCATAAGAGTAGTTCAAACGGCCGAAGAAAGAAAGAGTACGATCTTCCTGACCCAATGAAGAGTTGATGGTACGGGAACCTGTTGCACCTGAGTTTGATGCAAGACTTGCAAACATCTTCTCTGGAGCAATGTCCTTCTGGAAGTATTTAGCGATAACACTGAGGCTCTCATTGTTTGTTGCTACATACTCCTGGCCAATCATGGCGTTCAGATTGTGTACCTTGTTAAATGTCTTGTTGTAAGTCAAGGTATGGGTCAAACGGAGCTTCCAAGTATCTTTCTTGGTCCATTCACCCATAGGAAGGCTACCGCCATCCTTTACAGCCTTGTCACTCAAAGCTGCATAATAATCTTTCTGCTGGAAGAAGGTGTAGTCGTAACCAGCCTCTGCACGATATGTAAAGTTCTTGAGGAACTTCCATGTAATGGCACCATTATAGTTGTAACGGCGTTCATTCTTTCTTCTCCAGTAGTCATTCACCTTATCCTGCAGACTGCGGGTAATAGAGATGTACTCATCATACTCATCGTCTGGAAGAGTTGAAGGATCGATGTCGAGCTGATCGTAGAGACCATTAACAGGACCCTTGGTAATAGCCTCATAAGAACGGATCTTATAAGTACCACCACCTGTACCAACACCCTTAGTTGTAACATCAGCCAGACGCATACCGAAGTCGAGCTTCAAGTTCTTGCAAATCTCATGATTCAACTTGAAGTTTACATTGAAACGGTCGTAACCGTTGGTCTTCATCAAACTGTTGTCGTTGGTATAAGTACCGCTGAGGTTGAACTTAGTCTTTTCAGAACCACCGCTAACACTTACGTTGTGAGACTGTGAAAGATCGTGATTACCGAACATCTCGTTCTGCCAGTCATGCCCCTGCTGATACTGATACAAGTCGAGGTCTCCGAAAGAACCGAAACGCTTTTCGAAGCTACTGATATCAGATGTACCGCGGAGAGCAGCACGCTCATAGTTGTACATAACGTACTGATAAGGAGTCATGGTGTCAAGAGTCTTGGCGATGCTCTTGCCCTGAACGTAGCCATTGTAAGAAACAACTGTCTTACCCGACTTAGCACCCTTGGTAGTAACCAGGATTACACCATTTGCACCCTGAGAACCATAGATAGCTGTAGAAGCAGCATCCTTCAATACGGTAATGTCCTCAATGTCAGAAGGAGCAATGTCACCGATGCTGGATACAGGGAATCCGTCTACGATGTAGAGAGGAGAGTTGTCGCCAGTGATAGAACCACCACCACGCACCTTGATGATCATTTCTGCATCAGGTGAACCGTCGGTAGTTGTAATCTGCACACCAGGCAACTTACCTGTCAAAGCTTCTGCTGCATTTGTAACAGGAACCTTGGTCAGGTCTTCACCCTTTACGGTAGCAACGGCACCAGTCAGATCCTTCTTTTTAACTGTACCGTAACCGATGACAACGACATCGTTGAGGGAGTTAGCTTCGTCCTCGAGCTTTACTGAAATGGTTGTTTTACCTGCAACATTAATTTCCTTAGCTTTCATACCGATGTATGAAATCTTCAGTTTCTTACTGCTGCCTTTCAAATTAACGGTGAAGTTACCATCAATATCAGTGATACCACCATTACCTGCTTGACCAACCTCCATGACAGAGGCGCCGATAATAGGCTCACCTGTATTGTCAGTAACAACGCCTTTTACTGTTTGTGCAGATACACTTGTTACTACGAACATCAGTGCGCCTGCCAAAGCAATTTTCTTTTTTCTAAAATTACCAGACATACACTTTAGGTTTAGATAAAACTTATTCTAAATTACTAATTTTCTAATGCTTTTTCTTAATGTTTTTAAGTAGAATCCCAATCCTCAGCAGTTGCTTGCTGAAGGCTGTTCCTTTGGGAGACCGAAGGCTCCGGTGGGGCAATCTGGATGCGTAGCGTAAGCTAAGTCTTGGTTTTCTTGCTGCAAAATTAGATAAAAAATATGAGAATCGGGGTATGTTGGGGGTAAAAAAATACGTAAACGTTTACAGATTTTTGCGTAAATGCTCTGTTTTTTACATTTCGACGGTCTGTTTTCTCAGTTCCAGTTTCTGCTGTTTCAGAAGCTGAGGGAACAAAAAAAGTGCAATATCCGGCACCCTTCTGAATGAGGATGGGGATATTGCACTCTGATAGTTATCTGTCAATCTAATTACTTATGGTCTCTGTTTCTTTACTTTACGATGACCTTGCTTGTCTTCTTGCTGCCATCAGCCAGGGTCTTCACAATGATGTTGATACCCTTCTGAAGATTTGAGAGCTGGGTGCCGTCGGCTGCGAAGATGGCGGTCTTGATGACTGCAGCATCTGTAGCTGAGGCGATGTTTTGGATGCCGGTGCTCACTGAATTGGCTGTTGCACCGAAACCACCCATCTGGTTGGCTGCACGTACGGTGAATGAACCCTTCTCGCCGTTGAGGTTTACTGACTTCTCTGTGGTCAGGGCAAAGAACTTGCCGTCTTTTGCTACGAGATACATCTGGGCATCACCTGTCCATGAAAGCTTGTCGTTGCTCAATGTAGCCGCTGTCGCTGTGGTCTGAGAAGCGAGGTCGGCAGGCTTCCAGTTGGTAAATACCTTGTCGAGGCTGAACTCGGCTGCTTTCTCTGCAGTGATGATGGTGTTGTACTCGCTTACTTCCTTATCCTTTGTAAACTTCACGATGTTCTCGGCTGGAGAAATCACCTTACCGTCTTCATCAAGAGTGTTGTACTCGAAGAAGTTCTTGGCAACTACGTTCATACCACCTGTTGTCCAGCGGGTAGAAGCAATCTTGGCTGCTGCATTCTTGTCGAGGATGGTGTTGAGGAATGCACAGTTGGCTGTACCGCCCCAAGAGCGACCGAAAGTAAAGCTGTCTGTAGCTGAACCTACAATCTTGCAGCCGTCGAATACGTAACCATACTTGGTGCCGTCTGTATAAGGGGCAGTAATGTATGAACCCTTACCTGGTTCCAATGTCAAGGTACACTTGTTGAAGAATGCATCACCACCGCCGCAGATGAAGTCTACGATTCCGTGGATATCTGAACCTTCGAAGTAGTACTGACCATTATTGTTGTTGCTGTAGTAAGTGTCCTGATAAGAAAGCATCTTCACATTCTTGCAGATGGTCTGTGTACCCTTGTCCTGTAGGCAGACTGCACGACCGGTGCTCTTGTCGAATGGATAAGCATTCTTCAGGGTGAGATCCTGCATGTAGAGACCAGTGCTGGTATTGAACAATGTTGCAGTAACACCGATTCCCTCTACCTCTGGCTTGTTCACGATGATGGTGTTGTCCATGCTCTCGCCGATGATAGAGATGTTGTTACCGCTGATTGGGGTAAGACACTTGTCGCCGAGGTCGTATGTGCCGTCAGGCAAGAAGATGTATGTGCGGGCTGCGTTGGCTGCTGCATTGTTGCCGTTCGCAATTTCGAGGGCTGTGATGAAGCTCTGTGCATCGCCAGCCTTTACCTCCATCCAGTTGCCGTTCTGTGTGTAAGCAGGAGTTGTCATGTTTACGATGCTGAGGCTGTGGATGTAAGTATCTGCATCGAAAGTGAGGGTATATTCGCCGCTCTCGGTAGATTCGTTTTGGAGAATGCCGAGGTTGCCGTCCTTTGTTGCCTTTGCATCAATAGAGCTTACTTCATTTCCCTGAGGGTCGAGGAGAGTAATCTTGCCAGACTTAGAATACTGGCAGAGATTCATCTTGATGTAACCCTTGCCACCCATCTTAACCTTGAGCTTATCGGTTGCTTGGAAGCTCCAGCCGTGAGTGGTATCATGCCACTTGCCGCTGCCTTCTACCGAGATTGCCTCGTGGTCGTTGATGTCGAAACCTTCCTTCTGGAAGTCGTAGTCGTAACGTGCTGTTTCGTTTACGGTCTCAATATCTGTAACGAGTGCATAGAGCTGAGCATCTGCTGTGATGACAGAAGAGGTAGTGAACTTCTTGCTGTCTTTCTTCTGGTTGCTAGCCCAACCGCGGAATTTCTTTCCTTCGGCTACGGTTACCTTCTCTTCCATGCCTTCCTGGAATTTCTCAATTTTGGCATCCTGCTCAACCTTCTGGGTTCCGAGCACTGTTGTGCCGTCTATATTATAATAGGTGAGGGTGAAGTCTGGCTTGAAGCCTACGGTGAGTTCGTAAGTTACTTCATCTCCCTTAGATTCTACAACGATGGTTACCACGGTCTTCTGGTCAGCACCTTCGCCTGTGGTAGTGTATGTTGTGCTCTTGATGGTTCCGTTTGCAGCAACGAGGTCTTTCAGCGGATTGGTCTCGCTGATGAGGTTTGCCTTCTTTGAAATGAGGAGGGTAGCGAGCTGCTTGCCTGATGCGTCTTCGTTGAAGATGTCAACGGCTGAATACTTGGTGCCGTTGAGGCTGAAAGTACCGAGCATTGGAGTCTTGCTCATATCTACATTTCCGTAGATGGCGAGGTCGGTAACGTAAGCGTTCTGGTTGAGCTTGAAGTTCTCGAACTTAATCTGGCAGTTGGTACGATTTACGTCGAGTGTCAGATCTTCACCACTTGCGGTTACAATGGATACGTTGTGGATAGTTACCCAGTCTGCATCACCATCGCCCTTTACAGATACCTTGATACCACGTGTGCCACCTGTAGCTGCCTGATGGAGCGTAATCTTGGTGATGCTTGCCAATGGAGAGGTTACTGCACTTGGTTCAGCTGTAGTGTATTGGTTTGGATATTTAGCTGTAATCATATATCCTGTACGGTCAGAGAACTTAGCCTGATTTCCCGTAGGGTCAACACCCACTCCATTGAACGTAAAGGTGAATGCCTCCTTGCTGTAAAGGGTTTTGAGATTTACCACTACGCCCGTAGCTTTTGTGTTGTCAATTTTTTCCCAGTTGGTGAAGTCGGTAGTGTAGAGTGCCTTCTCCTGGATGGCGCTTACGTGTACCACCTTAACCTGATAGAGGTAGCAGCCGCCTGTAGCAACAACTTCTACATATCCCTTAGCCACTTCGGCAGATGTTGCGTTGTATTCTGTTACGTCTTCAGTAGCAGCCTTTCCGCCTACGGTGAGGTTGTGGTAGTTTGGGTAACTTGTTACGGTTACAACATCATTTGCTGATTTTACTGGAATCTGCAGGATGGTTCCTGCGTTAAACTGTGCATCAGATGTTCTGCCCTTCAACTTACCTTGTGTAGCGTTTACGTGCATGGTGATGCCTTCTACGGTAGAAGCGAGGTCGCCCTCCTTACCTTGGAAGTTTGCTGCAGTGTTGATACCTTCAGGAAGATTGTTCTGAAAGTCCCAAACAGCAGTGACATTTTGCGCCTTTGCGATGAAAGCAAAGACAAGCAACAGGCTGAGAAGCCCAAATCTGAGTAGATTCTTTTTCATTTGTTTGCCTTTTAGGTTGTTATACTTATTATTTTCTCTTTCTATCTTTAAGATTGTAAGTGCAAAAATACACTTATTATTTTTATTTAAGGTATTTTCGTTTTGGTTTTGTTCTAAAAGTTACGTAATCGTTTTCGTAGTTTTAGTTCATTTTGGTTCATGTTTTTCAGAGATTCTCAAAATGATTTATTATTTTTGCCACCGAAAAGAACTAGCAAATGAATGAAACTGCAATACAGTTATTCATCAACTAAATTTAATTTATAAACTTAAAAATAAACGATTATGAAGAAATTCTTTACTCTTATTGCAGCCGTAGCTTTGGCTACAAGTGTTAATGCTCAGACTGAGTGGAACTTTAGTAACTGGGATGCTAAAACGTATTCAGAGACTTTTACTAAAGATGGATTGACTTTGAATATTATTGGAGCAGATGCTTCTATGACTATTGATGGTAACAAGAAGACAGTTGACGATGTGAAGTATACTCAGCGTCTTAAATTGTCAGGTTCAGGTTCTGTTTCTGATTTGGAAAACTTAGGTCGAGTAGTTTCATTTAATGTAGAGGGACCTGGTGATATTTATGTTGTTGCTTGTCATGCAAGTAGTAGTGGTGATCCTAGAACTTTAAAGGTTGCTGCTGTTGTTGATAATGCTGTGACTCCTTTGGAAGATGTTTCTTATGATGCAAATGAAATCAAATCTTTCACAGCGAAGTATAATCAGAACAAAGCTGCTAAGATTTTGATTTATTCAGGAAAGAGCGGTATGAATATCTATGATATTAAGTTCACTCCTGCTAACGTTACTAATGGCATTTCTAACATCAGTGCTGCCGCAGCCAAGAAGAATGGTAAGACCTACAACATGGCTGGTCAGGAGGTTTCTTCTTCAGCAAAGGGCTTGATTATCAAGAACGGTAAGAAGTATGTAAAGTAACAGATTGTGTAAACAGATAAAACAAAAGGGCATTCCCAAATGGAGGGGATGCCCTTTTTGTTTATAAGAGGTTTTGTTTTATTCCTTTATTACCTTATCCGTTACGTTTTTTCCGTTCTTAAACAACATCTTGCGGACGTTGATTCCTTTTCGAGGAGCAGAAAGGAGGGTGCCGTTGAGGCTGTAATACGTAACTTTGACCAACTCACTTGGATTGGAACCGGTGATTTGCAAGATGCCTGTAGGATTCTTCCATGCAGGATAGTATTCATCTACTTTGTTCTCGGCATCAGCATTGCCCTGCTTCATGATGTCCTCAACCAGCGAATTGGCGTAAACCTCAAGGTTGGTGTAGTAACCCTTGCTGTCAAGCGAGTAGGTGAGGGCATCTGTGGCGTCGTTTGGATCCAGACCATTGGCTGTCTCCCATGAATCTGGGATTCCGTCCTTATCGGTGTCGAAGTCGGCTGGGCGAGTAGCGGTGCCGAAGTTAGCCTCGGTGTAGCCGTTTACATCTGCCACCTTGTCGATGATGCCAGGTGATTGGGTAATGCTTCCCTTATACTTGGCTGTTCCGGTCTTAGCCTCTTCCATGTAGCGCGCATCAATCTCATCGCGGTAGAGTGAGGCTCCGCTGTATGCCAGTACCTTGCTGAATGATTCGGCAGCAGAGTGGGTGGTAACCTCTCCTGTTGGAGCAGGAGCGTCCATCTTGATCTTTACGCACGAAACACCATCAATGGTTTGGTGGGCTACAGCATCTCCGTAGAAATTCTTTTTATCAGCAGAATAGATCTCGCCATTATAAGTGTAAGTACCTTTGTCGTATACCACACCCTTCCAGTCCTGGTTCCTGGTAATTGTTCCCTTGGTGGTTTCGGTGGTGTTGCCGTTGATGAAGTAACGGCTGGTCATCTCGTAGAACTCTGGATGCTTCTTGTCGGAATTACTGCTGCTGGATACGGTAACTTGTGTGATGCGGTCCTGACCGCCACGTTCCTTTCCGGAGCTTACGCTCACCTTGATGCCATTCAGGGTTTTGCTATTCAAACTCTGGCTAGGTCCAGCCTTGTAGTAATTGTTCACGATGTTAATCTGTCCACCGCCCGGACCTCCGTAGCAGGTGCCCTGCGCATTATACATCACGCAGTTGCGGAAGTCTACGTTTTCTGCCTGCACAGTGTTCTTCCACTTATAGGTATCGTAATTCTTGTTGCTGGTGTAGCCTGTCCATCCGTATCTTGCACCATTAAAACGCGGACCGCGGTTCATGAGATGACCTATGAAGTTGTGGTGGAAGCTGGCAAGCTTACCTCCCCAGATGCCTCCGTAACCATGTGCTCCCTTAGAGTGACCCGGATTGGTGAGACTTTCTGCAACGGTACACCACTGCATGGTGAAATTGTTGTTGTCGTAGAATGAAGCCACCTCATCTATGCTCCAGCTGAAGGAACAGTGGTCGAAGATGATGCCGGTCTTGTTACGCTGCCAGGTAGCATCCGCACCGTCATTGATGTTCTTTTCCTCTCCGCGGCGTATACGGAGAAAACGGATGATGTTGTTGCTACCCGGTTGAACGGTGTAATATCTGAGGGTGATGCCCGGAGATGGGGCAGTCTGTCCGAGGATGGTGATGTTGTCAGCAAACTTGAGATCAGACTTCAGGGCGATGACGCCAGCCACATCGAAGACGATGATTCTCTTACCAGACCTTACAGCCTCTCTGAAAGAACCTGTTCCGCTGTCGTTGAGGTTGGTTACATGTACTACTTTTCCGTCTCTTCCACCGGTTACGTATCTTCCGTGACCTTCTGCGCCCGGAAAGGCTGGGGTTTGTGCCAAAGCAGCAGCACTTACCAGTGCTGCTGCCATACTTGTTAATATCTTCTTGTTATTCATTTTTTTAAATGATGTATTCAAATCTTAGCAGTTTACTTATTCAGTCCCTGCATTTCCATTTCCAGACTAGCCCAGATGAAAGGACCTACGCCCTTGGCATCATTGTCGCGGATAGGCTCGCTCATGTAGTAGTTGAAGCTGCCGTCGCGCTTGTAGTTTGGCTTTTTAACGTATGGACCAGGGCCAGGGCCGAGTCCGCTGACAGCACAGCAGCGGGTGAGGCTGATGGTCTTGTCAGGGTTCACCTTGATGAAGTTGTTCAGGATACCCTCATAGGCCTTGATGCCTGCTTCCTGATATTCCTTGCCGAGGTAGCCCTTGCGGTAACCCTTGAGGAGAACATAGGCAAACATGCTTGAAGCGGTGCTCTCGAGGTAGTTGCGAGGATCCTTTACATCCATCACGTCGTACCATACGCCCGTCTTCTTATCCTGGTATTTCACCACGCTCTTCATTGCCTTATTTAATAAGGTGATGATTTCGCCGCGGCGAGCATAATCTTCAGGCATAGCGTCCAGGCATTCGGTCATTGCCATGACGTACCATCCGAGGGCTCTTGCCCAGGTGTGCTGGCTCTTTCCGTCTTCCTTGTTTGCCCAGAACTGGCTGTGGGTTTCGTCCCATGCATGCTTCCAGAGCTGGGTCTTCTCGTCGTAGGTACGCAGGTCGGTCTTCACAATCTGGTCTACCGCATCGTCGAGAATCTTCTTAGCCTTCTTAGGCTTGAGGTTCTGAACGGCGTAGTTGCAGTAGAAAGGCAGACCCATGAAGATGCCGTCGAGCCAAACCTGGTTGGCGTAGATTGCCTTGTGCCAGTAAACGCCTTCCTTGGTGCGAGGCTGGTTCTGCAGCTGCTTGAAGAGCGTCTTCAGTGCCAGTTCGCTGCTCTTGCTTGGGAAGAGGTTGTGCATGCGGAGGATGAACTTCGCGGTGCGCACATTGTCGAGGTTGAAATCCTCATATTTGTAGCCTGTGATGTTTCCCTTTTCGTCAATCATCTTGGCTGGATATTCTTTCAGGTAGTTGATGATTGCCTCGTTGTTGGCTTCGGCATCAGCTCCCTTGAAGGTGCTCTTTCCGCCTTTGTAATGGAGATAGGTGTCGAGCATACCTTCCATCTCAATGCCCATTACGTAGCTCCACTTTGGCTTCTTGCTGAAGTCGAGCAGGTAAGACTGAGGTACGCGCTGCATCTCGCTGTGGGTGAGCCACTCTGAGTAGGTCTGGTAAGGACGGTCTTCCTTGTTGAGAACCAGGGAGCCGTTGATGATGAGGTTGTCGAACTTCACGTTTCTTGTCTTGCCGGTAACCTTGGTAGGCTGCTTGATTACACCGTCGAACTTACAGTTCTTTACGTTGATGTCATATACGTTTTCTACCTTGTTTCCACCGATGATGAGCACACCGTAGTTGCTCTTCTGGCAGGTAACATCTTCCATGCTCACGTTGCGCACGGTAGGTTCAAATCCGCGGTAGCAAGCCTCTCTTGGTTCATAGTCGAGGTTGATTTTGAGCACGGCTTCCTTACACTGTCCTACGGTAACCTTGCGCATGTGGATGTTCTGGATGAGTCCGCCGCGGCAGTTGTTGGTCTTGATGCGGAGGATGCGCTCCAGGTGAGGAGAGTCCATCTCGCAGTTCTCGGCGTATACATTCTCGCATCCGCCTGAAATCTCAGAACCGATGACTACGCCACCGTGTCCGTCTTCCATGCGGCAGTTGCGGATGATGATATTCTTGGATGGTTTGTTCCAGAGACGACCGTCGTTGTTTCGTCCGCTCTTGATGGCGATGCAGTCGTCGCCGGTGTGGAAGATACAGTTCTGGATGAGTACATTCTCGCATGCCTCAGGGTCGCATCCGTCTCCGTTAGGTCCTTCGTTCCAAACGGTTACGCCGTCTACCGTGATGTCCTTGCAGAGCAGAGGGTGCATCACCCAGAAAGGCGAGTTGATCATCTTTACGTCCTTGATGAGGATGCGCTCAGAGCGTACGAAGTTGACGAGCTGAGGGCGTAGCCCCTGTCCCATACCGAACTTACGCTCATCAAAAGGCACGCCGTCTTCTGCCATTTTCTGCAGTCTGGCGCGGGAGCCCATCTTCTGGTGTTCCTTGGTTACGCCCTCCTTGTATCCGAAGTAAGGGTTGCCGTTCCACTGCCACCATGTATCATTGTTGCCGCCTCCGTCGATGGTACCTTTACCGGTAATGGCGATGTCGGAAACCTTGTAGGCGTAGATGCATGGAGAGTAGTTCCAGCATGCCAGTCCTTCCCATGCGGTGCGAACCAGCGGATAGAGTTTTGGCTCAAAGGCAAACTGCAGTACGGCACCTTCTTCGAGATTCAGTTCTACGAGGCTCTTCATCTCAATGGCTCCTGTGCGCCAGGTACCCTTTGGTATGACTACGGTACCGCCACCTTTCTTAGAGACGAGGGCGATGAGTTTGTTGATTGCCTTCTGGTTCTGTGCAGCCGAAGCGTTCTGCTTGGCTCCATAGGCAGAAATTACATACTTCTTGGTTGCCTGCTTGATGTTAGGCAACTGTATGCTCTGTTCAATGCGCTGATATTCAGCATCGTTCCATCCGTTATCTGCCCAAGCGCAGGTAGGGATGAGGAGCAGAGCAACGAGTAAGGTCTTAAAGAATTTCTTCATTGTCTTTGTTCTAGTTTTATGATTTTTAAATGTATTTATTCGTTTGTATGAATCTGTTTATTCGTTTGTTGGGTTTGATGCTTAACACATCGGTGCAAAGTTACGAATTTTATTTGGAAAACAAGTACAGGTAATGTTAAAATTAAATGTTTTTGCCAAAAAGTTTGGTGTTTTCAAAATAAAATGTTACCTTTGCAACGATATTTAACATTATTAACGCAATAAATTCTAGGAAGCCTATTGATTTAGACATTTACTTAACATAAGATAGATTAAGAAAATGAGAAAACTCAATAATATGACAGACGAAGAGTTGGCCTTGGCTTATGTCGGGGGCGACAACAGAGCTTTTGACCTGTTGCTTTCCCGCAACGAGGAGAAATTGTTCTCTTATATTCTTTTCGTGGTTCACGATGAGGATTTGGCGAATGATATCTTCCAGGAGACATTTGTGAAGGCAATCAGTCGTTTGCATGCTGGGCAGTATTCCTGTTCGGGCAAATTTATCTCGTGGTTAATCCGCATTGCCCATAATGTAATCATTGATGGTTACCGCAGTCATTGTGTATTCCGCATGGTAGAACAGGCTAATGATAATGATCTTTCGTGTTTGCGTGGTGAAGATTTCCAGGCAGATTGTGCCGAGCAGGAGATGGTACGCAAGCAGATTCTCCGTGATGTGAAGAAACTGGTAGATTTTTTGCCGGCTCCACAACGCGAAGTGGTTTTCATGCGTTATTATCAGCAGATGTCTTTCAAGGAAATTGCCGAGTGCACCAATGTGAGCATCAATACGAGTCTGGGAAGAATGCGTTATGCGCTCCTTAACCTCCGTAAGATGGCTAAGGAGCACAATATTTACCTGGATCTCGGTTAGTGGAGTTCTTTCAGGGCATGGATGGTAGCATAAGGGTCTGTGCTCTTGAACACATAACTTCCGCTTACCAGCACGTTTACTCCGGCTTTCACCAGTCTTGGGGCAGTTTCTGCCTGCACACCTCCGTCAACCTCGATGAGTGCCTGACTGCTGCTCTCTTTGATGAGCTGGCGCAGACGGCCTACCTTCTTGATGGTGTTTTCGATGAATTTCTGTCCGCCGAAGCCGGGGTTTACGCTCATCAGCAGTACCATGTCCACATCGCAGATGATGTCTTCCAGCACGCATACCGGGGTAGAAGGGTTGAGGGTGACACCTGCCTTCATGCCTGCTGCATGAATCTGCTGGATGGTGCGGTGCAGATGAGTGCAAGCCTCGTAGTGCACATTCATCATCATGGCGCCGAGCTTGGCTGTCTGCTCAATGTAATTTTCCGGATGCTGAATCATGAAGTGTACGTCGAGGGGCTTGGTGCACACCTTGCTCACGGCTTCGAGCACAGGGAATCCGAACGAGATGTTGGGCACGAAGACACCGTCCATCACGTCGAGGTGGAGCCAGTCGGCCTCACTCTTGTTAATCATTTCTATGTCGCTCTTCAGGTCAATGAAGTTGGCTGAGAGCAACGAAGGGGATATCATTGTTTTCATCTTTCTTCTTCTTTTAGTTAGGATAGCACACCTTTAGCTTCCCATTTTGCACCATGGTATGATAGGAGTAGGCTATCTGCTTGATGAAGTAGATGGTCTGAGCCGAAGGTCTCATTTTCTTTGGTGTAAAAACTTGCTTCATAGGCATGAATCTTTTTTTGAATGAATACTACTTTTATCTGTTGCTTTCAAGAACGGGCATTACTTTCTGTGGAATTTTCTCCGCCTGTTACCTGTCCTCTAGATAAATAACGGCACGTCTGGCAGATTATTACATTTCGGCGAAATATTTTTTTCTTTTCTCCCTAAATATAATGAAATATTTTTTTCTTTCCTCCCTATATATAATAAGGTATAGGGGAGAGAAGGGGAAGAAAAAGTGGGCGAAATGGTAATTTAGATGATAAAATAGTGTTAAATCTTAAAATTTCTCGACAAAAAGTTTGTAGTTTAAAAGAAAAACAGTACTTTTGCAGTAGAAATGAAGAACGAAGGAGAATCTTTTCGTTAAAAGAAAGAAACGCCTCGTTTTAGTAGTAACAAACAATTAAAAAGAAAAAGCAATATGAATACATTCGTATCTACATCATGGTGGTGGCGTAACTCAAGATTCCAAAAGTCGTGAGTCGAGACGCCGTATGTAGATGTGAACAACATAATATACTAGGGGCCTGCCGTAACTTACGACAGGTCCCTTTTCTTTTTACAACGAAAAATAAAAATATAGGAGATATTAACTATGGAAATGAAGGACATTTTGAACAGAATGTTGAACCACGAGGAACTTTCCCGTGAGGAAACCCGCGACATCATTGTAGGAATCACCAAGAGTGAATTTCCTGAGGAACAGATTACAGCCCTGCTCACCGGTTTGCAGATGAGAGGCGTAACGGTAGATGAACTGCTCGGTTTCCGTGACGGAATTCTTGCCACTGGTGTGCCAGCCATCCTGGATTGCGACCGCTACATTGACGTGGTGGGAACAGGTGGTGACCGCAAGAATACCTTCAACATTTCTACCACCTCCTGCTTCGTCATTGCGGGTGCGGGTTACAAGGTGGCAAAGCACGGCAACTATGCGGCTACCTCGGTGAGCGGCGCCAGCAACGTCATCAGGAACCACGGTGTCCAGTTTACCGACGACATGGACAAGCTGAACCGCAGCATCAACGAGGCAGGCATCGTTTATCTTCATGCCCAGCTCTTCGCCAAGGCAATGAAGTTTGTGGGTCCTATCCGCAAGGCTTTGCAGTTTCCTACCGTGTTCAACCTGTTAGGTCCTCTTGTCAATCCTAGTCAGCCTAAGTGCCAGTTGCTGGGTGTAGCCAATCTCGACCAGATGCGCCTTTACAATCAGGTTTACCAGAAGTTGGGCATTGACTACGGTATTGTGAACAGCATCGACGGATATGATGAGATTTCGCTCACCAGTGACTTCAAGGTAACCACCAACAGCTATGAGAAGATTTTCAAGCCTCAGGATCTTGGTTTCGAGATTGCCAAGCCAGAAGAGGTGAGAGGCGGAGCAACAGAGGAAGAGGCAAAGGATATCTTTGATGCGGTGCTTGAAAACCGTGCGCTCCCAGCCCAGAAGAACATCGTTCTTGCCAATGCAGCCTTCGGCATCCAGGTAATGGAGAAGGGTCAGAAGAGCATTGAGGAATGCGTGGAGATTGCTAGAGAGAGCATCGACTCGGGTAAGGCGCTCGCTACCTTCAAGAAATTCGTAGAGATAAACAGGCTTTAAAGGTAAAAAGGTAAAAAAGTAAAAAGGTAAAAAAGTAAAAACGAAAAAAATGGCTGATATTTTAGAGGAAATTGTAGCTCATAAAAGAATAGAGATTGAGCAGCGCAAGCGCTTCATCCAGCCGCGGCAGATGATAACCCTCACCGAGCAGAAGATGCAGGAGGATGGGGGACGGGTTCCGGGCGGAAGCATGAAGGAGGCGCTGATGAACTCGCAAACAGGAATCATCGCTGAGTTCAAGCGCAAATCGCCTTCCAAGGGCTGGATCAAGCAGGAAGGCAAGCCGAGCATCATCCCGCTCGCTTACCAGCAGAACGGAGCCTCGGCGCTCAGCATCCTCACCGACATTGATTACTTCGGTGGATATGATGAGTATATTCAGGAGGCGCGCCATGTGGGCGTTACCCTACCTATCTTATATAAGAACTTCGTGGTTGAGGAATACCAGCTGCTGCAGGCGAGATACTGCGGAGCTTCTGCCGTGCTGCTCATTGCGGCCTGCCTGACCAAGGAGGAGTGTAAGCAACTCATGAACATGGCTCACCAGCTGGGCATGGAGGTGCTGCTCGAGATGCATAATGAGCACGATTTCGAGTATGCTGAACTTGAACCGGATATGTACGGCATCAACAACCGAAATCTCGGAACCTTCTTTACGGATGTAGAGAACAGCTTCAGATTGGCAGAGAAACTCCCGAAGGATGTGTGCAGGGTGAGCGAGAGTGGTATCTCCAACCCGCAGACGGTTCTCCGGTTGAGAGAAGAAGGCGGCTTCAGAGGTTTCCTGATGGGCGAACAGTTCATGAAACAGAAAGACCCTGGCGTGGCGCTTGCAGAATTTATTTCTAAATTATAGGAAGTTTCGCTCCTAACGCCCTGAAAGGACAGAAACAGCAACTTTGCAAGTTTTGCTCCTAACGCCCTGAGAAAGGTAGAAACAGCAACTTTGCAAGTTTTGCTCCTAACGCCCTGAAAGGGCAGAAGCTCCTAGCCCAGGGCATCGCCCTGGGTATAAAGGCAATCAGTAAGGCGCCCTGTAAGGGCAAAAGCTTTATGTTTTGTCTGGAGTTTTAAAGCTTTTGCCCTTACAGGGCGACAGGTTTGCGTCCGTAATTACCCAGGGCGATGCCCTGGGCTAGGGGCTTCTGCCCTTTCAGGGCGTGTGGGACAAAACTTGCGAAACTTAAAACAATAAAGAAAAATGTTAGTAAAGGTTTGTGGAATGCGTGAACCTGATAATGTAAAGCAGGTTGCGCAACTCGGCGTAGATATGATGGGATTCATCTTCTATCCTAAGTCTCCACGGTATGCCAGTCAGGTGGTAGCTCGCTCTGATGCTGACCGCAATGTGTGCAGAGTGGGAGTCTTCGTGAATGATTCCGTTTCCACGATGTTGGACAAGATTCATTCATTCTCCCTGAATGCGGTGCAGATGCATGGAAACGAGAGCAGGCAACTTTGTGAGCAGCTGCGCGAAGCAAGGGGGGATATGAAGATAATCAAGGCCATCAGTGTTTCCACTGCCGGGGACATTCAGAAATATAAGGAATATGTAGGCGCTGTTGACTACTTTCTTTTCGACACCAAATGCAAGACGGTGGGTGGAAGTGGTCAGCAGTTTGACTGGCAGGTTCTGGATGAATATGATGGCGATGTTCCATTCCTGCTGAGTGGCGGCATCGGTCCGGAAGATGCTTCCCGCATCCTGTCTTTCCACCATCCTCGGTGCGTAGGAATCGACCTCAACTCCAGGTTTGAGACAGAACCGGGGGTGAAGGATGTAGAGAAACTCAAGGAATTCTTTTTAAAGGTAAAAAAGTAAAAAGGTAAAAAAGTTAAGGGGTAAAAAAGTAAAAAATAAAAAAGTAAAAAAATGAATAAGATAAATGCATTATTTACAAACAATAAAGACCGCAAGCTTTTGAGCTTGTATTTCTGCGCCGGATGCCCAACTTTGGAAGGTACCGGTGATGTAATTAAGGCGATGGAACGCAAGGGGATAGATATGATTGAGGTAGGAATCCCTTTCAGTGATCCGTTGGCTGATGGTCCTGTTATCCAGAGTGCCGGAACCGTGGCTCTGAAGAACGGAATGACGGTGAAGAAACTCTTCGCCCAGTTGAAGGAAATCAAGGATGAAGTGCAGCTTCCACTCGTGCTGATGGGGTATCTGAACCCAATCATGCACTACGGCATTGAGGCTTTCTTCAAGAGCTGCGTAGAGAGCGGCGTGAGCGGCACCATCATCCCAGACCTTCCTTTTGATGATTATCTGAAGGTGGTGAAACCCATTGCCGACAAGTATGACATCCGTGTCATCATGATGATTACGCCAGAAACCAGCGAGGAGCGCATCCGTTTCATCGATGAGCATACCGATGGCTTCATCTACATGGTCAGCTCCGCGAGCATCACGGGCGCCCAGAGTAGTTTCGGTGATGCCAAGCTGGCTTATTTCAACCACATCAACGGCATGAATCTGCGCAACCCTCGCATGATAGGTTTCGGCATCAGCAACAAGCAGACGCTTACCAGTGCGCAGGACAATGCGGCGGGAGCCATTATCGGCAGCAAGTTTGTAACCCTGCTCAATGAAACCGGTGATCCGGATAAGGCACTGGGTGAACTTTTCGAGGCACTGAAGAAGTAAGTGAAGAGTGAAGAACGAAGAGTGAAGAATTCATCTGTTTCGTTTGTGACTCAACGGCGAAAGCCTAATTTAACATTTAATATTCAACATTTAACATTTCAATATTAAAGCGATGTATCAAGTTGACGAAAAAGGATTTTTTGGAAAATTCGGAGGAGCTTATGTTCCTGAGATATTATATAAATGTGTAACCGAGTTGCAGCAGGCTTACAAGCCAATCATTGAGAGCGAGGAGTTCAAGAAGGAATACCGCGCGCTGCTCAAAGATTATGTGGGCCGCCCTTCACCTCTTTATTATGCCAAGCGCATGAGCGAGAAGTACGGATGCCAGCTCTATCTGAAGCGCGAGGACCTGAACCATACCGGTGCACACAAAATCAACAACACCATCGGTCAGATTCTCATGGCCAAGAAGATGGGCAAGACCCGCATCATTGCCGAAACCGGAGCCGGACAGCACGGCGTGGCTACCGCTACGGTATGCGCCCTGATGAACATGAAGTGTGAGATTTTCATGGGTGCCACCGATGTAGAGCGCCAGCATACCAACGTAGAGCGCATGAAGATGCTGGGAGCCAAGGTGAACCCTGTGCGCACCGGCAACATGACGCTGAGCGATGCCTGCTCTGAGGCCATACGCGACTGGTGCTGCCACCCGCAGGATACCTTCTACATTGTAGGTTCTACTATGGGTCCGCACCCTTATCCAGACATTGTTGCCAAGATGCAGAGCGTCATCAGCGAAGAACTGAAATGGCAGCTGGAGGAGAAGATAGGCCGCGACTATCCTGATTATCTCATCGCCTGTGTGGGTGGCGGAAGCAATGCTGCCGGAACCATCTACCACTACATTGATGATGACCGCGTGAAGATTTATCTGGCTGAGGCTGCCGGACACGGAATAGATACCGATTACACCGCTGCCACCATGCACTGCGGCACAGAAGGCATCATCCACGGAGCCCGTACCCTCGTGATGCAGACCGAGGACGGGCAGATAGAGGAAGCCTTCACCATCAGTGCCGGTCTCGACTATCCGGGCATCGGCCCTATGCACGCCGACCTTGCCACATCGGGCAGGAGCCATGTGCTCGCCATCAAGGACGATGAGGCCATCTACGCCGGTTACGAGCTTACCCGCATGGAGGGCATCATTCCAGCCATTGAGAGTGCGCACGCCGTGGCAGCCCTGAAGAAGATGAAGTTCAAGAAGGATGATGTGGTGGTGCTCACCGTGTCAGGCCGTGGCGACAAGGATGTAGAAACGTATTTGAGCCATAAGGAAATGGCAGGAGAGTACGGAAACTTCTAATAGCAAAGATTTAATTTTTAAAATGGCAAAGTTTAGTTACAAGACAGTTACCCGCAAGATTCTCGCCGACCTCTATACGCCGGTGGGAGTCTACATGCGGCTGAGAGATATTTATCCGCAGTCGGCTCTGATGGAGAGTTCCGACTATCATGGCTCCGAGAATTCGCGCTCCTTCATCGGTGTGCATCCGCTGGCAAGCATCGCCGTGAGTCATGGTGAGGTCATCAAGACCTATCCCGACGGAAGAGTAGAGAAAGAGCAGCTTCCTGCCTTTGGTGCCGGTAAGGGCGAGGAGTGCAAACTCGCCATCTCAAAGAGTATCAACGACTTCATCTCTTCCTTCCATGTTGAGGGCGAGAGCAAGGAGTTCTGCGGACTCTACGGATTCACCACCTTCAATGCGGTGAGATATTTTGAGAATATCCCGGTCAAGGATACCACCATGGAGAAGAATGATGCGCCCGACATCTATTACATCATGTATAAGGACATCATTGTCTTCGACCATTTCAACAACACCATGGAGCTCATTGCGCTCCAGGAAAGTGAACACTCTTCACTTCCTGAGCTCGATGAACTGCTCAAGGCGGTAAACAAGGCCAATGTGAAGCCTTACGATTTCCACCCTGTGGGCGAAACCTTTTCTACGCTCACCGATGAGGAGCACAAGGCCAACATACGCCGCTGCATACAGCACTGTCTGCGCGGAGACGTATTCCAGATTGTGGTGAGCCGCCGCTTCGTACAGAAATATGAGGGCGATGATTTCAAACTCTACCGTGCGCTGCGCAGCATCAACCCTTCGCCTTACCTCTTCTATTTCGACTTCGGCGGATTCCGCATCTTCGGTTCTTCGCCTGAAACCCACAACCGCATCGTGGGCAACAAGGCGTTCATCGACCCGATTGCCGGAACCACCCGACGCACAGGAGATATGGAGCAAGACCGCAAGGCTGCCGAATTCCTGCGCAACGACCCGAAGGAGAATGCTGAGCACGTGATGCTGGTAGACCTGGCACGCAATGATTTGAGCCGCAACTGCCATGGGGTGAAGGTAGATTTCTACAAGGACATGCAGTTCTACAGTCATGTCATCCATCTCGTGAGCCGTGTGAGCGGAGAGCTGGATGAGCATGCCGACCACATCAAGGAGTTTATTGATACCTTCCCTGCCGGCACGCTGAGCGGTGCACCTAAGGTGAGAGCGATGCAGATTATCTCAGAGCTGGAGCCTCACAACCGCGGTGCCTACGGAGGCTGTATCGGTTTTATCGGTCTGAACGGCGACCTGAATCAGGCCATCGTGATACGTACCTTCATTAGCCGAAACGGCGAACTCTGGTTCCAGGCGGGTAGTGGAGTAGTGGCAAAGAGCAATGATGAGTATGAGCTGGAAGAGTGTAACAACAAGCTCGGTGCGCTGACCAAGGCGATTCACATTGCAGAGAAGCTCTAATTTAACATTTAACATTTAACATTTAACATTTAACATTTAACATTTAACATTGACAAAAGATGAAAGTAGTAATCATAGATAATTACGATTCCTTTACCTATAATCTTGCCCATCTGGTAAAGGAGTTGGGAGCTGACGTTACGGTGTTCCGCAACGACCAGTTCCAGTTGCCGGAGCTGGAACGCTTCGACAAGATCATTCTGAGTCCGGGTCCGGGCATTCCGTCGGAGGCGGGACTGCTGATGGATGTTATCCGCAAGTATGCAGGCCGCAAGCCGATGCTGGGCGTATGTCTGGGTCATCAGGCCATAGGCGAGGCGTTTGGAGCCAAGCTTACCAATCTTTCTGAGGTGTATCATGGAGTGGCAACCCCCTGTACCCAGTTTGGCAACGATGTTATTTTCGACGGGTTGGACAAGCGCATAGAGATTGGCAGATACCACTCTTGGGTGGTAGACCGCTCGGGATTCCCTGACTGTCTGGACGTTACGGCAGTAAGCGATGATGGTTGCATCATGGGTCTGAAGCATAAGAACTATGATATTCATGGTATCCAGTTTCATCCGGAAAGCGTGCTGACGCCAGACGGCAAGAAGATGGTGAGAAACTGGTTGGAAAAAGCTTAATGACCTTAATGACCAATGACCTTAATGACCACCATGACCGCATGGTGGTTGTTGAGGTTTTTTTGTTTTATGATAAGAAAAAGCAAAGCCTGACGCTCTCTCGAGTGCCAGGCTTTTTTACTAACATCTAACCCTCGCTACAATCCTCTCACGAGTTTCGCGAAGCATATTACCTAAACTGTTATTTCCCTTATGGGGAGAATACAAAAAATTTAATATATTTTCAAAAAAATCACATATCCCAAGCCACTGCACTCGCACCGAGTACGGCAGCTGAGCTACCATCAAGGGTAGAAACAAGGAACTTAGCCTTGCCCTTGAAGATGCGGAGTACGTGCTCATCATAAGCCTTCTGGATAGGCTTCATGATCAGGTCGCCAGCCTTGGTCAGACCACCGAAGAAGACGAAAGCCTCTGGTGAAGAGAAGGCAGCGAAATCAGCACAAGCCTCACCGAGCATCTTGCCGGTGAACTCGTATACGCGCAGAGCCAGCTTGTCGCCCTTGCCAGCAGCAACGCTCACATCATAAGATGTAATATCCTCTGGGTTCATCTCGCGGAGCAATGAAGGCTCATCGCTCTTCTCGAGAAACTCGCGTGCTGTGCGAGCCACACCTGTGGCAGAGCAGTAAGCTTCGAGACATCCTGT
>ERZ1026862.327-NODE-327-length-31370-cov-36.496439_pt1 | contig 31370 bp, 27 predicted proteins | sample MGYA00380161_ERZ1026862 | MGnify/ENA primary metagenome ERZ1026862 (study PRJEB33269, sample SAMEA4719797) | human gut metagenome | biome: human-associated habitat; feature: organic feature; material: feces | place: Cameroon | collected 2013-10 ... | reverse complement strand
ATAAACCGATGATATATTACCCAATATCAGTATTGATGTTGGCAGGTATCCGTGAGATACTCATTATTTCAACACCATTTGATTTGCCAGGTTTCAAGCGCCTCTTAGGCGATGGAAGCCAGTTCGGTGTGAAGTTTGAGTATGCCGAGCAGCCATCACCAGATGGCTTAGCCCAAGCCTTCATTATCGGAGAGAAATTCATTGGCAATGATTCCGCTTGCCTCGTATTAGGCGATAACATTTTCTATGGAGCAGGCTTAAACCAGATGCTGCATCAGGCAGTAGTTGATGCCGAGCAGAACAACAAGGCAACCGTTTTCGGTTACCGCGTCAGCGATCCAGAGCGCTATGGCGTGGCAGAGTTCGATGAGCAGGGCAATTGCCTGAGCATCGAAGAGAAGCCAGAGCACCCAAAGAGCAACTACGCCGTAGTAGGCCTCTACTTCTATCCTAATAAGGTAGTAGAAGTAGCCAAGAACATCAAGCCATCCGCTCGTGGTGAGTTGGAAATCACCACCGTGAATCAGGAGTTCTTAAACGATAAGCAGTTGAAGGTACAGACCATGGCAAGAGGTTTCGCCTGGCTCGATACCGGAACACATGATTCCCTTTCAGAGGCATCCACCTTTATCGAAGTCTTGGAGAAGCGCCAAGGCTTGAAGGTTGCTTGCTTGGAAGGTATCGCATACCGTCAAGGTTGGATTACCGCAGAACAGTTGAGAGAGAATGCTCAGCCAATGTTGAAGAATGACTATGGCAAGTATCTCCTTTCCATTCTTGAAGAGAAAGATCAAACATTAAAAAAGAATTTAGAATATTAGAAAACAATGAATATACTCAAAACTGATATAGATGGAGTACTCATTATAGAGCCACGCCTCTTCCGCGATGCTCGTGGCTACTTCTTTGAGAGCTTTAGCGAGCGGGAGTTTGAAGAGAAAGTAACCCCAATCTTGGGGCACGGTGTTCACTTCTGCCAGGACAACGAGTCTATGAGCAGTTATGGCGTTATGCGAGGTCTGCATTTCCAGCGCCCACCATATACACAGAGTAAATTGGTACGCTGTGTAAAGGGTAGAGTGCTCGATGTTGCAGTAGATATTCGCAAAGGCTCCCCTACTTATGGAAAGCATGTAGCTGTAGAGCTGACAGAAGATAATCATCTCCAGTTCTTCATTCCAAGAGGCTTTGCTCATGGTTTTGCCGTGTTAAGTGAAACCGCAGTTTTCCAGTACAAGTGTGATGAGTTCTATCATCCTGAGGCAGATGGAGGCATCTCTATCTTAGATGACAGCCTCGGCATTGATTGGAAGATACCAACCGAGCATGCGATACTCTCAGAGAAAGATACCAAGCATGACTTGTTGAAGGACTTTGTTAGTCCATTCGACATCAACGTGGATTTATATTAATGTAATCTAGCATTATGCGTTACTTTAGCCCTTTAGAAAAACAGATTGTTTCAGCTTTGATTGGATTAAAGAACCCTCCAGAGAATGTCTTTGGAATGGTTATGCAGTCAATACTCTTTTCGAAAGGAAAGTTGGCTTTGCTTGTAGTAAATCAAGGAAAAGATGGCATGTTGTTATTGCCAAATAGAGATTTGAAGACTATAACTACCAGTATGACAGAAATGGTTGAATTTATATCCTTGATGGAGTTCTTGGAGAAAGAACGACTTATATATGTTCAATCATTCCCATTGACTTGCGATGTCTCTCTGTTTTATGAAGGATCAAGTATCTATTTGGACATTACGAGGGATGAATACAATAACTTTTCATCAACAATTAGTCCAGGAGAGAACTTTGTGCGCAATTCCAATGGCTACCAAGTTTGGCAAATGGGTAGTGTAGTCTTGAGTTCTGTATGTGGAATAACTGATTTATGTGAACGTTTGCTTCACTATCTCAATGCTGTGATTTATCCGACAGAAACTCTTCGTGGATTAGTTAGAAATGATTTCCTAACAGAAGAGGAATTGCAATGTAGGGCTCAATTGAAAGAGGCCAAAAAGTCGGTTCGTATAAGCGCAATAGCATTTTTCTTGTCTATATGTTCAATTGTTGTATCACCGATAATTTCAGTTTGGGTAAGTAATCGTTATGGATATTCTACTCTCAATGAAAAACAGATGCAGCGACTTGAATCCGGGATAAAGAAAGTGTGTGAAACTGATTCCATTGTGTATGATAGAAGGTTTCTAAATAAGTAATTTTATGGCAAATCCTAAATTAGATTTTTTCCGTTTTAAGCTGAAGCATAAGTCTGGAGAGGAAAAGACTTTTCGAGATTTTATGCTAGAATGTGGTAAATGCAAGCAACAAGATACTGATTTTAAGATATTCAATAAGTTATATGAATATTTTATGAAAGAACTTAATGCTGATTTTGTAAAAAATGAATCAATCAAGAAAGTCATGACCTTGATTAGTAATAAAATCAATAAGCATTGGGATGAGCAACCACGACCAGAAGCTGGTAAGTATATAATTGCTGGTGTAGTTAATGGTGGCACTTATGGCAAAGATCGAATAGTGTCTAAATTAGGTAAAAAGGATGATACTAAAAAATTATCGGAAGACCAGCCTGTGTTGCAGTATTATTATATCTTCCTTTATTTACCGCTTGATCATAATGAAGGTTTTGTCATGATACATACTGATAGTGCCGATGAGTCTATTTCAAATTTTGCACGAAAGTATATTGCTGATTTATTTACTATTGGCGATTATCAGAAACCTTTGATGAGAATATTTGTACCCCAAATCTTCCAGGAAGAATATCGAAAGGGAGCTGTCATCTCTAGTATGACATTCAAGACAACGTATGTGGATAATCAGATAGAAGATGATGATCCTATAAAAGATATGATGGAGGATTATGATGTAAAAATAAGCATTACACCACGAGGTAAAGGCGAAAAAGGATTGGACAGAATGAAACAACTAAGGGATTATCTCTTGTGTAGATCTTTTGGTGCAGATAGTTATTCCAAGCGATTAGGGGAATTTGACAAATGTACTGTAAATACAGTTAATAAAAGCACAAAGTCAAGCAAAACTTTTGATTGGAATATGAGAGAAGCTGAACTCATTCCTGTCGTGTATCTCAAAGATAAGGTGAACATTAAAGATGATGGTACTGTTGATTTTGTAGGATTGGATAAGTATTGCAAGGATTTGTTTGAAACACAGATATTGCAAGAACTAAGACCAGATTTATATGTTGACGGAATGGTTTAAAGCTATGATGATATTTGTAAGAAAAGGATATCAAACTATAACAATGGATGTAAATGGAAAAAAGTTTTCTGAAAAATCCATTTATGGTTATTATATGTTCTTTTTTACTTTGTCATTATTGTGTGTTATTACCTTACCCAAAGGATTCGATGTTACCTTTGTAGACTACATAAAGGATATTTTTTCTATATTCATTGGATTCTTTGTGACGGCTTTAACTGTCATCTATGACAAGCTTAATATCACAAAGATACCGTCACAAGAAGAAAAAGATAATATGTCAGCAGATAAGAGACCTAGTTCAAAGGATATTATTAGGGTGAAACAGGAACACAATTATGTTATTCGTTTTTTCTATTCTATAGGTTTCAATATTCTTTATGCGTCGTTGACTTTACTTTTGTTAATTCCGTTTTTATTTTGGAATAGTTTCTTCTCTATGGACTTGTCTGAATATCGTTTTGTTGTGCCATCAGATTTAAGCAGAGAGACCATATTTGTGGGAGGTCATGTAGTTTTTATATTTATATACAGGTTACTTGTCATATTTCTTATAGTTAAAGTATTCTTCTATACAGTTTATATGATAACTAGTCTCTTACAAGTTTTAATATCAAAGAAAAAAATATAATATGGATTTTAAAGAAGCATATATAGATAAGATGATTTGTCATAGATTCAGCTTAGACAAGAATAAATGTTTGATAAATCATAGAGACATGGATATGGAGAAGTTGGACCAAATTTTTCTGAAGGACTTTTTCATTAAGCCTTTTAATCGTGAAAAAATCCAGTATTCATTTGTCCATTCTATAGATTTGAGATATAATATAGTTTATAATACTGTCATAGATATTTTTAATGGTGGTGATTTCATCGAAAACTCTATATCTATCTTTAAATATTTAGATAGTGTTTCCACTTTGCCAACAATAAAGGATGGGGACATATTTATCGTAAAAATAGAGGATGTTTTAGTTGGTGAAACATATTGTGAGGCTGTAGGTATCTTCAAAATTGAGACCAAAAATGAATTTATAGAAACAACCGTTGACTCATCTGGCAATATGAATGTTTCCGTAAAAACTGGCTATACTTCACAGAAAATGGATAAAGCCTGTTTGATAGTCTTAACAGAAGATATGCCTGTCGGTTTCATAATTGATAAATCTAAAGATTCCAAGTTCTGGAGACAAGACTTTTTGGGAATGGAAACAAAGGTAACTCCCTATAGTCAGTCTAAAGCTCTTGTTGACTTGATGGAAAACTTTGTTAAGGACAAGTTGATAAAGGAGTCAACCATTTCAAAATCTGCACAAGTTGAACTTGTGAACAACTATACTGAATTGGTATCAAAATCAGAAAGCTTGGATATTAAAGATTTACAAGCCAAAGTATTTCAAGACAAGAAAGTTCTGAGTATGTTTGAGGAATACCGCAAGATATATGAAGAACGTGAGAATGTCAATCTTGAAACACGTTTGGACGTTGACAAAACGGCTTTGAATATTCCTCGAAAGTTGCGTAAGATAAAACTGGATGATACAGTAGAGTTGTGCTTAATGAAAACAGGAAATTTCATAGAACGTGGATTTGATGAGAATAAAGGTAGGAGTTATTATAAGATATATTTCTCAAAAGAGAAATAATACATTTAATGTTGCATGTTGTTCGAATTGAAACTAACTGTGGTAATATACAATGGAATATTTAAAATTAGAATTAAACGAAATCAAGAATATTAAGCATGCTGATCTGGAACTGCCATTTGATAATGGTATATATACCTTTGTAGGGGCAAATGGATGCGGAAAAAGTACTTTAATGCTTTCTATGGCCCAGCTGCTTTCTAATATCCAGTTACAAAAGTTAAAAGCTGGAGATGTAACAGAAGACTCATTTGTACAATTTGTTGTTGGTACAAAAACGCAAAAATGGGCTTGGTCGCCTAAAAAGAAACTTTTTAGCAATGGTGACAAACTGAAATACAATGGAATGTATGAAGGAAGCCTATTTTATGGGACAAGATTTGAGGATTCTACTAATATTGAGCAAATGATTCAAGATGGTAAAATCACAAAAGATAGAATTGTAGATGCTGATAAAAGAGTAAAAGAGCAACTAAGCTATATCATTCATGGAGATTTAGACCATTATGATACTTTGATGAGACTGAAGAACAAAAAAGTAGCAGAGGATTTAGGCATAAAAAATAGACCTTATTTTATAAATGTAGGTTCCTATTTGATAAGCCAATATCGTATGAGTTCTGGAGAATGTCTTCTTATTTCGTTACTTCACTTCTTGTACAACTCAATAGAGCGAAGGTCTCTACCAGTTGATCAAAAGGTATTAGTGCTGATTGACGAGTTGGAATTAGCTTTGCATCCAATCGCAATAAATCGTCTAATGGAATATTTACAAGAACTCGTAGAAGAACATTCGAATCTTGTGATTTTTCTTTCAAGTCATTCACCTGAAGTAATACGAAGAATGAAGCCATCTTCTTTGTACAAAGTAAATAATGAAGAAGGCATCGTTTCTTTGGAAACAAATTGCTATCCAAGTTATCTTATTCGAGATTTATATAGCAATGTATCTCCTGATTATTTGTTCTTAGTAGAAGATCATTTGGCTCAGTTGGTTGTTAATAAAGTCTTATCAACACATTGTCTGCGTAATAGTAAATTAATTCATTGTGTCCCTGTGGGTGGCGCAAATAATGTTTTAGAATTACACAAAGAATTATATTCAAAGAAAGTCTTGGGAACGAATACAAAGATTATTTCTATCTTGGATGGTGATATGCAAGGTCATTTGACTAAAGAACAGAAAAGATTACCCTGTCTTTTTTTGCCAATTCCAAGTGTAGAGAAGTTCTTATATTCTGTTATAAAAGAGAATAGAGATAAAAAACTCAGAAAAATCATCAAGGACAAGTACTTTGTTGTAACTTCATTGGATAATATAATTGCTGAATATAATAAAGGAACATTGAATGGAAATGCTGATAATAATAAAAGTTTTTACAATGTTTTATGCAAGAATCTAAAAGATATTGGTACTTCTGAGGATACATTTATTAGTGGATTATGTGATGACATTATGACCAATGTTGACTTTACTAAATTCGCTAATGATTTAAAGAAAGTATCAGAAGAAATGTAAATTATTAGTTAATGTCAAATCAATCAAATAACAACAAGCGAATAGCGAAGAATACGCTTCTTCTTTACTTCCGTATGCTCTTTATGATGGTGGTGTCGCTGTACACGAGCCGAGTCATACTGAATGCATTGGGAGTAGAGGACTTCGGTATCTATAATGTGGTAGGTGGCGTAGTGGCGATGTTCACTGTCATATCTGGATCGCTCTCAGCGGCCATAAGCCGATTTATCACATACGAATTAGGAAAGGGAGATCAAAGTAAGCTCAACAGGATATTCTCTGCTTCTGTAACCATACAATTGTTACTGTCTCTGATAATCGTGGTTTTGATAGAATCTGTGGGCGTATGGTTCTTGAATGCCAAGATGACGATACCAGCGGAGAGAATGATGGCTGCCAACTGGGTGCTACAATTCTCCATCGTTACTTTCGTCATAGGTTTGATAAGTGTACCCTATAATGCAGCCATTATAGCACATGAGAAGATGTCGGCATTTGCCTATATCAGCATCTTGGAGGCAGTCGGCAAGTTGGCGATAGCTTTCTTGATTATGGTTTCGCCAATAGACAGATTGATATTCTATGCCATCTTGATGTGTATGGTAGGTTTGATTATTAGATTTACTTATGGTCATTATTGCAAGAAACATTTTGCAGAATGTACCTACCATTTCCATTGGGATAAGGAGATATTGACGAAAATGTTTGGATTTGCAGGATGGAATTTCATAGGTGCGGCATCAGCGGTATTGAGAGACCAAGGAGGCAATGTGGTCATCAATATGTTCTTTGGACCATCTGTGAATGCAGCCAGAGGTATTGCTAATCAAGTGAATAATGCCATCACTGGATTTGTGCAGAACTTCATGACGGCTGTCAATCCTCAGATTACCAAGTCTTATGCATCTGGAGATAGAGATTACATGATGACCTTGATATTCCAAGGCGCACGACTCTCTTTCTACATGCTGCTGTTGCTATCCTTGCCAGTTTTGCTCAATACGCATTATATATTAGTAATATGGCTGAAGTTAGTTCCTGAACATGCTGTATTGTTTGTGCAATTGATATTGGTCTTTGCGATGTGTGAATCCATATCCAATCCTTTGATTACAGCCATGTTGGCAACTGGTAAGATAAGGAATTATCAGATTGTGGTAGGTGGATTGCAGATGATGAATCTACCAATCTCATATATTTGTCTTCGCATGGGAGCAATGTCTGAAAGTGTGTTAATTGTGGCAATTATCATTTCACAGTGCTGCTTGGCAGCTCGACTATATATGTTGCGAGGATTGATAGGCCTTTCTTCCATCCAATATATGAAGAAGGTATATTTCAATGTACTTGGAGTAGCAATACTTGCTTTTGCTGTCCCTGCTTTGCTTTCTTACTATATGCAAGAATCGTTTTTGTCATTTGTGGTGATTACAATGTTGGCGATGGCTTGTACATGTATTGTGGAGTTTTATGTTGGATGTACAAAGAAGGAAAGAGCATTTGTAATAGATAAGGTCAATAAGGTAATACAAAAAGTGAAGAAGAAATGAAACAACGCAATTATTCTATAGATGTATTGAAGTTTATCTGTGCGGTTCTCGTAGTTTTTCTACATACTGATTTCAAGTGGCATGATATGATTTTACCTTTTACAAGATGTGCGGTGCCATGTTTCCTAATGATTTCTGGCTTTCTTCTATATTCGAGTGAAGGCATTGGACAAGAAAGATTGAGGCGCAACATCAAGCATATTCTACATATTTTCTTATGGTCAACTTTGCTTTTCTTTATTTACAAAGAGGCTTTGTCAATAGTCCATGGAGAACTGTTTGTGCCATCTTTTAAGCAGTGGGTCTTCTTCCTTATCTTTAATGAAAATCCATTTGCAGGACATCTATGGTATTTGGGGGCATATCTTTATGTTCTGTTGATTATGGTGGCTGTAGATAAGTACAATCTCTGGAAGTATATGCTTTGGTTCACCCCTTTGCTACTTATGGGGGATTTGGTGCTTGGAAAGTATAGTCTTCTCCTGCTTGGCAAAGAATACCCTTTTGTGTATGTACGCAATTTCCTCTTTGTAGGTATTCCGTATTTTATGTTGGGCATATGGTTTAAAAAACATTTTGGTAAGCTATTGAAAATCAATAGATATATTTATTCGGGGGGGGTAATTCTGTTCACATTTACATCAATAATGGAAAAGACAATACTATTGGATTTAGGTAAGAGTCCGATGAGAGAACATTATTTGAGTACGACATTTCTTGCGATTTGCTTGTTTATGTTTGTGCTGTCATTTAAAAATGTACATAGTTCGAAAGTATCCCAATTAGGTGAAAGAGATTCCTTGTACGTTTACGTCTTCCATCCTTTGTTTGTTATGACATTGCCTATGATAATCAAGCGGATACCAATAGATTTATCTTCTATTTACCAATATACCGCACCCCTTATAGTATTAGTTATGACAATTATATTTACTGTGTTAATGAGAAAAATCAAATTGATAAAATGATAGAAATAAAGAATCCTGCTGATTGTTGTGGATGTACTGCTTGTGCCAGCATCTGCAATCATGATGCAATAACGATGAAGCCAGATGTGCTTGGCTTCCTTTATCCGGAAGTGGATAAGGAGAAGTGCGTGGATTGTGGCTTGTGTGAGAAGGTATGTGCTTTCAATGACCATTATGATACGAGCTTGAATCTAGATAAGCCTTTAGCATATGGAGCTCGCCATAAGGATATGAATGAGGTAGAAACAAGTCGTAGTGGTGCAGCCTTCATTGCCATTTCTGATTATATATTGGAACAGGGTGGTGTTGTCTATGGAGCCGGTTACACGGACCATTTCCGTGTAGTTCATAAGCGTGCGACAACAAAAGAAGAACGTGATGAATTTAAAGGCAGTAAGTATGTGCAAAGCGATATGACAGGCGTGTTCCGTCAGGTAAAGCAAGATTTGCGTGATGGATTGACGGTATTGTTCTCAGGTACACCTTGTCAAACTTCAGGTTTGAATTCTTATATTGGCAAGCGATTGAGAGAGAATCTTTTCTTGGTTGATATCGTTTGTCATGGCGTTCCAAGTCCATATATGTGGAGAGATTATATAGCCTATTTGGAAAAGAAACAAGGGGCTCCTATAGTATGGGTTAACTTTAGAGATAAGCAAAAGTATGGTTGGGCAGCCCACCATGAAACGTTTAAATTTAAAAACGGGGGGGGCAAAATGAGCTTTACATTTCTATTCTATAAACATATTATGTTCCGCAAATCATGCGGAAAGTGCCATTTCGCCAATACCAAGAGACCAAGTGATATTACCATTGCTGATTTTTGGGGATGGGAAAAAACTGACCCAGATTTCAATGCGGATAATAAAGGAGTTTCTTTGGTATTATTGAATACAGAAAAAGGTCGCAATCTTTTTGAGGCTGTTAAGAATAAAATGAATACATTCCCAGCTAAATTTGAAGATTGCCTGCAGCCGAATATGCTGCATCCTTCTGAGATCCATCCGAAGCGTGACCAATTTGAAAAGGAATACGCAAAGAAAGGTTTTAAGTATGTGTATTTTAAATATGGTGAAGAAGGATGGAGAAATAAATTGTTTTGGTATAAAAAGAAAATAAAAAGATTTTTACTTATTAGATAAAAGATGAGAAAGATGAAAATCGGAATATTAACTTTCCACTATGCATGTAATTATGGAGCCTTGTTTCAGGCTGTGTCTCTTTTTGACTATTTGGTGTCGCTGGGTCATGAAGTCTATATGATTGATTATCATAATAAAGAGATAGAGAAAAGTTACACTATATACCCATCGACTGCATCCAATAAGAATTTTAGATTCTATCTGACTTTGTGCTTACGAATCTTAATGCGGATTATTCGTTTCCATAATTTCAGAAGATTTATACGTCAAAATTTAAAGATGATTAATCTTGGCGATATACAAAGCCTTGATTACATAGTTGTGGGAAGTGACCAGGTTTGGAACACGAAGCTGACTAATGGTTATGATTCTTATTATTGGGGAGATTTTCCTTTTAAGGGACATATATTCTCTTATGCAGCAAGTATGAATGCTGTGGCCTTGACCGATGAAGATAAAAAAAGCATATCTCTGCGTTTGTCTAATTTTAGTTCTATATCAGTTAGGGAAAGAGCAATGTTGCAAATGTTAAGTCCTGTAACGGATAAAAGACTTTGTTTGGTGTTAGATCCAACTATGTTGAATGATACTGCTTATTGGCAAAAACGTTGTGAGAATAAAGGCGGTAATGAAAAGTATGTATTAGCTTATCCTTTGCGAGATGGAAATACTGTTTTGGCTATAGCTAAGGCTATTGCAGATGAAAAGAAATATAAATTGAAAATTATAAAAGGTGATACAGGCTGGAATCCATTTACAAATATATATAATACTGCTGGTCCTCAAGAGGTATTATCTTTGATAAATGGTGCAGAGTTTGTTGTTACATCATCTTTTCATGGTACGGCTCTGTCTATATTACTAAAAAAACAATTTTATACCATAAAATGTAGAGATGGTAATAATGTAAGGACAGAAAGCATTTTAAATCTTCTTCAGCTAAAGGATAGGATGATAGAGAACATATCAGAAATTGACGTTTCCTCATCTATTAATTATTCAAATGTAGAAGAAATATTGAATATTGAAAGAGAAAAGTCAAGAACGTTCATAAAAAATAGTTTATATGAATAATGTTTTAAAATTCATAGTTTTATTCCTATTTTTTACTGAATTTTTTCAGTATGTAGGTTTCAAAATAAAGGCATCTGTCTTAACTCTCGCTTTAGCCTGTTTTGTTGTGTTGGAATTTATGAAAAAATCAGAGTTCTCATTGCTGATAAAACTGTTTGCTTGTTTCATTTTCTTTTCATGTATTTCCTCCTACGTATATAGAGGGCAAACTAATTTGTTTACAACATTTACTCAGTGCTATTTTTATTTGAGTTTGGCATTTTATTTCGTCTGTTCTTGGTTGAAAATTAAGACATATGAATTAGAGAAATCTTTAGTTATAGTTGGCTTTATTTCGATTGGAGCTTATTTTCTACAAAATGCAGTATATCCTGCAGTGATTTTTGCAGATGCTAAAAATGATTATTCTTCAGAACTAAGAATAAGAATGTGTGGATCATTGATTTATTCTTTTCTGTTTTTCTTTGGAATAAATAAGTATATAATAAATAAATCGTCAAAATATTTGTTATGCTCAGTTCTTGCATTCATCTGTATTATAATCATGGGATTTAGATCACTTACTGTATCCTTGTTAGCATTGGGCGCATTGGAATATTTCTATGTATCTGGAGTCTCTGTAAAACGACTAAAGCAACTTTTGCCACTTATATTGATTGTAATAGTTGTTTCTCAAATTGATATTGTCCAAAACAAGGTGGCAGAGATGCTTGCAAGGCAAGAAAGAGGTGATAGTTTTGACAATTCTGATTATATTCGTTTTGTCGAGTTTGATTATTATTGGAATTATTACTTTAAAGATGCCTATGAACGCTTTTTTGGAAGTGGATTGCCTGTACAGGGCACGGCTTTCTATAATTTTCAAATGAAAAATTTCAGTTGTAACCTTTTTTGGAATGATTGGGGCTTATTGGGTATGAGTTGGATTTTTGGTATACCAACAGTTATTATACTATATTTTATGTATATAAAAGTCATTGTTTCAAATCTTCCTAAAGAATATACATATTTGAAAGCAATATTTGCTTTTCTTATTTTAACGTCTTTGACTTCGGCTGAGGCTTTTAGGCCAGGTAATTTGTTATTGCAGGGGGCTTTCTTGTATTTAGTTATGTCCATTAAAAATAGTATTAAGTAGATATGATAAAAAAAATTCACTATTGTTGGTTTGGAGGTAAAGACAAGCCAGCGGATGTTTTAAATTATATTGAAACTTGGAAAAAAAATATGCCAGATTTTGATATAATAGAATGGAATGAGGGCAATTTTGATATACAACAGTGTGCATTTGCTTCACAAGCTTATTATCTTAAAAGATACGCTTTCGTTTCGGATTATGTTAGAATGAAAGTGTTATATGAATATGGAGGTCTATATTTGGATACCGATATAAAAATGTTTAAGTCCTTGGCTTGCTTATGCAAAGAAGGTGACTTTGTTGGACTGGAATGTGATGGTCGATATGGAACAGGTATTATTTATGCAAATCCAAAAGCTCTGTGGATAAAAAAGATGATAGATTTTTATGAATCTCATTATTTTATAAAAAATGGAGGTATGTTAAGGACTACTCCCAATACCTATCTACTCACATCTTTCTTTCCAAATAGTTCTATTGGTATAAAAATTCTTCCTTTTGATTATCTTACGGCTAAAGATTGGAAAACAGGCGAATATAAAATTACAGAAAATACTTATTGTATTCATGAATATTCGAAATCATGGGTTAAAAAAAATCGAAAAAATTATGGACCAAAATTTAGAATGAAAAATCTAATAAAATTGGTCCAATGGTTTTGTTCGCATGTTATACTCAATCGTTAGTGAAATTGGCTAAAATTTATTAAGTAATGAAAATTTCAATAATAGTAGCAATATACAATATTCAGGATTACATTGATGATTGTGTAAATTCAATCATCTCCCAGTCTTATGGTAATTTTGAGCTTTTGTTGGTAAATGATGGCTCTACGGATGGTAGTCTTGCTCTTCTGAAAGAATGGGCATCGAAAGATGCTCGTATCAAAGTAATCGACAAGCCAAATGGGGGCTTGTCGTCAGCACGCAACGAGGGACTGAAGTATGCGTCAGGAGATTATGTTCTGTTTGTTGATGGTGATGACTGGCTTGCCAAGGATGCTTTGCTATCTGCGAAAGACTTTGTGGAGAATCATGGTGATGTGGACATGCTTTGCTTTGACTATTGGGCATATTATTCAGATTCTGATAAGAAGTTGATTTCATATGAAGCAGCTACAGGTGTCCATAAAGGAGTGGATTTCTTTAGAAATAGTGTTTTTAAACTGACAGCTTGGAGTAAGTTTTACAAAAGACAGTTTTTGAGTAAAATAGGCTTGTTCTTTCTTGAAGGCCGTTTGCATGAAGACTTATCTTATACGATTCCTTTGTGCTTCTGTTCGGAAAGAATTGGCTATATTAATAGTCCTTTATATTTTTATAGACAAAATAGACAAGGATCTATAATGAATAAAGTAAGTCGAAGGAATGTCTTGGATTTTTCTCATGCATTGTGTTTCGATTATTATTTTCTAAAAGAAAGAAAGCTATTGAATGAATATGTTAGTAGATGGTTAATCAATGGTTTCTATAAAGCTTGCTTTACTTCTGAAACAAATTTTCAAACATTGTACTCTTGTTTTAAGGAGAACAAAGTTGATATAGTTTGCAAAGAAATGGGTGAAGGTGTTATGTTTTTTTTAAAACTATGGTGTTATCATTCAATAGCACGAGGAAAAAAGAAATTAAAAAGTATCTACTTGAAAATCGTATAGATGCCTTCTCATTTGTGAGATAGATATTTAAGAAAAAACGTTAATTAAAGGTCAAGTGAAATTATGATATTACTTCAAAGTTATTCATCTCCATCAGTAATGTCAGCTGATTCCGGAGTATATAATGTAATTAAACAACGCTTTCCTAATTTGAGAGTCTTGTTTGAAAAGAATGAAAATATTGGAGAAGTTCGCATTACGAAAATCCTAAAATTAGCTTTGCAAGCCAATTTGTTATCCAAAACTGGTGAAATGATATTTGGATGGGGAGGTGATTTGGCAGTGTATGCATGGGCTATAGGAAAAATGTTTTTTACAAAGCGTTTATATTATAGTCAAAATTTAATATTCCGTGAAAGTTCAAATTTAGGAATAAAAGGGAAAATACGGTATTGGCTCTATCGCAAAGCTTTGAGAAGTAAGAATTTTGCCGTAACGGTTAATTCTGAACCTTTGATAGAGTATTATTCAGAATTCTTCGCCTGTTCTAAAAGCAAGTTTACTGTTGTCTATGACAATATGAGCTTGAATGATGATGAAAAGAACATGCAAAAACACGTTAGCCCAGAGCCTTATGTTTTCTGTGGTGGTAAGGCCGGAAGAGATGTCCAGACCTTTATGGAGATTGTTAAATATCTCCCAAATGTTCATTTCAGATGTGTTTTTAAAGAAGGCATGATTCTTCCAGAAATGAAGAACTTGAAGAATTTAAAAACATATACAGATATTCCTAAAAAAGATTTTTACGAGATACTGAATAATGCGGCTGTTTGTTGTATTCCATTGAAGTCTAAAGTCCCATGTGGATTATATGTTATGCAGCACGCTGTTTTGTTGAATATTCCAATTGTGTCAACTGATACGTATAGTATGCGCACAATCGTACCGAATGACAAATATGGTTTTTTGTTGCCAATGGGAGATGCACATCGTATGGCAGAAAAGATAGAATTGCTATTGAATAATAAATCGTTGTGTAGAGAAATTGCCCAAAATGCAATGAAGAATTTTGATAAGTTTAAACCGGAGAATGTTGGAAAACAACTTTGTGATGCAATATATAAGTATCAAGAATCTTTTTCTAAAACGATATAGAATTTTATAGGGCGAAAGGTACCATCCTATTTTGTATAAGCTACTTTTCAGGGTGGCACCGAGTAGCCCTTTTATTAGAGTTATCAGAAAAATTATGCTTATAATTTAATCTGAATTATTATGATTACCAAAAGAAAATACACTGTAAGAGCAAGTTCTTATATCATCAATCTTCTTGGTGAGGAACTTATTGGCAGCGATGGGCTGGCTTTGTTTGAATTGGTGAAAAATTCATACGATGCCGATTCTTCCTCTGTAACAATTTCTCTTAATCAAATCTTGACAGAAGAGGGTACGATTGTTGTTGAGGATACAGGCAATGGCATGACTCCAGAGGTGATAGAAAAAGCATGGCTTACTATAGGTACTGAATACAAACGTAAAGAATTAAAAGTTAGTCCAATCTATCATCGGGTTTCTATGGGAAATAAGGGCGTTGGACGGCTTGCAGTACATCGATTGGCTCATAAAATAAAGGTTGAAACTCAAGCAAGATCTGAACTCTTTGGTTCAGAATTGGTTATCAATTGGGATCAATTAATAAATGAAGGAAGCCACATTGAAGATTTGTCTGTCTCTGTGAATCATGGAATAGCTGGCTTAATAGCAGGAGGGCACGGAACACGTATAACGCTGACAGATTTAAAGAATCATCATTGGAATGCTACAAAAATAAAGGATTTGGTAAGCAAGTTGCAAGGTATCATTAATCCTTTCCAGCCAAAGGATGATTTTAAGATTATCATCAAGTCTGACGAAGACATAGTGCAGAAGTGGATAGACTCTGTAACACCATCTTCTGAGTTTTTTGCAAATAGCCTTTATCGTTTTGATTTTAAATTATCGAAAAGCAGCAACAACGATAATGACTTGGCAAACTTTGAATGGAAGTATTCTTTTAATCCTGTAAATTTGCCTTCTAATAGTGAGGCTAACCCTCATACCATTGAGCGGAAAGAACAACTGATGGTAGATGGTAAGACCTTCTCTATTTATGATGATACAATTGAAAATTTTTATCTGAAAAATAAACTACTGAATGCATTTGATACTATTGAAGGTTGTTTCTATGGTTTCTCAAGTGAAGGTAAAATCTTGGATTTGATTTATGGAGCAGGTAAAAGAGAACTTCTAAAATCTTATTTAGCTCAGAATGGTGGTGTTAAGATTTTTAGAGACGGTATTAGGGTTTATAATTATGGCGAACCTAATGATGATTGGCTAGGCATTAATCAGAATCGAGCCAAGCGTATGGGAAGCCATTTCTCCAAGAACCAAATTATAGGTGGTATCAGCTTGGGACTCAATGAAACCAAAGGTTCATTGATTGAAAAAACAAACAGAGAAGGTTTTATTGAAAATGAGACCTTTGATTTGTTCACATTTATTATTAAGACAGTATATGCTAACTTTGAAGCATGGGCAATACCAGATAGGGAAAAAATGAAAGCCTTTGTTGATAAAAATAGTGTAACAAAGAAAATTGGTTTTTCTGAAACCATTAATGAATTGGAAAGAAAGATTGAGGCGAAAAACTTAACGAAGGAATTTTCTTCTTTAGTAGGTCAAGTGAAACGTGACTATAATAACATGCGTAATGTTATGCTCAATTCTGGTATGAATGGACTTAATCTAACCATTGTGTTCCATGAAGTAGAGCGAGAAATGGGATTCATCAGTCATGATATTATGAAAAAGGGGTGCGACTTGGACAATATAAGAATGAGGATTAGAAGTTTGATGACGCTAATCGAAAAGTTTATGCCTCTAATGAAGAATAGTAAGAATACTACAGTCGCTGCATCAAAAATAGCAGAGCGTGTAGCAACAATTCATGCAACTCGTTTTAATTATCATAAAGTCTTATTTTCTAATCGATTTACTGAAAATGTCAGTGCTGATTTTAAAATAACTGGACCAGCAGGTATGATTATGAGTGCGCTTTCTAATTTGGTGGATAATGCTATCTTTTGGTCTAGAGAACGAAGAGCTAAGGAAGGGGATTCTTTCAGACCTGCAGTAATGGTAGCTCCTGATTTTGTTCATTTTGAAGGCCCTGCTATATTAGTTGCTGATAATGGTCGTGGCTTCCAAATGGATGAAGATGAAATGATTCTTCCATTTAGAAGCTTGAAACCAGATGGTATGGGTGTGGGGCTATATTATACAAGCTTAGTAATGGAAATTGTTGGTGGAAAGCTACTGTTTCCTCCGATAAAAACTCTTGAATTGCCTAGAGTTTATGATGGAGCCTGTGTGGCTTTGGTATTTCCAAGTATTAACAAGGAGGTGTGATTATGTTAGATACAAACAATAATATCATCATTGTTGATGATTCTGCTGATGATTTGGGTTATCTTGCAAAGGTTTTTAATAGTTATGGTATTGGATGTAGAACTTTCCAATATGACGAGTTTGAAACTTTAGAAAAGCCTTTGGAAAATGTGAAGCTTGCTTTCTTTGATGTTACCTTGACCGATGCTGGTGATGATAATGCAAAAATGGCTGTGTTAAGAGATGCGCTAAAGTCATATATATCGAAATCAAACAAAGCCTTTGTTCTTGTTTTTTGGACTCGAAATCCTGAATACAAAGAACGTTTTATTGATTTTGTAAATCGATCTGAAGATAAGGAAGAAGTTCCTAAACCGATATGCATAGAAACAATAGACAAAATAGAATTTCTTGATCATGATGTCGAAATTCGCCAGAGATTGTCTGATTTGATGGATGAAGAAATCGTAAGGTGTTTGTTTTCATTTGATTCTGAACTTAAACAAGCGTCAGATAAGAGTCTTGATGAATTCTTGAATTTAATTGATTTCCCTGATGATTGGGGAAAGAATGATCAATTTATAAAGAATATAAAAGAGGTGTTTGCTTTGATTGCGACAGAAACATTTGGTAATAAAAGAGGCACAAAAGAACCTGATTTGGCGATAAAAGAAGCATTTGGACCATTGTTTTTGCATCATTTATGTAAGCAGAAATCTACAGTTTGGTTGGATTTCTTTAATGGAACTAACATCACAAGGGTTCATAAATTTCCTGATGCTGGTATTGCTGCAAAGTTGAATACTATTTTTCATTTGGATTCTACTGATGGCGAAATTAATGCAAGAGGAAGTGTTCGTCAAATAAAAATGGGTGATGTTGGAGTTGATGAGTTGTTTAAAAATCAAGTGGGTTATACTATTAATGATTGGGTAAATACCATTCTTTTTAAGAATACCAAATATCAAGGTAAAGTTAAAGAGGTTGTAGCGGTGGAAATTAGTGCTGCATGTGATTATTCAAATCAAAAGAAAAGAACTCACCAATATCTTCTCGGAGTTATTATTTCCACATCAATATATGAACAATTAAAAAATGCAAAACTTGGAGATGCTTGCTTTGATTTGCCTTTTACCTTTATGTACGAAGATGAAGAGTGTCATTTGTTTCTTCATTTTACATTCTTGATAGCAGAAGAGGAGGAAAATTTGTTTGGCATATTGGGAAATCGTTTGTTCTCTCTAAAGAATGAAGTGATGAACATGATAGGTAGTAAGCATGCTAATCATATAGCAAGAATAGGTATAAATAGTTTTAGATAATTAAATGGTTGATGATAGAATGAAAACAATAGTATGGGTAACTTCTGGCTATCTACTACAAGTGGATTTGCCAATATTGGACCAGTTGAATAAAGAGTATAAGATAAAATGGATAGTTTATGCCGCAAAAAGCTCTGACAAGGGGCAACATGCTAAGGAATATGCTTCAAAGCATGGCATAGATGTGGAATTTGTAAGTTTGCATAGCCATAGATACCTTCCAATGGCATATTTTGAACATGCTAAGGAAGTTAAGTATTTGGCTTCGTTGAATGCCGACTTGTATTACTTTGACATCATAGCATTTCCTTACTTGCTGTTCGCCATCAAAAAATACTTGCCTGCCCATAAGGTGATTATGGCAATGCATCATGGGAAAATCCATAATGGCATGCAGTTACGACATTTGTACAAGCACTATTTGTCTTATCTTTGCAAGCAACCTTTCTGGTTTCAGTATTTTTCGGAAACACAAGCCAAGTATTTTACAGGAGACAAGTCGCATTGTTTTACAATTCCTTTGGCTTTGAATGATTTTGGAAGCTCAACGGTTGCTCCTTCAAAAGAGTTTGTTCAATTTCTTTCTTTCGGGCATATCATCGAGACAAAGAATATAGGTCTGTTAATCAAGGCTGCATGTTTGTTGAAAGAAAGATGTCGCATCCCGTTTAAGGTCAAAATCGTAGGTCATTGCAGAACATGGGATAGCACCTATCAACCTATGATAAAGTATCCTGAGATCTTTGATTTGCAGATAGAGTCTGTTCCTGATGCTGATATCCCTAATTTGTTCTGCGGGGCTCATTATTTGGTTCTTCCTTATAAGTCTGTTACACAGAGCGGTCCTTTGCGCATAGCGTATGGCTATAATACACCTGTGATAACGTCAGACTTGGAAGGCTTCAAGGAAAGTGTCATAGAGAATGTTACGGGATTGATGTTTAAAACAGAAGAAGTTGAGAGTCTTGCTGCATTGATGCAAAAGATCCTTGAACGACATCCTCATATATATAATGAAATAAAAGCCAAGCAGAAAGAGTATGTCGAGAAGAACTTAAAGGTAGATGCTGTTGTGGCTATGTATCAGAAAATGTTTGATTCAGTAAATTAAAGGACATGAGTATTAAAGATAAATTGAGCGAAAAGCATATTTTGCTTTTTGCCAAGATGATTCCATATATGCTTCATGAGTATTGGAATTTTTCTAAGCACGTGGCAAGATGTCAAATGTCGAGGAACTCTGAAAAATTGCTTACGGATATATTGATGACCACCCATGCGATAGAGAAGGCTTTTTCTTTGCATGACAAGCGTAAGGGCTTTGGTGTCAAGAAGATAGCATCCTTGATGTCTAATTTAGAAAAGTATATTAGAAAGTATGGTTATTCAGAGAAACTAAATGTTTCTTTGGCTTTGCTTCATGCTTATTTGGAGTATCAAAAGAAAGATGGCTTTGAAAGCGGCATCTTGGATGAGGTAGGCATGAGGCTCCATCAGGTGATTACTGCGAACCATATAGATGAACAGATTTTTAAAGAGGCTGGTTCTTTAATGCGTACTAAAGAAGATATGCAGAAATTAAAGCATGTTAATTTTAAAGAATTGGCTGAAAACAGATTTTCTTTTAGACATTTTTCAGATGCAGAAGTCTCTGGGTCTGTCATAAAGGAAGCTTTGGATATCGCAAAGAAATCTCCATCTGCTTGCAATCGACAGGCTTATCGAGTCCATGTGTTCTGTGGAGAACAAAAGAACAAAATCCTCGGCTTACAAGGTGGCGCAAACAGTTTCTACAAGGAAGCGAATAAGGCTGTGCTTATCACAGGAAACCTAAATAGATATTACACCACGGAAATGCACTTGCCTTATGTGGATGGTTCTTTATTTGCAATGTCATTCATTTATGCTTTGACTTCCCTTGGTGTGGCGTCAATACCTTTGACAATGGGAAGAAAATTAAATGTTTTGAAAGAGATTCAAACTCAATTAAACATACCCGAAAATGAAGTGCCTGTAGTATTGATAGCTATTGGCAATTATCCTGATGAGGCAGAAGTATCATTGTCACATCGCAATAATGTAGATTCCTTTACAACATTTCATTGATTCATGAAAATCTTAATTATAACATATAGTCGGGAAGTGAATCCTGGTACATTCTTGCAAGCATACGGCGTGCAGTATGTCTTCCGACAGCTCTATCCTGATGCGCAAATCGACTTGATCAAGCATCAGCGTATGTATTCCATTGCTGCCGAGAAGAAGCAAGCGAGTGGACGGAGGGAGAGCAAAGTCTCATTTCTAAAGGCTAAGGTGCGTGCCATTCCACGCAGGTTGAAATATGAATGGGCTTATCGTACAAAGTTTCATCTGACGGAGCGAGAGTTCAATTTCTTCGATTATGACGATGCTGATTTCAAGGCCTTTGCAGAAAACTATGACTTGGTAGTGGTGGGCAGCGATACCATCCTCATCAACTTGGAGAAAAATGGGCACTATGGTCTGATGTGGCTTCGAGGCATTGATACGCAAAAGATTCTTTTTGCCGCCAGTGCAGCACCAGCCAATTTCTCATTGAATGCCCAGCAACGTAAGGAATTGTTAGAGTCTTTCTCTACCTTCAAATTCTTAGGGGTAAGAGACAGGGTGACGCTTCGTCTTTTGCGTGATGAAATCGGGTTGGATGATAAGGTATATACGCAGTATGACCCAACTTACTTGATACCAGAGACAGAGTTTTCTCTTCCTTCTTGGACAAGAAGAAAGTTGGAAAGAATCAGAAAGCAGAAAAAGATAGCTTTGGTTAATTTCAGCGTGACTGGGTGTCCTTTTAAGCAAGCAATGACCGAGTTTTTGAAAACACAAGGATATTATACAATCTCTACTTTGTATAATGAGTATGCAGATTGCAATCTGATGTCTTTGTCACCATTTGGTTGGGCAGCGATGTTCCGCTATGTGGATTTGACAGTGACGGAGCGTTTCCATGACTCTGTTTTTACGCTTCGTAACGGAAAGCCTATCGTTGCCATCGACTGGAGCAAGAATCGTTTCTCGAAGGATGGTTTCTCCAAGACTCAGAACCTCTTGTCGCTCTATGGGCTGGATTGCAATCACTTCATTGCTACGAGTTTGGAGGAAGCCAAACCTATCATGGAGTATATCAAGACTATTCCTGTTGCGGAACAACAGAAAATTATCAAGGAACATAATTTGAAAATTGTCAATGAATATTCGGAAATTATGAGAAAAATTGAGAATGTGTTAGAATGTAAAGATTCCGTAAAAATCAATTCGGGGGGGGTAAAATCATTTAACTCCTATTTATCTTCTCTGAAAGAGCAATATAGTAATGTATAACTTAAAAAGAGAAGATAGAATGAAAATAGGACTTTTTACCTCTGTATTTTTTAATAACATCGGAAATGGCTTTATTGATTTGGGAGCAGAGGAAACATTGAAGGCTGCCATGCCAGAAGAAGCCGAGATAGTAAAGCTAAGTCAATGTGCAAATTTCGCAGCTTCACTTGGATTTTCCTTTATGATAAAGGAGAATATGGTGGTTAGATGGTTATGGGAACATGTTGTGCAGCATTTTGAAAAGCAGATTCATGACAAAACCTATAATGCCATTAGTACACTGGATGTTTTTAGCCCTGCTAAGATAGCAAAACTTGACTATCTGATACTCCCAGGTTGTATCTTGACAGATGCATTTTTTACGATATATGGTAAATTCTTGGAAGAAAAAGCACGACAAGGCTGCAAATTTATCTTCCTTGGTGCCAGTGGTAACTATTATACAGAAAAAGAAGTAAATATAGTGAAGCAATGGCTAAAAAAAATGAAGCCATACGCAATCATGTTTAGGGACAGTGTGGCATATAAGCACTACTCGAAATATTCAGAGAATGTATATAATGGCATTGACAATGTGTTTTTTGTCAATCGTCTTGATGTTCCAAAGACAGAAACGACAATGGATCCTTTTGTCGTATTGAACTTTGACATTCCTAAGCATAATGTTTTCAAGAGAGAATTGGAGCATAAATATGGTAAGGAGCATATCATCTATACGGATCACAAGCCTTATCCATATATTAAGGTCAGTAAACTTGCCAAGAAAAATGTTATGTGCTCTGACTATCCGCTTGATTACCTTTTCTTGTATCGCAATGTCACTGAAACACACTCTGATCGTGTACATGCTTGTATTCCTACATTGTCATTTGGCAATAAGGCTCAATTATATTCTGATAGTCCCCGAATTGCTTTATTTGAGAATGTGGGTATAGATGTAAATGAGATGAAAAGTAAACCGATAGCTTTGAACAAGGACCATTTGAAGGATTTGCAAGATAAGCAAATCGCATTTTTGAAGAAACTTTTGATTTAGTATGAATATACTTTTCTTAATGAAATTGTATGATGTCGGTGGCATCGAAGTGGTAGCAGCTACACTTGCCAGCTGCTTCGTTCGCCATGGTCATCATGTGGTGATAGCTACGTTTCATGCTCCCAATGCATTGACTGTTTCCCGAACTGATGAAAGGGTCAAGATTTATAAATTGGGAGATTATAAATGTAACAGGCAGAATGTAGATGCGCTCAGGAAAATATTGATAGAGCATCAGATACAAGTCGTGATAAACCAATGGGGATTGCCTCTTGTGCCTTGTCGTGTTTTGAACAAGGCGAAGAAGGGATTAAATATCAAAACCATTGCAGTCTATCATAACCAGATAGATACGAATGCTCGTATCAAGGATGTGGAGATAGCTCTTGAAAGTTGCAGGAATCCATTGAGGCGAGGCTTGCTTCAGATAAAAAAGGCTGCTTTTAAGTTTGTGACCAGTAGAAGTATGGCGTATGTTTATCGCCATACAGATCTATATCAAGTTCTTTCGCCAAGCTATGTTCCTCTTTTCGCCAAGTTTACGGGCATTTTGCATCCTGATCATCTCATGGTGCAGACCAATCCTGTTACCTTGGAATCTTCGGATTTTTCTTATTCGTTTGATAAGAAAGAGAAGGAGATTATCTATATGGGAAGAATCGACTACAATCAGAAACGTGTGTATCGTGTGGTAGATACATGGGCAAAGTTGGAATCAAAATTTTCTGATTGGAGATTGACGATTGTTGGCGATGGAGTGGAACGCAAGAATGTCGAACGGCAAGTAGCTGATTATGGCTTGATGCATGTGAACTTTGAAGGATTCCAACAGCCGAAGCCTTATTATGAACGAGCTTCTATCTTGCTTCTTACTTCAGAATATGAGGGCTTCCCTTTGGTTCTTGCGGAGTGCATGAGTTTTGGTGTGATTCCTGTGGTATATGATAGCTATTCTGCCGTGAGAGATATTATTGATGATGGCAAGGATGGAGTTGTGATACCTTACGAGAAGAATGGGTATGATGCGGACAAGGCGGCAGGTATGCTTGCACAGATCATGCAAAACGATTCATTGCGTGGTATGATGGCTCATGCTGCCATTGAGAAAAGCAAGGCGTATTCTGTAGAAAGAATATATCAAGAATGGATGAGGACATTTGTTAAGTTACTACAGCATTAAGTAGGAGGGTTGGCTGAGCTATTTTTATAGATTATTTCAAAAGGAAAAGAAATATGGACAATACTATTTATGTTGAAGCAATACGAAGTATAATGAACAGTCAGTCTGTTGGTTATTCTTTCGTTAAGTCTTTTATAGATACCTTATGGAAGTATAAGGAAACTCTTTATATAAATAATTATGTCATGGTTTGGCATGTTCAATATACAAGTGAATCTATGCCTCAAAAATTTATAGAGTTTTCTAATGCCCAGGAGTTTGATATATCTTCATTAAAGGTGGAAGATATGATGATGTTGGAGCAACCGGTAGATTCTAAAGAAAAAATGTTTCTGCGTTTTTTCATAAAAGATACTTTTAAAAATAGTCATATTATAGCAATTCCAATCAATGCCTTTAGTCATGATGCCTCCTATTTTGATACAAAAGGGGTTTTATTGTTATTTGCACAACAAAGAAACATTGATATAGGCACAAATGAACTCAATAGTTTTCATATTCTTCTAAATAGTCGAAGACCATGTGTTCAAAGTAATGATTCTGTTTGCGAATCGCTAAGTTGCTTAGCAAAATCGGAAAGTAGGAAGACCACAGAATATACAGAGTGCTTTCAACATATAGGTTCTTCTTTAGACTGTATCTCAAATAAAAATGGGGAAAAATCTATAATATGTGGGCTTAGACACTTTTCTCTATGGAATTATATTCATGCTAATGTTGATTTGAAATCAAAGTCTTTCAGTAGAAATACATATAAAGATATAGCGCATAACAATACTAATACAATTATTTTGGAAGGTGACAAGCATTTTATCAATTATGCATCAACATTGTACCAAAAGAAAGAAGGTGTACAAATATTAAAGTGTTTGTCTTTTAATGAGGGTAAGGATTCATTTAAGGATATAGAATATTTTGAAGGAAATGATCTTTCTGGAGCTAATACAACAATAATAGTTGCAGCTGATGGAGACGGAGACCTAGATTATAAATATCCGGATCGAATTTTAAACTTTTATATATTAAATATAATTTACACGCCTTTTATCTCTGTTTCTTTTATCAAGTCGTTCGCAAAAAGTATAACCAACAATATCCGTAAAAGTTTGGTTGCGAGTCGGGATAGAATGCTTACTGATTTGATGAACGCTTCAATGTTCAGTTCCAAAGAATCTGATTTTTATTTCGCTGCTTCAACGATTATAAGAAAAGCAAATGAGGCTGAGGATGTATTGATATTCCTTAAAAATGAGAATAAATATGATTTTAAAAATGTAAATAATTATAAAACACGAAAATATGAGGATTTAGAAATCCCTAATATTTACATTTCTGACAAGTCTTTTGTAGCATGGTTGAAAGAGTGTATTGAAAAACATGTAAATGCTTTCTATGTTAGTACAGATAAAACTATTGTACGATCGGCAGCATATATGCAAACAAATATAGGTCAAACTGGTAGAAGTTGTGTGATATTCCTTATCAATAAACAACATCAACCGAGTACATCTTGTGTATATTATAACAATATATTCGATAAAGATAATTATTATATTACTGAACAATGTGGTGTCTTTATGGTACAATACCAAATTATGCAAGATTCTATTAAAAGTAAAAATTATCTTTTGCATAAATTGCGCCATGAAATTCCTAGTTGTACAGAAGCAATAGACAAGGGACTTTTAGAAATCAAGGAAAGTTTGGATAATATAGATACTTCAAAAAAGCATATATTGAATATCACAAACAATTTGGCTCTAAATAATAGTCGTGTTTTGTTGTTAGCAAAGTTCTTTTCTACAGTAGATTTTAATGCGGAAAATTTCGCAAAAGACAAGATTAAGATAAATGTTGCTTCATTTTTAAATTCATATATTGAAATTTTTAGAACGGAAGGTAAGTATAAAGGGGTTGATGTGTATTTTTATCAAAGGGATGAAGGGGCTATCTACATTAATGCAAGTAACTACTTTCAATTAGCATTAGTCAATGTTGTTACTAATGCTATTAGGTATGCCGCTTCCGGTACTTGTGTTTTTATTGATATATATAATCATAAAATCGTTATACGAGATTTGGGAATTGGAATACCTGAAGATGAGAAAGAAATGATCTTTAAGGAGGGATATAGAGGAAAAGAAGCAAAAGAAGTAAACGAAAAAGGAATGGGCTATGGATTGTATTTAACGCGTAAAGTTTTGGAAGCTCATAATTTTCATATTGGAGTAGAGTCAAATTTGTTCTATGATAAAAACTATTTTGCAGAGTCTGCATTGTTAATCTATTTGGATACATTGAATTTGAATGAAAGGAGAAAATTTATTCTAAATGGGCTTGATGATCCTGATATTCCAACTGCGTTATCTCTTTTTGAGGAAGTTAAAGATAGTCGAAATGTTGTGGAAATAGGTAAGGGATATGCTAATTTAAAGTTGGATACTATTATAAGTTGGATATCCTATCTCTCTGATAATAATGTTGTTTTTTATGATATGGTTCTAGAACTATTTCAAAAACCACTATATGAGGTTTCATTTACAATTGAATTTTAATTATAATAATTATGAATAAGAAAGTTTTGATAATTGACGATAATCCAATTAATAATGCAAAGTATATAGATGCTTTAAAATTAAGTTATGATGTATCTGTTGCAATTTGGATGAGGTCAGCACTTCGATTATTAAAAAGTAAGAAATGGGATGTGGTTGTCATTGACGTAATGATGCCCACTCAGATTTTAAAGACAGATGACGAAATGAAAGCTGGTTTTGCTTTTTATGATGCAGAGATTAAAAGGCTTCACTTAAATTCAAAAATAATATTTTGGTCAAGACTTTCTGGCAACGTTTTTGACTCAAATAAGTATCCGAAAAGTAATGGATTTTACTTCGTTCATAAATCTGAAGATGCAAATCATCTGAAAAAAGTAATTGATAAAATCATATAATTATGCAATTTCTTATAGTTGATAAACTTTCAAATGTAGCAGAGCATCATAGAAGCTCTGTAATTCTTTGGTTTTTTTATCATTTTGTGATGGTATGTCTTTGTACAATCAATATTGTATTTTTGATAGTAAACTGGTGTGAACTTCATGTGAATATTGATAGTGCAACAAATATTCTGTTAACAATTATAGGTTTTCTGTTTGCTTTTGCTGGTATCAATCTCTATTCGATATTTAATACAAATATTGAATCTGAAAAACAGAAGTTAATAGAATTACAAGAAATTTATAAAGCACAAACTCTTACCAATATAGAGTTAATGAAGTTTTCTGCTTCTATCAATAAACTTCAGCTTTATTCACAGTTAATATTTTCTTCCAAGAAGATGAATAGTCAAATCTTAGAATGGGCAACAATTGTGGAAGATACCATAAATTCGATACAGCTTTACCTAGAGGAAATTAAACAAAAAGAAACTTATGAAATTTATGAACATAATAATAATGATGTGCTTGCATTAAGTCGTGGCTTTCGTTATCAAGGTATTGAATTTTTGAATTATATAAGAAATCCCCAAGGTGAATTCTTTCGTGGAGTTAGTGATGGTATAAAACAGACAGTTATAGATGAAATGGAAAATTTGCTGGAAAAATTTGATATTATCTTTCCAATGGAAAATCAAATAGATGACAACGAACAAAGTACTAATAATTCGCCAAAGTGGTATTCTAAAATCTTTATGTGTTTTGTCAGTAAGTTGAAATTAGATAAGTTGTTGTTGAAGTTCATTTCTAAGTTCTAATAGATTTGAAAAGGCCCATGTGGGAATAAAAATGTAGCAAAATTAATGTCGTAACAAAATGAGTCTATTAGTAAATCGTATACTTTCAACGGAAAAGTCTTCCGTTCATCAGATATTCGAAACAAAGGGTAAGGTATATACTTACCTCAATCCTGTATCTTATCTCACAGCTCTGGATAATAAGGAACTGTTTGGTAAGATGGATGGTATTTTTGCCGATGGTGGCTTGCTGGTGAAAGCTATCAAGTTGGTTTATGGCAAGCAGGTAACTCGAAGAAGTTTTGACATGACTTCGATGGCACCGGAGTTGTTCTCGTATGCAGAGGAGCATGGAAAGGCCATCTATATTGTGGCTTCTAAGCAGGAGCAGGTAGAGAAGGCCGTGGAGATATTCCGTGAGCGGTATCCAAAGGTGAAGTTCGCAGGTTATCGTAACGGTTACTTTGCTTCAGAACAAGAAATGGATGAGGAGGCAAAGTATATCGTTAAACAGAATTCTGATTTTTTGATAGTTGGAATGGGAGCCTTGATGCAGGAGAAGTTCCTGCTAAAGGTGAAGAATGCCGGTTATCAAGGTGTCGGATTTACCTGTGGTGGATTTATTCATCAGACTTCCAAGAATGAGATAGATTACTATCCTACTTGGGTGGATAAAACGAATCTTCGCTTTGTTTATCGAATGTGGAAGGAACCGCATACCCGTAAGCGTTATGTGATGGCAGGCTTGCTGTTTCCTGCAAGATTTATCGCAGAAAAAATCTTCGGATAGTCTTGTACAGCCAGTGAATGGGAGTGAAGACTACCGATATAGGAAGTAATATAATGAATAGGAGCGTCGGTATAATATGACCGATGGCTCTTTGTAATTTATCTTTCATGCGTGCAAAAGTACAACTTTATGTTGAAACCACAAAAGATTTTCTTTGATTTCTTGCGATTCTGCATTGGTTCTGCTAAGGTAATACCTTCTACCTTGAAGTGACGATAGCATGAGTTCTTATGGTGTGATGCGTGAAGGGTAGGGTGCTGGATGTTGCCGTGGATATCCGAAAGGGTTCGCCGACATATGGTAAGCATGTGGCGGTGGAACAGACTGAGGATAATCATCGCCAGTTCTTTATTCCTAAGGGTTTTGCGCATGGCTTCGCTGTGTTATCGGATACTGCGGTATTCCAATATAACTGTGATAACTTCTATCACACTGAGGTTGATGGGGGGATTCCGGATGGTGTGAGCATCGTAAAGGCGTGCAAGTGGATCAAGGCAAAGAGTCAGCCGAAGGAAAGAATAGCTGGTTGGGACTTATTCTTCTTCGAGATGAACAAGCTGGAGAGGAAGGGTGGTACGGTGATGTTTATGGGTAGCTCGCAGAAGGTGCTCGACCTGATAGTGAAGCGTGCTGCCGTGGATTATCCTCACCTGAAGGTGGTGACTTATTCGCCTCCGTATAAGCCTGAGTTCTCGGATGAGCACAACAAGGCTATCATTGATGCCATCAATGCTGCCAACCCCGATTTGCTCTGGATTGGCATGACGGCGCCTAAGCAGGAGAAGTGGACGTACTCTCATTGGAATGAGTTGAATATCCATTGTCACGTAGGTACCATCGGTGCTGTCTTTGACTTCTTCGCCGGTACGGTGGAGCGTGCCCCTATCTGGTGGCAGGAGCATGGTCTGGAATGGCTCTATCGCTTGATCAAGGAGCCTAAGCGTATGTGGAGAAGATATATCATAGGTAATAGTCTGTTCCTTTGGAATATGGTGAAAGAATAGGATGGAGAAGCAACATCAGATTTTCTTTGATTTCCTAAGATTCTGCATCCTTATTCCCGGACTCCTGGTGATATTGGCCATTATGTATATCATGCAGGTGGTGTTCGGCATGTCTGCCTCTCGGCTTATCGTTCCTCCGAATGAGAAGTATGGTAAGTTTGTGCTGAATGAAGTGCTGGAAGCCGGGAATTTCGGAAAGCATGATGGAAGGAATCGGTTTGGAAAATCAAAGCTGGGGCATAATCTCCAAAGGGTGTATAGTATAAGGCTCGTGAAGTATTTCCCTGCTGAGGCTATGAGTGAACCGTTCTTTAGGGTATGGCACTTCTTCTGGAGGGTAAAGAATAAGAAATAACGATATATCGGGCGAATGGATCCCTCTCTCATTTTTTTGAGCTACTTTTCGGTGATGGAGCCTGGTAGCCCTTTTAACCTTTTTAAAACGACCAACAATGGAAGAAAAAGCAAGTGAACAGCAGATGCCAAAATGTTTGCCAAAGTTACCAACTGGCATACGTGGGCTTGACAAAGTGCTGTATGGGGGAATTGACGCAAATGTCCTCAATCCTTTATACATAAAAGAACAGTCTATAGAGAGAACACCTCTGGTTATCGTTATCCGAGGAAACGAGGATGACAATGACAAGTGTATGCTTGCCATGCAGATGCTCTATGGTATTGCCCAGTCTATCGAGAATATCAAATCGCAGTATCCGGTATTCGATAAGGATTGGAACAATGAGCCTATCATGTATTCCACCTATTACCAAGCGCATAAGTTGGATGACTTGTTCTTGGACTTCTTCATTTCTTCCTCTCTGCAAGAGATATTGAGAAAGAAGGCTTCGAAAGATACCTCTGTCAACCTCAGCTCGAATATCTTTACGGATATATTGTTCGATAGTTCTCAGATATTGTGCCAAGGTATTTCTAGAAATGCCAACATTCCTTATTCTGCCATTGCCACCAAGACGGATGCGATGATGGGAGATGGCATCATCTATTACAACAGGCGGACCAACTCGCTACATGTGAAGGCTGACTTGGCTGCTGATGACAACCAATACAACCAAGTGTACCGAAGAAGGCATGGCTCTGTCAATGAGTATAGCAAGGATGCTTATGGCAAACCGAAGGATGACTTGTTCCATCAATATACAGGGTTGCACTTCTTGCCATTCGTGATGGAGAACAATACGACAGCAGAAGATGTTGCAAAAAGGATAAGTCCTCAACACTCTTTGGTAGCGGTGGATGTCTCTGACCAAATGAAACTCACAAGAGAAGTGGTTAATAATATCCTTGATGGATTGCAATCTGCCAAAATAGCAATTCTTTGCGTTGACTCTACCGCTGATGTCCCTGAGAATCGAGTGAATATGATAGTCGAATTGTCCAAGGAGTTGAGTCATAGATTTGTCCTGAAGTATCTTCAAGTCATCAAGAGCGACAGTCAGGAGTTCTATCAGGGACAGCACCAGTACAAAAAGCGTGACTTCGGCATCGAGGTTTATCCTCGCAAGGAATCGTATCTGCATGAGCGTAGATACCTGCAGCGTGCCTTGGTATATACTCATGCCGATGCCTTGACGGATACTTACCAGCAATACATGAAATTGCAGAAGTATTATTACG
>ERZ1026862.325-NODE-325-length-31421-cov-30.862813_pt1 | contig 31421 bp, 23 predicted proteins | sample MGYA00380161_ERZ1026862 | MGnify/ENA primary metagenome ERZ1026862 (study PRJEB33269, sample SAMEA4719797) | human gut metagenome | biome: human-associated habitat; feature: organic feature; material: feces | place: Cameroon | collected 2013-10 ... | reverse complement strand
AGAACTCCCGGTGCGATATTGCTCCGGGAGTTTTGTTATTATCATAAGCTCATTATATCACGATTCGCATCTTCGATGCTCTCCGCTGCTTTGCAGCTATCGTGATCAAATTCGCCGTTGGTCAATCACGCAAGCGTGTTGACTCTCTTGCGCTCATTATATCTTAATTGTCACCCATTTTCCCTGTCGGAACCGAATCGACGCAAACAGAAATCTGGATACCTGATCCGCCAGAATGCCCATCCAGATACCGGTCATTCCCAGTCCCAGAGTAAACCCGAAAATATAGGATGCCGCAGATATTCACCAGATTGGAGATCAGATTCGTCCTAAGGGCGATCATCGTATTGCCCGCGCCGCGCTGTGCCGCATTGATTCCCATGGACAATACATTGAAGATCATGCCGCCCATGATGATCCGGTAATATCTCGCAGCCATGGCGTGCGTGTCCTCGTTAGAACCGCAGAATTCAATGATCTGATCCGCGAAACCGACCGTCAGCAAACTGATGACGACCGCCGGCCACGCCAGCCGGATTGCTTCTTTTGTCAGGGAACCCTGTGTTTGTTCTGTGTTCATATCTATGTTACCTATTACCTTTTCTTGAATATTTCCTGTTTCTGATAGTCATAATGCTTTATTACACTCTTAATCATACACCAAAACCTCCGTTTGCCGATAGTCCCCAATTTTTGTCCTTTTTTTATAGTTAGATACATAATTTTTGTCTCATTTTCATACAATACTAATCAGAAATACACGGATATTGACACATGCAAAATCGTATTTTCAAAGGAGGCTCCCATGCAACTCTCCGACAGATTTCATAATATTCACTGGAAAAATCTCATCACTGCCGTTGCCATCCCTCTGGCAGTAGGCGGACTCTCCGCCTGGATCACCATGGACGGCATGAAAGCCTTTGAAACAGTGAATCAGCCTCCCCTGACACCGCCTATGTGGCTCTTCCCGGTGGTGTGGAGTATCCTGTTCGTCCTTATGGGAATCGCCTCTTACCTCGTTGTCATGCAAAAAGGCGAGGACACGAAAGCCCTCACCCTGTATGCTGTACAGCTTATCTTTAATTTTTTCTGGTCCATCTGGTTCTTCAACCTGGGATGGTATCTTTTCGCCTTTTTGTGGCTGGTCGCTCTGTGGATCCTGATCCTCGCCACTACCGTTGCTTTTTACCGCATCTCGAAGCCTGCCGCATGGCTGATGCTGCCTTATCTGGTGTGGGTCGCGTTCGCGGGGTATCTGAATCTGGGGGTGTGGTGGCTGAACCGGTGAAAGAGTTTTCAAAAAAACGAAACACTGTTTCACTTATTTAATTTGATTGCAAAAGGCTATCTTATAAACGCGCGCGTGCGTTTATCGTGCGTTTATTTAATCATTTCATAATGCGCTGATCTGCCATTGCCGATTGTAATCTATTTCTGCACCAGGCTGGTGCAGCTTTCTCCAAATAAACTTAACAGCATGGATTCTTAATTATTTCGCAACAGCCTTGACGTTTACATATCTATACATCCCCCTGAAATGCCGGACACATTCTTTCGATTTCCCCACGGCTGATTCCATATTTTCCGGCAAGTGACCGCCAATTATCTGCTACCGTTTTTCTAATGGCTGTGACATTTTTCTTCGCCTGTTCTGTTGATATCTCATAGTATGGCGCTGCCTCTATTGCCAAATCAAAATCTATCGCAGAATTATCTTCGTCCACATTCAGTGATAAAAATTCTCCATAAATATCCGGATTCACATCATACATCGGAGAAAGTACCCACCCTTTCTCCTCCAGAATAAATCCATGATTTCTAAAATGATCGTCTGTATTGGACACTGCCATGCTAAACACAATACGCTTCCAGAATTCCTGTATATCTTTTTTAGGTGTTGCTGCGTTTGCACCATCCTTTTTACCAAGCATAGTCATTGCTGAAGAAAAGTGAATTCTTCGGCTTTCTATTCTGTCAAATCGCTTTACAAGAAATGTCGTTCCCAATCTGGAAAATTTTTCAGCTTTTGCCTCCGGAACATTAAGTCCACACATAACAGCCAGTTCATGTACTACCATTTCCCATGCCCCGGAATTAAAATCATCATGTTTAGACGGAAATTTGGCAATCCAAAGTGAGCCATCCGTCGCCAGCACAGAGGCTTTGGGTCTCGCCCCTCCCAAAGAAGATCCGGGAGCAAGTAATTGCTTTAACCATTTCTCATTCAGCCCCTTTTCATCATTTTCAAACGCAATCGATGCCTGTTCGAGTTCTCTTAATGACGTCCACGGTGGTGTTGCAAATTCCCTGTCATTGGACAAGAATTCACCTTCCAACTCCGTTTTAAAACGCAATCCGCCCATTCTTGCTTCATCATACACTCCCAGAAGATAATCACTGTCTAAAAGCTTTCTAGGTTTTTCACCTGCATTTTTGGCACGCAATTCCTCTCTGCGTTTCATCAGACGCTGTCCCCATCTATCAGGGCAGGAATCGGCAAATACTCCGAATATCTTCTTATCATCGTGAATATATTGCCTTCCCTTATACATCTGTAAATCGGGATCTAATATCATATTTCCCTTTTCCAGCCATTTCTGATCATACTCAAAAGAGTAAAATTCCTTTCCTCTCGTCTGCGAAACATAGATTGTACCTATAATTTCTTCGTGATAAGGCTGAAAATCAGCAAAAACAAAAATCTTTTTTTCTTTATCCACTCCCTATCCCCTCCTGGGTGCGCGCTTTCTTACAGGCAAATCAAGATCCTGTAATTTCCGTCCCAATTCATCATCTTTAGCAACAAGCAGTAAATCCTTATCCATATAATTCAATGCATGAAGCACAGCCGCATAGCACCCCATTGCCACAGAAGGTGAGCCTTTTTCTATGGATACTAGCGTAGCTCTGCTGATTCCCGCTCTTTCTGCGACCAATTCCGACGTCAATTTTCTGCGCAGCCTTGCATACTTTATCTGTAGTCCCATTTGTTCTAAAATTCTTTGAGTTTCCGGCAGTAATACTATAGATTTCTTAGGCATCTTTGCGTCTCCTTATGTAAATAATATTAAACATTAATGTTTGTTTCGTCAATTTTTATTTACAATATAAAATAACACATCTGTCATATATCAGACAGATGTGTTATAATAGGATACTTATTATTTTAAAAAAATTATTCTACTGCACCTCGATCACATAATCGTAGCTATAGGTGTGGACATACAATTTGTCATCCTTCTCTGCCATGAGGTCCGGCATTTTTTTCAAGGGCAGACGATCGATCACTTCTCCGGTGTTTTTATCCAGCTGGTAGAGGTAATCATCCTCTGCGGTAAATCCATAGCCACAGAAGATCACATCTCCTTTTACAAGGAAATTCATGCTGTTGTAGGTCTGATCGGCGCTCCGCCACAGCAGCTTCTCATTTTCCAGATCATAAGCAAACATAAAACAGGTGTCCGGCTGGGCATAACCGTTCATTACCGAAGCCCCGTAGAAGATCCCGTTCTCAAGGCGGGCGTTGTTGCCGTTGATATACCATTTGTCTGTGGGGTATTCCAGTACATACAGGCAGTTCTCGCCGTCGAAAATACTCAGTTTTCCTTCGTCCCACTGGTAGGTGTAGTTCTCGTCATAGAAGCAGTCCCAGCTCTCACCGATCATGGGGAGAGAAACATCCTCTGCTGCGTCATACCACTCATACGCCATGGTGACATTGTTGTTCGTCTCGGACAGAATTTTCAGGGAGTAGGGCTGTGCGGGTGTCCCCTCCGGATGAAATTCTGAGATTCCGGTGAAGTCTATGGAGATTTCTTTAGGTGCAGCCGGATTTTCCTGTGCTGTGGTTTCCTGCGGAACCTCTGTCGTAACAGAAGCTGTCTCTGTGATAGTCTCCGCAGATGTCTCTGCCACTGGCTCCGTTGGCTGCTTCTCCGCCGTCGTATTCTCCAAAGCACTCGTTTCCCCGGCGCCACATCCCGTCAACAGACAGGCAGTCAGCGCTAATGCTGTTAATTTATATTGTTTTTTCATAATGTCTCCTTCTGTCACTTATCCACTCAGGTTCTCAATTTTCCATCAATAATACGCTCTTCTACTCCTGTTGTCCATCAAAAGTTGCTGCTGTCAGCTGTTTCTCGGTGATGACTGTGACTTTCCCCTGGAATACCGTGAACCAGTAGAGGGTCCCCTGGGCGGTATCTGCATACTGCCAGATCTCCCATGGATTATCTCCCGCGGGGGTGAGCAGCGTCAGCGTGCCGCCGGCATCGGTAACGATCTGCTGTACTTCCTCCAGGGTAGTCTCGCCCACAGTAAATCTTTCATCACGGCTGCTGCCGGTCTGGATCGTAAGTGCGCTCAGTCCACCCGTTTCGTCAAAATAGCAGCGATATCTACTGTCTTCGATATTGATTCCGTCGTCTTCTCCGCCGACATAAAATTGCAGTCCTGCATCCGTACACAGCGACCGGACATCCTCTCTGGACATTCCCCATGTAAATTCCGCCAGGATCTCCCGGTTATACTCCGTGGAGTAGACAGCTGCCCGCACCGGCACGAATTCAAAAGACGCCTGGTGGGATCCCGCCTGGTGCAAATCCCCATCCACTACTGTCGTCACGGAATCTTTGCCCAGATTCTCTCCGGCAGCCAGCAATGTTCCGTCCTGCAACAGTGCAAAGTTATCAAAGGTATACGAATGCACTGCCCAGTTCAAGTTCTCCAGCTCCGTATCGATTCCGTCGTCATTTTGCCGTATTGCCTCTAGCCATACCATACTGACATTTTCCAGCACTTTTTGCGGTGCCCAGACAAAATCATGGACATTCTCACTTTTCGCAACGCCGCATTGTCCGAAGATGTTCAGTCCCCACATGTATAAGTCGCCGGTCTCCGTGATCGCTGCACCGTTCCATGCGCTGATATCCACATAGACACAGTTCTCCAATACCTTATGGGGCTCCAGGAACATCATTTTCACCGGATTGACCGAGTTCTCTTCCACCGTCCAGTAGGCATCGTAATCACTGCCATAGGTGCTGGTCGTCGTCCGCATCTGTCCCCACCAGTAGACGCTTCCGTCCTCTTGTAATGCAACGATGGCTTCCCTGCCGGCTCTGGCATATCTCACATTTTCCATCAGCAGCACCGGTGTGCACACACGGTCATTATCATCATCGCTGTACACCTGTTTCACAGAGTCTTTCCCTAACAGGAGTCCTGCCATATTCAGCCCCATTCCGTAAAGCTTTCCATCGTCCGTCAGATAGATGCAGAAATTGTTATTCAGGTTAGCGTCCACAGAAACCACATGATCCGCGATCCGAACCGCATCCATTTTCCCCAGGTCCAGATCCGTCTCGTAGCTGCCGTTTCCCAGCTGTCCGTTTTGATTATAACCGCTACCCCAGAGGACACCGTCTGCATCAATATAATAATGATTCCATGCCGTGGCACGGTCGGTGATATACTGCTCCACGATCCGAAGCGGGCTGCTTATCTGCAGATCCTCCGCCCGGCGGATATAGAATGTCGGCAGATCCTTTTCTTCCTCTGCATCGCTCTCCGCCGTCACACTGTCAGCAGTCTCTCCTGCGACATTTCCTGCCTCCGGCTCCTGCTCCGTTACGGCACCTTTCTGTGTCAGTAATATCAATGCCACCACGACACACAGCTCCACTGCCAGCGCTGCAAGCTTCCCAGCGGTCTTACGTCCTTTCAAAATATGCCGGATCCTGCCCTTGATGTCACCTTCATCGAAGCACACCGGTGCCGCGAAGATCCTGCGTGCAGTCGTGTCGACCGCCATGTATAACAGTGCGGTGGCATATTCCTGTCTGCCCTCCGGCTCCAACTGCTCCGTCACTGCCTCGTCGCAGGCTTTTTCCATATCGCAGCACAGCAGGTAATACGCCAGCCATACCACCGGGTTCACCCAATGCACGATGCTGATCAGATATGCCAGTATTTTCCACAGATAATCCAGACGGTGCAGGTGAATCCGCTCATGCTGCAGCACGCAGTCATAGAATTCCGGATTCATCTCCACCGGCAGATAGATCTGCGGTCGCAGGATCCCGAATACCATCGGTGTACGGATCCCGTCCACGTAACGTACGCCCTCCTCTCCGGGGAGACATTCCGCCAGACGGCGTTTCATTCTTATATACGAAAAAATAAAATACGCGAGAAAGCAGGGGATTCCTGCCAGCCACAGGCATTCAACTGCAAATATTACCCGCAAAAAGGTAGCCGATGCGAAAAATGCAGCTGCCGTGCCGTTGGATTGTGCAGCCGTTACAGGGAGCTCGTTCGATCCCGCTTCGGAATTCGTACTCTGCACGGTCATCGCATCTGTTCCGGTCGCCTGTTCTGACAAGGTGCTCTGCCCCGTTGTTACATTCTGCTCCGGTGTGGCATTTTGTCCCGGCACAATGCCCGTTCCAAGTCCCGTTACCACCGTCGGTCCGTCCGCACTTACCGCTACTACCATCGACTCCGGCTGCGCCCGCCAGAATCCATGCGCATTCTCGATCTTCCATGGAAATATAAGATAGAAAAAGACGATTCCCCACAACAGCACACAGTACCGGTAGGAGATCCGCAGTCCTCTAAATACCATTCTGAGGATCAATACGATTCCTACGATGATGCTTCCCTGAATGCTCATTCTGATCAGTATCTGCATCATTGCCATCCCTGTCATTCCTTTTCTCCCCCGTTATTTTCTATGATCTTCCTCAGTTCTTTGATCTCTTTCGTAGACAGCTTTTTCCGGGAGGTAAACGCCGCCACAAAAGCAGGCAGGGATCCCGCAAAGGACTCCTCGATGATCACCTCACTCTGTCTCGCCTGAAACATCTGCCTCGACATCAGTGAGGTGACAGTCCCGTTCTCACTTGTAAAAATCCCCTTCTGGCAGAGGCGCCGCAGGACTGTATAAGTTGTGGATTTCTTCCAGTTCAGCTCCTGCTCGCATAGTTTTACCAGTTCCCCGGAAGAGACCGGCTCATGCTCCCAGATGATCTCCGCAAAACGCATCTCCACAGCTCCCATGGTATATTCCGACATTGTAATTCCTCACTTTCTGTTCCTGCTGTATCTATTATGTCCTATAACGCAAAATGGTTTACACGCTGTAACACTTTTATGTTACATCATGTAAACCATTTCTGTCAATGCCTATTTTTTATCTGCTAAGGTAAAAGTTTCTCTTATACTGGAAACTTTTTTTATTTTTATCAATTGTTTCCAGTATAAGTTTTATCACCCACCATATGGCATCAAGTCATTAAAAGTCGCCCAAGCCTCCTCGGCAGTGTAATCTGCCAGCTTAAGCCACCCGGTGACACCATTCTCGGTCTCCACGCAGAGCCACTGTCTGCCGGCATCTAGATAAAGGAAATAGACTCCGTGATCTGCGTTGATGGTAAAGCGTTCGCTGCCGGCATCCGGAGTCCGGCAGACTTCCAGATCCTTATTGAGTCCGTGCAGGACCGCCTGCTCCGGCAGATCATAGCGGTCTGTGGGGATCTCCGCCAGCCTTCCGTCACTTCCGATGCGGTATATGATCCGTAGATTCTCTCTCTGCAGGATATAATCATAGCTTTGGGTGGTGATGATCTGGCCGTTTTCTACCCAGATCTCCCGGATATCCTGCGCGAAGCTTCCTACCTCCTGTAGTTCCCCGTTCTCATAGCTGAACAGGAAACTCTCGCACTGTCCGAACTCGTCCCTACGCATCAGTGCCAGCAATATCTGTCTGCCATCCGGGCTGAACGCATAGATGCTGTTCCCCAGATTCTGTGCTGTCCGCGTCTCGCCTCTTGTAGTGTTCACCTCAAATACATACTTGTCCAGGGGCGAATGGTCTAGCTCGTTTACTGCCTGTGCCATCTGGGGCCGCAATATGATCCGCTCTGCACTGCCGTTCCCATCGAGATCAAGCAGGCCATAAGTCTCCTGCTCTGCCCGCTCGGATAGATCGAATACGACTCCCACATTCGTCATAATATCCCGTCTCTGTGCTGCTGCATAAGCATCCGCTTCCTCTGTCGTCAGATCTGCCGCCACCTTCCCGTTCCAGACCGGCTGGCTGGACAGAAGCGGAAGTTTCATCTGGGCGGTTCCGTTGCTCTGACTCAGGATCCAATAACCGTCTTCCGCAGTAAGCATGTCTGCGGAGAAATCCTGCGCCTCCGACGGCAGCTTCCAGTCCGTGACCCCGTTTTCTCCGGTCTGTCCCGAAGTATCATATTCCCGGATCGTGTCGATCCAGATGTCCAGATCTCCCTCCTGATAATCAGAAGCTGCAAAATAGTACAATCGGACACTATCCTGTTGCTTCAGATAAGCCATCTCCTGTCTGTAACTGTCAGACGTATAGTAATTTCCCACATTCTGATAAACCGTGGAACGTCCCTCTGCCGCACATCCCGGCGCTATATATCCCGGAACCATACAATTTAGTCCGGCGTCGTCCCCGGTGGCCGCATAAATACCGTAGCTGGAGACCTGATAAGTAGCAGCAACATCCGCAAAAGATCCGGGGGATACCTTTACATACACCCATTTTTTCGACAGTTCTGCCACGGTAGCCCAATCTTCATCCCTGGGTCCGTATTCCGCATAGACCACTCTGGCCTGATTTTCTCCGTCCAGAGGACCGGTAGAATGCCGCCCTTTACTGTCGATGTCTCCCAGGGAGAGCATCCAGATCTGACTGCTCTCCTCCGCAAATACCATGGGAATATCGATACCGGATCCATCAGCGAAAATATAATGTACGTTTGCCACAGAGCCTTCGCCGGGTCTTGTGGAATCCTTTTGGAAAAATAAATACTGCCTCCCGGCTTCATAGAGCAGTTCCGTCATTTCCCCGCTGCCACCCTGTAGATTCAGCAGAGCTTCCGCAGCCTTCACCGGATCCCTGTAGGTCTCATGGGCAGCGGCATCTCCGTCTAAAATCCGCCGGTGCAGCTTCCTGGCCGCGACACCATCGTAGCCAAGATACTGGATGCCGTCCTGTCTGGCAAAAGACCGGGTATCCTCCAAGGCAGCCACATCAAACAGGGCACTGAACTCTTCCCTGCTGTGGATACCCTGCTCAAATACCGTCAGCCATTCCGTTTTGGCAACCTCATAGTCCACTTCACCCGCCGTTAAATCCCCTTCCGCTGTTTCATCCGACGTTCCTGTCATGTCTGTCGCATCCGCCCCAGTCTCCGTATCATTATCCGCATTTACTGCATCTGTTCCACCGCCAGGGTTGCTACACAGGCATACCACCAATATCACAAGCACCGCCACCGCACCAACCAGCATCCAGAACGGCGGCTTGCGGTAATCCAGCACATGACGGATACGATTCTTCACATGATCTTCTCCAAAAGAAAGCAATGCACAGATAGAACCGCCACGATAGCGTTTCCATTCGCCGCCAGAAGCCTCTTCCAGAAGCGTATAGGAATAGATTTTCTTGCTCTCCTCCCCGAGGAGCTTCACCACTTTTTCATCACAGGACATCTCGCAGTCCATATTCATCAGATAAAATGCCAGCCACACCAGCGGATTGAACCAGTGGACGCAGCAGATCACCAACGCCGCAGGCTTAAACAGATAGTCCCTGCGCTGTAAGTGCACCCGTTCATGACACAGAACAACTTTTCTGCTCTCAGGATCTAAGCCCGAAGACAGATAGATTACCGGATGGATCAGCCCCATGACGAAGGACAGATGCCCACCGTCGATCTCGCAGATCCCCGGCTCTACCTGTCTGACACCGCTGTCAGGTCTGCGGATTCTATGATACATGCGCAGATAAGAAAATCCATGAAACACTAAAAATCCTGCCATTCCAAGCAGCCATACAATCGTCAACCCCCGAAACCACAGAGGGCGGGATAAGCTGCCGGTGTCAGCTGCTCCATCTTCAACTCCCGCCGATTGGGCAGCATTGCCTGTTATCTGCTCATGATCCGCACGGTCAGTTCCGTTTGCATTTTGTCCGTTCACCACGGTTATCGAATCTGCCGGGTTCCCTGACATCCCGCCAGGCGCATTCACATTATTATTGGTATCTGTGGTACTGACTCCAACACCATCACTTCTGGTCTGCCCGGTTACTGCATCCGCATCCGGAAAATTTGCCATATCGCCTGCTGCTCCACGGTTATCCCATTCGCCTGCCACCTGCATATCTGCCGCCATCACAGGACTCGTCTGTGTCCCCACTGTCAGCAGTCTCTCTGGAATCAGGCTGATCCTGGTCCCCGGCAGCACCGGACAGCACAACCGCACGAACACGATTCCCCACAACAGATAGGAGCACCATTTCGGCGCTTTTTTTAATAAAATTCTTGCCAGGATCACTAGCAGGATGCAATAACTTCCCACCAGGCTCAGCCGCCATATGCTGTCAAAGATTCTGTAGATGCCTTCACTCATAAGCCCCTCCTGTACTATCCCCGGAAACTCCGCTCCCTGTCATCGGTGTTCTGTAAATCTCCAAAGCTTACTAATTTGTCACCCCGGTAGCTGAGACTTCCACTGTCTCCTTCCTGCAATTCTCTGTAGATTTTGTCAGAGACTTCCAGGGTGATCTGTTCTCCCGGTTTCTCCAGATTTTCAAAGATAACACTCTTGACATTTTCTGTCTCCGTTATCCCGGAATTTACCGTGCTGCCTGCCAGGTACACCGGTTGCCCCACTGCTGTGGTCTGCCCTTTGCTGACGACTTTTGCCCGGTTCACGGTGTGTTTGCCTCTCTGTTTATTCTGAAGGCTCCGATCAAGCAGATATAATAAATATCCCAGGATTACTACTACGAATAACACGACCAGTACATTTTCCACCGGACTGAATTTTAACTGCTGTATCATATAACCCCTCCCTTTTTAGTATGGCAAATTAAGCGACATATGAAAATAATCATCGTAATTGATACTTCCCAGGCGGAACCATCCCTGCGTATTGTCTTCCGCCTGCAGGCAGATCCAATTCTGTGTTGCGTCCAGCTTGATCATGCGCATCCTGCTTTCTGCCGGCAATATGAAGGTCTCACCATTCGGTGTACGGTACAGAGTCATATCCTGCAGAAGTTCCACCTCTGCATAGCCACTCAACCAGTACTCCTCCTGCGGCACTTCCTGAAGATGTCCGTTTTTCGTCACATAATAGATTCTCTCGATAGAATCTATCGTCATTACATTATAGGGTTCGTGGACCTGCATCTGCCCGTGCGAGATTTGAATGCGTCGAATATCCTGTTTTATCTGTCCGATCTCCACCAGTTTCCCATTTTCATAATGATAGAGCCTGGTCAATGGATCCGCACTGGGACCATCTTCATACAATGCGATCAGAATCTGTTCCCCATCCGGGCTGAATGCGAAGATAGAATTGCTCATATTCTCCGTATAAATCTCCGTCGTCTGACCGTTTACTTCCAGTACTGCATCTCTCAGGTCATAGCAATTCATTTCACTTAGTCCCATATTCACATATTCCGTATATTCCTCCAGAGAATATCTCTTTACCGGTTCCGCAGGATGTATCGAGATTTTCTCCGATATCCCGTCGCCATCCAGGTCCAGCAGGGCAAAGGTCTCATCCTCCGTTCGATTCGACACATCAAATACTACTCCCGGATAAGCCAGAGTATCGGCTCCCCGTGCGGCTGCATAGCTTCCATACAAGCTGCCAACCTCTGTCAACGGCAGTCGGATTGTGATCGCCGGATTGCTGCTATTTTCTATATAGTAGTAGCCTTCACCTACCCACAATCCATTCCCAATCTGCAAATTCTCCGGCAGTGCCCTGTCGGTTATGGTACCTGTGTCCAAGTCGTATTCCCGTAATACCGTAGGCATCCAGGCATCCGATCCAAAATGCGACTCATCGGGATCTGTCAGGTAATAGACCTTAATATCGCTATTATCCGTCAGTCCCCAGTCCGCCCGATACCCATTATAGACTCCTGATTCTGAAGTCCGGTATGCTATCGGCACACAAGTCACATCCGCGGGAACCTTCGCCGGAATCCGCTCTGCATGAATACAGCCAAATGAATTATCCTGCTCATCCATCAGATAGATTCCATAGGAAGACACCTGAATATGCTGTCTTTCTCCGATGTTGTCTTCTCCGATATAACTGCCTTCCGGGAATGGATACTGCCCGGCGTCGCTAAGTTCATATTCCGCATACACATTCCGTGTACAGATATCTCCCTCTAACGGTCCGTAGGTTTTGTCCGGATCACCACTGCTGCTCAGATCCCCGAAGGATAAAAACCATAACCGCTGTGTCTCCTCTGCCATTACCATGGGAATATCTATGAAAGAAGCGTCTGCCGCAAACGTATACCGTACATTGACCACAGAACCTTCTCCCGGAGTATTACTGAAATTAAACTGCTGTTTTGCCTTATAAAGTGTCTCCGTCACACTCCCGCTTCCTTCCCCCAGATGCAGAAGCGCTACCGCAGAGGTCACCGGATCAGTGTATTTCTTGTATTCCTGTGAAGTATTTCCATCTAATAAAGCCTTGAATATCCCATACACATAATCTCCGTTATTCTCTGCCCACACCAAATTATATGCTGTGTTATCCCATTGAAAAGTCCTCTGTGTTTCTATGGTTTTCAGAGAAAAAATGTTGCCGAATTCTTCTCTGTTGTGAATCGTTATGCCGGAAAACTCTTCCGAGGTCACCACGCTTCCCACACCGTTTTCCTCCAGTTCTGTCTCTGCACCGGAGTCTGCCGTCTCTGTCGTGGTGCCGGGATTTGACCCATCTGTCATATCTACTTTGCCGCCCGGATTGCTGCACAGGCATACCACCAATATCACAAGCACTGCTGCCGCGCCAACCAGCATCCAGAACGGCGGCCTGCGATAATCCAGTACATGACGGATACGATTCTTCACATGGTCTTCGCCAAAAGAAAGCAGTGCGCAGATGGAACCACCACGATAGCGTTTCCATTCGCCGCCGGAAGCCTCTTCCAACAATGTATAAGAGTAGATTTTCTTACTCTCTTCACCGAGGAGCTTCACAACTTTTTCATCGCAGGACATCTCACAGTCCATATTCATCAGATAAAATGCTAGCCATACTAACGGATTGAACCAGTGAATACAACAGATTACCAGCGCCGCGGGCTTCCACAGATAGTCTCTTCGATTTAAATGTACCCGTTCATGGCACAGAACGACTTTTCTGCTCTCGGGATCCAGTCCGGAAGACAGATAGATCACCGGATGGATCAGTCCCATGACAAAGGACAGATGCCCACCGTCGATCTCGCAAATTCCCGGTTCTACCTGTCTGACACCACTGTCGGGTCTACGGATCCGGCGATGCATGCGCAGATAGGAAAAGGCATGATAGCCCAGGAAACAAAAAATTCCTGCCAGCCATATCAGAGATAATACACGGAACCACAGAGGATATGTCTCTATGCGGGCGGCAGTATCCGTTCCGACAGATGTTCCCGAAATCACTGCATCTGTTCCACTGGCTGCCACCCCTGCAACGGTAGCTCCACTTTCCGCTCCGGTGGTTTCCAGTAAAGCAGCCTGTGTGCCGTCAACGTTCATGACATCGTTGTCATTTCCCACAGCCACCGTATTTCCTGCCGCCTGGCTGTCCGGCGCTTCCGCCGCATCGTGCTCCCTCCACAGCGCATCCTTGTTATTCTCCCTATCGTTGCCCTCGGTAAGATCACGATGATCCGCACCTGTTGCCTGCTGCCCTGACATCATCTCAGTCCCCACCGACAACAATCTCTCCGGAATCAGGCTGATTCCCGTCTCCGGCAACACCGGGCAGCACAGCCGCACGAACACGATTCCCCATAACAGATAGGAGCACCATTTTGGTGCTTTTTTCAACAAAAGTCTGGCGAGGAGCACCAGCAGCACGCAGTATCCTCCCACCAGACTTAAGTTCCATACACCGTCAAATATTCTGTAGATATTCTCACCCATAAGCCCCTCCTGTCCTGCCCCCCGGCAAGGCATAGTCGATGTTTCATAGACTCTTTGTAATTATAGTCTACATTCTACCGACCCGTCTGTCAAGTAAGAAATCTGATTCCTTTAAAGTTGAAAGCGGATGTACTCCCGGTATTTCTGAGCACTCCCCGCGCCCTCTGTTTTCCGGAAGACATCGTACACCATCCGGTACTCTCCCGGCTCCAATACTCCGTAAAGCCAGTCCCATTTGTAAAAGTTTGAGACTTCCTCCCCGCAGCCCACCGTATGACCTATCATCGTAAATCCGTAATCGTCTATGATTGTCTCCGCATCCTGCCATTCTCCTTCGATCCTGCGCTGTAGAATATAGGCATCTCCATAGGTCACCTCTGTCCCGGCATCCTCATCCTCCCGCCGGATGGCAATACTGGCGCCTATATTGGAAATATCCCGCAGGGTCACAGTCACACCCGCTTCCGGGTCGTAAATTGTTTCTGCCTAATCCTGCTGCCCCTCTTCTTGCGGATCCCAGTCACTTACTGTCAGCTCCGGCTCTTCTTCCGAGCGCAATACCTCCGCATGCATTTCAAAATCCAGCACGCAGTCTCTATGGATTTCCTCTGTCTCCCCGGTAGTCATGGAAGTGCCGGTCCCCCTGAAAGAGATCACTGTCTTTCCATCTCCTATGGTCACATCCGAAGTGACATATAACGGTTTCCGATACTGTTCACTGATCCACACGAAAACCTCGTTGGTCGCTTCCCAGTACTGCCGCAGTTCCTCGCTATACCGCTTCGCATACCCCTGTCCGATGTGGGATCTGCTGCGGATGGAACAGACTGGATAGGACCGGTAGAGATCTTCACTGCGATCATGGCTGAATCTGATCTGTATCTCCGGATGCTCATACAGCCATAACTCACGTCCGCCCAGAATCCCTGCCGCCAGCGCCACCACGGCCAACACGATCAAAATAACATGCCTTTTCTTTTTACCATTCATTTTCTCCCCTCTCTTTCCCGTGCTTACTTCTGCACCGCTTCCATCAGACGCTCCTGCCAGTCATAGAAAGCCTTGCCGTCCACCAGGCAGCGTTCCTCTTCATCAATCCATAATCCCTGTTCTTCTGAAGCGTAGCGAAAGGTCCTTGTCTCACCGTCTGCATAGACAAACTGAAAATATCCCACACCTTCCACCATCTCTTCCGGCGGGATCGGATCTGACGTCACTTTTCCGGAAAGCTGTATAAATTCCTGCCACAGCTGCTCTACGGCAGCAGCATCTTCCACGTAATCGTAATCCTCCGTGCAGAAGCTACAACCGATTTTCTGCGGACATTCCTCCGGCAAAAAAGCCGCGCAGGATGCCGTCTTTGCTTCATTCTCCAACATTCCCGGATACAATACATTCGCTATGGCATAGGCTTCTTCCGGTGTTGCCGCCGGATATAAAACATAGCTGGCGGGATTCTCTACGGATATCATCCCTTTTTCCACATTCTGTACCGCCTGATAAATCGCTACGGTAGACTGAGCATCCGGGGTTCCGATCCAGCCAGCCCCTCTTCCCTCCTTCAGAAATCCTCTGCTTGCTCCATAGGTAAAGAAATAATTCTGCGGTTCCTCTCCCTCTCCAACGAAAGATATCTGCCCATGGAAAGTGCTGCCGTGGATCCAGGGCAGTACCCGGTAATAATAGGTTCCGTTGACGCTCACTTGTACCTCTTCCTGCTTCCCGAAAGCGTTCTCCTTCGGCATCTGTATCCCCGGCACCGTGAAATCCACCGTTTTGCGGAATTCGATGAGATTCAGCAGAAGTACCACTACCACCAATACGATTGCACTGAGAAAAATGGTTGCTTTTACGTTAATCTTCTTCATAAGCCCCTCCTTTGTTTCCCTTCTATCTATATTGACGACTTTTATACTCCGTTTGTTACAAACAGCATAACAAAATTTCACCCCTGAATCTACTTTTTTCACCCAAGCGACCGCTTTCTGTTATTTCTGGTCTGTTTATAACATAACCACTGTAAATGCACAATTGAGCAGATGGAAACTTAACAGTCTGGAACTATAAAACTGGCGGCATCGGCTTCCCGGTGTCGCCAGTTTATTGTCACTCTATTTTACGAGTGGCTCATAATAGAGCACTGTCTTCTCAGGATCTTTTCCGCTGATCTCCACGCCGTCCGCCGTCGTTCCCTGGAAGCCGTCGGATGCGCCGATATAGAGAATGCGACCGTCCGGTACGAGGACCTCGCTGTTTTGCAGAATCGAATACACCAGTCGGTACATGGGAAGCGTGTCACTCTTCACATGCTGTGCAAACTCTTCTTTTGTCATGACTGCCAAGGTACCACCTCCTTCTTATCGCCGGCTTCATTATATATGAGTCGCGAGTGGGTGAAAAGGTTCCCTTAAAAATAAGGCACTGGACGGATCCAGTGCCTTGCGATTTCATATTAGTAGAAAAATTCTATTCTGCCCGCAGTCCGTGCAGCATCACGGTATTCTGCCATCCGCCCGCTCCACAGGTTCCGGTATGCAGGATTCCAACACTGCCGCCCGCAGCAGCTGTTCTCGTGTCCACGGTGATTTCCGACGGATATTCCACAGACGCCGGAAGCTCCTTTTCCGTCCACAGATGCGCCCGCAGCCGTCCGTCACGAATTTCTGCCTCGATATGACACCCTGTCACGAACCCTGCCGTGTAGCAGCGTTCTCCGATTGGTGCCGCAATCCCATCCTCATAATACACCGGGAATACCGCTACGGCATTGGAGGCTTCCGGAGAGCGCAGGATCCGGAGTGCTGGTCCGGTCATCGTCTGCGCATCGAATCCGACGCACACATCCATATATTGTCCGGCACTGCCGAAGCCCTGTCCGGATGTCTTCGCAGGATCCAGATACACTTCCGCCCGCATTTCGTGCGCTTCCTCTGCAAAAGTATAGAATAGCTTCACACCCTGTATGGTGGGCATCAGTCCGGCGCCCACGCAGCCGTTTCCAGCAGTACGATAGCTCCAGGGAGTCTCCGGCAACTTCTGCTCCCATTTTCTCCACTCCGCAAGCGCCTCTCTGGGCGTATAGAAATCCCTCGTCCACCACTGCGGACGGATCCTGGGCTGAAGTTCCGTAGGGAAATCCGTAAAATCGGTCTGCACCCGTCCGGCATCCTCGATTCCTTCCGGTTCCAGCCTCTCGCAAACACACAGTTCTACCGTCTCCCCACAGGCACTGCAGTTCGTCCGTGGAGTGATCCGCACGTAGACCGCCGCTCCAATTGCTTCATTTCCCGGATGATACACACGATTCCCCACTCCGGGGCGGCTGACGGATACGGTTCTGCGCTCACCGTCCTGCTCCAGTTCCCAGCAGATCAGGGAAGCATCCTGTGCTCCTTCCAGCTCCAGTTCATAGTGCAGGATAAACATCCCCTTCTGCCATGTAACACAGGGATCCTGCTGCCATTTCGGTGCTGGGCGGGTCGTCGGAGGGACTATAATCTCTGCCATAGCCGCCAATCCGGTCTCTGTATGTACGAGCAGTCGGTTCTTCCCGGTACGGGCACCGTTATTTTCTCCATACAACGTCAGTTCCTGCCCCTGTCCCTGCAGACGGATCCTGCTCCCATCTTCCGTGATTTCACAAACCAGTTCCGGGTGCTCCTGCGTCTCGCCGCTGAAATATTTTACCCGGGCGGACAGTGTCTGACCTCGATGTTCCTCGGTTAATTCTACGCTCCCCCGGCTTAGCACCAATTGTACCGGCAGATGCTCACTCTCTGCTTCCGACAGGTACTCCCGTTGTCCTAGCGGATCCCAGTCGTCCGTTCCCCGTAACAGATTCCGGACGTTGTATTGCGCCCCACTTTTCGCCTCTACCAGAAAAGCCCACAGCCCCTTTTTTCCGGTGAGATCCACGGTATGTTCCGCAGGTCCTATAGGCGTATCGTTTCCATATGCATAGCACATGGTCTCCGGCTGAGGATAGCGCGTCCACTGCACCTGCAATGCCCGGGAGGTTCCCATACTTTCCTTACGCAGATCCTCGAACCGACAGCCGATCACGTACACACACCCCTGCCCTTTCATAAAATACTGGTCTGCGCCGCTTCTGTCCCTGTGTCCGCAGATCCGGAACAGACAGTCCAGAAACGCACTTCCCGTAGCATCCGTTGCAAAGATCGGGCATCCCCCATAGAAATCAAAATCACAATGCAGATATACCGCATTGCCGTTCAGAGCATCATCGGTGGATTCAAAATGGCAGTTCTCGTACAGGCTCCGTTTCGCACCGCAGATGGGATAGAGATTCAGTCTGCTGACGAAGCGACAGTTTTTCGCATGGAACCGGTCTCCCACCACATCACCCAGCTGTGCCTGTGTGACTGCCTTGCAGCGCTTCGGTCTGTTTTTCGACGGATCTAACGGATACTCCAGATCCACGTTGCAATAGTTCCCGATGGTCAGATTCTCCAGGTACAATCCGTCCCCCTCAAAGTGCAGCATGGTATAATTGCCGATACAGCCGTGGGACTGCCCCTTGTTCGCCGCGATCACCACATCCTCCGGGTGCTCCGACAGACCGATCAACGACAGATAGCTGCATTTTATTTTCTGCTGATAGGGCAGGAACTCTCCCTCTGTCCCCCGGAAGGTTTCCCCATCCTCCGGATCATGCAGCCAGTAGACATCCGGCGCCAGATATACCGTCATCGGGGCTTCCGGCGTTCCGTCCTGCAGTGCCCCGGAGGCAAACAGCTCCTGTAATGAACGGAAGCACCATGCCGTTCCCGGGGCGGCACTGCCGTCTAGCAGCAGATGGTGCGCATCCAGTTTTTCCATCATCGCACTTTTATCTGTCATAATTTATCCTCCTCTGTTAAAATATCTCAGTGTCTCATTATACGGGCAATGCAGGTCAGAAGTAAAGTGACAGTTTCCTTCCGGGAAGTGACAAAAGGTTCCAAAAAAACAAGGCACCGGACGAATCCAGTGCCTTTTGATTTAAAATCTGCTTTAAAAATAAAAGTTAATTTCTGTTTTTCCTTTTTTCTTTTGCTGTGATTTAGAACTTTTTATTTTTTTCCAAAGCTTCTGTTCTTCCTTTTTTAATTCGGAAACAGACATCTTTTTATATTTCTTCGGGATTATCAATACATCATTTTCATACGCAGTCATCCTCTGTTACCTCCCATAATAATCTTTGTTTTTCTCTTGTTAACTCGCTTTTTCTCACATTTTCATTTCTTCATAGAGATATTTTCTAAGTCTATGTCATTCCCCTTGACCATGAATCATGGATATACGGATGTTTAGGGTACACAAAACAAGACGTCGTCTTATTCTGCTATGATCGGCCTTTCTTCCCCCAACTCCTTACGGCAGCCTAACCTCCCATGCCATACGGGATCTCCTTTACTTCAGGGTCCTTAATTCCTTCGTTCTGCTTATCCATAAAGGGTCGTCATGATGCTCCCTCGCTGAGTCTCTGCTCTGATGGAAATAAATCTGACTTGGCTCTCTATGTTTATGAAATTCTTCTGTTCCTTTCAGCACCTTTCGGCGGACGTCTCCTGAATCTCACAGTTGTTCTTCTTATGCTGCCTGTGGTTGCCTATGAATATCTGAAAGCAGCTTCTGCGCATCATAGGTCACTCCATTTGCAAGGATGGCATAAAAGACCCGTATCAGCTTACAGCTGATGGCAATCACGGATTGTTTCTTCTTGAGCGGGTTGTTCGCTCTTGTCGTGTAATACTCATGCAATGACTTAAACTCTGGGTTCTTCGCTATCAGCGGAATCGCTGCATTGAACAGTACTGCCCGTAGCTTACTTCGACCTCTTTTGCTTATGGTCGTCTGTCCTTTGTGCTTTCCAGAGCTGTTCTCCCGTAATGAGAGTCCTGCCAGCTTTTGTATCTGTCTGGGTGATTCGAAACGCCTCACATCACCCACTTCTGCCAGAAATCCGGCTACCGTGATCACTCCTATACCTTTGATGGCAAGCTTTTATTTTACCACTTCTGTCAAGAAAAGAATAGCAGGCGAATATTTGCTTTTCAAATAATCGCCTGCCATCGAAAGGGGGTGGTTGTTAGCACATTATAATTTAAACTGGTTCACAATACTGTTTAACTCTTTTACATACTCAACCATATCATTGGATAATGCATCCGTCTTTCCAACCATCTCAAAGATTTCGGAAGACTGGTTCTCAATATCTCCAATTCCGTCTACCGAAGCATTAATAATACCGGAAATGCTGTTGATATTATTCTTAATTTCAATCATTTCTTCATTCAGTTTGTTAACGGAACTACTGATTTCACCCATGATATTTTCAATGTCTGCAGAACTGTTATAATAATTCACTCCTGCTTCCATAAATCCATGATAATCTGCCATTACCGTAGTGTCCATATAATCCATTGCCTTGTTCAGACACTCTACCATGCCTTTGGCAGCATCTTCAATTACTTCTACGACCTGTTTAATATCTCCGGTTGTCTGCTCGGTCTGGGTTGCGAGTTGTCTGATTTCTTCTGCAACAACTGCAAATCCTCTTCCTGCATCTCCCGCTCTTGCTGCTTCAATTGAAGCATTCAGTGACAAAAGATTTGTTTGGGAGGCAATCGCCGAAATCTGTTGTGCCAGCTTGCTGATTTCGCTGATTTTCTGTGCCTTCTCAACTGCAGACTCTGTTTCTCTGCTCAGCTCTTCATACATGTACTTTGTCTTCTCGTTCGCTGCCTTGGAAGATTCCTGCATTTCTCCGGATTGCAGATGAACGGAAGTCGCTTTTTCTTTTCCGCTTTGCAGCCGCACATTCACTTCTGCCAAATCTGCAGTAATTTCCGTGATGTTATTCTCAATCATCGCTACCGAAGGCAATACATTCTGCTTCATCTCATTCGACAACTGGTCCGTGGTACTAAGATTTCGATTCGAATTCTTCTCCAAAACCCCAACCATGTTCTCCAATGCATCCGAGCCGTCATGTATCTTGTTGGAAACCTGCGAAATTCGCTTAACAACACTTTGAATGTTATCTTTGAAATTTGTTATGGCATGGGCCATCGCACCGGTTTCATCGTTATTGCTTTCATACTTGCCTGTAACGGTGTTGGAAGAAAAGTTCAATTCGCCGCTTTCCTTTAATACATCGGTCATCACCCGAACCGGTCTTGCAATTGTCTTTGCAAGGAGCCAGGAAACAATCAGCATGGCAACAATACATATTGCAGCACCAAGTATTCCAATAATTACAATGGGGCGAACCACGCTTAATGCCTCCGATTTATCTGCCATAATCAGCAGCATCGGGTTGGACCCATCGCATACATAATACGCAACGAGCATGGTTCTTCCACCAACCACAGTTTCCGTCACAGACGCTTCCGGAATATCCGACTTTGCAATTCTGCTCATCAATTCCGGGACAACCGTTTCCTCCGGAAACTGGTCCAGATAATTCGTAGAGTTATAACTTGCGTCCGGGTAATAGCAAATCAACCCCGAACTGTTTACAAACACCGGATAACAGCTTTCTACACTTTCAATCTGTACGTTTTCAAAAAGTGCGTCCAGTTCCTCCTGCAACAGCATGGAATAACCATTTTTTTCCAGACGATACTCCACCAGAGAACCATACGCTTTCACAAGGTTCTTCATATTATCGCAGATACTGTCCCGATACAGAGAAGTTACCTTTGGTAGAATACTCAATTCGCTTACAACGACTGTAATCATGGAACTGATAAATACCAGCAGCATAATCTTCTGCGCAATGGAAATCTTAATTTTACCAACATCTAATTTTTTTGCTCCGGTTTCCATTTTTCCGTCTCCATTCATCCCTAAAGTATTCTGTAATCAGCGTCTCTATCCGGTTTTTCATGTAGATAATTATTTTCCTGTCTTACGTGTACGAACATCAAATGCAACTGCAATGATGAAAATAATACCCTTTACAACGTACTGATAGGAAATATCTACGCCCATCAGGTTCATACCATTTGTCAGGGACACAATAACAAGTGCACCAATAATCGTATTTGTAACACGTCCGATACCACCACTTACAGCAACACCGCCAATGTAAGAAGATGCAATGGCATCCATTTCAAATGCATTACCTGCAGTAGGTGTTGCAGACTGCAATCTGGATGTATAAAGAATACCTGCCAGAGCTGCCAGAACACTCATGGAGCAGAATGCGAACATCGTTACCTGACGAACGTTTACACCGGAAAGTTCCGCTGCCTGGTCATTACCACCAATACCATAAATGTAACGACCAAGTCTTGTCTTGTTCAACATATAATTATACGCTAAAAGAATCACTCCGACAATAACTGCGGTCCATGGAATTCCCTGATATTTTGCAAGTACATAAATAATTACCATAATAATTGCAGAAACGAATACCAGTGTACCAATAAAGATTGGCATGGAAATTACTTCAAAGTTGTATTTCTGCTTATTCTTTCTTGCCTTAATCTGGGACATAATTACCAGTACAACTGCCACAATACCAATCAGCAGGGTAAGGAAATGAATTTTATTTCCAAACAATACAATATGTAATGGTAAATCCGGAATAAAGCCATTGGACAATGCGTTAAATCCTGCATTTGGTACAATGATGGTACCGGTTTTCTGCAAGGATAAGTTCAGCAATCCACGGAAAATGAACATACCAGCCAATGTTGTTACGAATGCGGGTACACCAACTCTTGTTACGAGAACACCCTGGTATACACCAATGGCAAGACCAATTACCAATACAATCGGTATTGCAACCCATTCACTCATGCCCTTCTGGGTCATCAGAATTGCTGCGATTGCGCCACTAAAACCTGCCACATAACCTACAGACAAATCAATATGCTTAATAATCAAAATCAAGGTCATACCAATTGCCAGAACAGCTACATATCCTGCCTGATTAAATAAGTTTGAAATATTTCTTGCTGTGATAAATCCACCATTGGTCTTTACTGCAAAGAATGCAATAATTGCAACCAACACGATGTACATCATGTAATCTCTGATATTCTTTTTTACTAAACTGCCAAGTTCCTTTCCAATAGAAACTTTTGCTTGACTATTTTCTCCCATCTTGCACCTCCTATGATTGAATAGCCATTGCCATGACTTTTTCTTCTGTTGCTTCTTCTGCTGAAAGTTCACCCGTAATGGTTCCTTCGGACATAACGTATAAACGGTCACTCATTCCTAATACTTCTGATAATTCGGAAGAAATCATGATTATACTCATTCCTTCTTCTACCAGCTTATTCATCAAGGAATAAATTTCGTATTTTGCACCTACGTCAATACCTCTTGTAGGTTCATCCAGTATCAGAATATTTGGTTTTGCAAACAACCATTTTGCAATCTGTACCTTCTGCTGGTTACCACCACTTAAGTTTCCTACCTTCTGTAATATGGAAGGTGCTTTGATATTGATGGATTCACGATATGAATTTGCCATGATAATTTCTTCATTTTCATTAATTGCCAAACCATTCTGTAATGCTTCCAGGTTTGTAATGGAGATGTTATATTTAATATCCTGAATCAATACAAGACCATTTCCTTTTCGGTCTTCGGTTACATATGCAAGTCCGGACTGAATCGCTGCCTTCGGACTATGGAAATGTTTCTTCTCGCCATTGATGTATAATTCTCCGGATGTAATCTTATATCCTGGTGTATTACCGAAAATACTAAGGGCAAGCTCGGTTCTTCCGGCTCCCATAAGACCCTGGAGTCCTACGATTTCACCTTCATGTACTTTCATATTTACATGGTGCAGTATTTCTCTTCCCTTTACCGGGTCATCTACTGTCCAATCCTTTATTTCAAAGCATACATCTCCGATATTTACTTTTTCCCGCTTCGGATAAATGTTATCAATTTCTCTACCAACCATGTTTTTAATAATCATTGCTTCTGTAATATGTTCAGAAGCTGCATCCATGGAGCAGATTGTTGCACCATCTCGTAAAACTGTGATGGTATCTGCAATTGCCAAAATTTCTTTCAGCTTATGGGAAATCATGATACAGGTAACCCCCTGCTCCTTCAATTCCTTAATCAGCTTTAATAGGTTCTGGCTGTCATCTTCATTCAATGAAGCTGTCGGCTCATCCAAAATCAACAGCTTAACATTTTTGCTTAATGCTTTTGCAATTTCAACTAACTGCTGGTTACCAACACCAAGTTCTTTTACTTTCATGGAAGGGTCAATGTGCAACCGTACTTTTTCCAAAACTTCTTTGGATTTTACAATTGTTTCATTCCAGTCAATGGATTTTCCCTTCATAATTTCATGTCCGAAATAAATGTTTTCATATACACTTAATTCCGGAATCAATGCCAATTCCTGATAAATAATTGCAATTCCTTTTTCTTCGCTGTCTGCAATAGACTTGAATTGCTGTACTTCGCCATTATATACGATATCACCCGTATAAGTCCCGAAGCTGTGCACTCCGGAGAGTACCTTCATCAACGTGGACTTTCCGGCTCCATTTTCTCCAACCAGACAATGGATTTCGCCACGTTTTACTTTAAAGTTTACATCACTTAACGCCTTAACTCCCGGGAAGGTTTTCGTGATGTCCTTCATTTCCAATATATAATCTCCCACCGCTGGACCTCCTTTAAAACAGGGCCGGCCTTATACCTCTCTAAGATGAATAAAGCCGGCCCGTCTATCTCATTATCTCACATTAAGATTCTATGTTGTTGTTAATTATTCTAATCCTGTGAAGTCTCCAGCTTCATAGTATCCAGAATCAATTAATGCTGACTTAACATTGTCTTTTGTTACAACTACTACGTCGGTCTGCTTAGCAGGAACATCCTTAGCTTCGTTGTTGTAAGTAGTATCTGTTGCAGGTGTTTCGCCGTTTAATATGGAAACTGCCATTGCTACAGAGTCAGCTGCCAATGTACGAGTATCTTTGAATACTGTCATGGACTGCTTGCCATCGATGATGTACTGGATAGAAGCCTTTTCAGCATCCTGACCAGAAATAACATAGCTTGTTACGTCCTTATCGGTAGAGAATACATCTGCGATTGCACGGGATGTACCATCGTTAGGAGCAAGTACACAAACATCGCCCTTAGCATCTGCGCCGTTTGCTGTTAAGTTAGCTTCTGCTTTAGACTTAGCAACGTTGAAATCCCAGTCTGTTGTAATCTGTCCAATGATTGTACTTAATTCTTCACGAGTAAGGTCTGCCTTATCCTGAAGTGCTACAGCTTCATCAGAGTTTACAATCTTGAATGTGCCGTCAGCAATCTTTGGCTGAAGAACGCTCCAAGCGCCCTGGAAGAAGATGAATGCGTTGTTATCAGTAGCTGCACCAGCGTAAAGGTAAAGCGGAATACCACTTCCTGCAGGAGCATTGTCAATTAAGAACTGTCCCTGAGCTGCACCTACTGCAAAGCTATCAAACGTTACATAATAGTCAACTGCATCTGTACCGGTAATCAATCTGTCGTATGCGATAACGGTAACGCCTTCTGCCTTAGCTGTTTCTGCTGCTGCAGCAGCTGCTGCTCCGTCCTGTGCACAAATGATTAATACGTCGATACCCTGAGAAATCAATGTTTCAACATTTGTTTTCTCTGTTGCTGAGGAACCCTGGCTGAATAATACCTGATTTGTGAAACCAGCATCGCTGAGAATCTTTTCGAACTGTGCCTGGTCCTGTAACCATCTTGGTTCATCCTTTGTAGGAAGAACGATACCAACCTGAACGCTTCCGTCTGCAGAAGCTGCATCTTCAGCAGGAGCTGCATCCTCTGTTTTGGTTTCTGCCGGAGCAGATGTTGTAGAAGAACATCCTGTGAGTAATCCAACTACCATTGTTGCTGCAAGTAACATGCTGAGTAATTTTTTTCTCATTTTTAAATAACCTCCCTTTGTTTGTTAACTGCTTGTTACAGTAGTTACTTTAACACAGGGAGGCATGACTTTAGTTGTTATGATTCTTCACATTTTTATGTTTTTTATAATAATGCAGAGCATGTATTAGTATTTTTTTGTCTGCACTTTTTTTCAAATGCAATTTTGTCCTATTGTACTTTGGGACGTTCAATATATACATCTTCCCGCAAATGAAATCCGCTGTCGATGATGGTGGCGTCTATATTTCCTTTCGTTACTGCCAGCGGCTGCAGCTTTATGTAGGGCACATCTGTAGTTCCATCGTTCAATGTTTCTTCTGTTACTACCGTCTCCCCCTTTGCCATTGCCACCGCACATTCTGCAGCAGATTTTGCAAGCTTTTCAATCGGTTTATACACCGTCATATATTGTGTTCCCGCAACAATTCTCTGGCACGCCTCCAAATCTGCATCCTGTCCGACCACACAGATTTCTCCTGCCAGCCGGTTTTCGGAAAGTACCCGGACCACCTCTCTTGCCAGGTCATCATTTCCGCACATAATCCCCTGTACTTCCCTGATTTCTTCCAGATGTTCCGCAACATACTGTCCTGCCAAATCCGCCTTCCAGTTGTCAATGTATGTCATATCTGCAACAACAATACCTTTTTCCGAAATAGCCTCCCGGAATCCCCGTTCTACATAGGAAACGTTATTATCCTCTGACGGACCGCAAATCATAATAATTTTGTCTCCCTTTTTCAGCACCTTTGCCATTTCCGTCCCCATGAGCTTTCCAACCATCTCATTATCAAACGATATATACAGGTCCGGGGCAGCCTCCAGTGCAAGGCGGTCGTAGGAAATCACCTTAATTCCTGCGTTTTTTGCTTTTTTAATCACTTCGGTAAGAGAATAGGAGTCAATCGGAACCACCACAAGCACATCAACCTTTTTGTCAATAAAATATTCAATCTGCTTTATCTGTTCCTGCGCATCTCCGTTTCCATTCTGCACATTCACTTCTGCCCCAAGCTCCTGCGCCGTAGAAACAAAGACATCACGGTCACGCTGCCAGCGCTCTACCACAAAATTGTCAAAGCAGCAGGCAATCTGTATTTTATCTTCCTCCCGTGGCTCTTCCACTGTTATTTTGCTTTCTTTCCTGCCGCAGCCTGCAAGCAAAAATGAAATTATCAGTATTCCCATATATAAGAAATTTCGATATCTCATGCGTTTTCTTCCCTTTTCTCTTTAAACTCCGTAGGTGTAAATCCTACATTCTTCTTAAAGGTTCTGCTAAAATAATTCGGATCTGCATACCCAATCTCATTACAGATTTCCTTCATGCTTTTATCCGTCTTGGAGAGCAGCTCTTTTGCCTTCTCCATCCGGATGCCTGTAACATATTCAATAAAACTTTGTCCCATCTCTTCTTTAAACAGCTTGCTGAAATAGTAAGGACTGATATTTATCTGTCTGCTCGTCTCATCCAGAGATACTTCATTCTGGTAATTGTGGTCAATATAATCCTTTGCAATTGCAATCAGATTCGTGGCCTGTTCTTCCTTTTTGTTTACAATATTACGACAGACATCCTGTATCTTCGTAATGAACCAGGTCCTGATTTCTTCATAGTTGCTCATATCGTTGATGCTTTTCAGGTAATCATGTCTGGAGCTGAAACGGTAGACCATCCCCCCGCTTTCGTATCCGATATTCTCTGCCCAAAGCACAAATTCCAGTACCTTCAGCTTAATATCCATCACATTTTCTGCATTGCTTTCCAGCATCCAGTTAAAAAAGCTGGTGGCTTGTGCAGTTGCTCCCTCCAGATTTCCCTCTTCTACAAAGGAAAACAGTTTTTTCTCTGTCTGAACCGGATAATTCTCCTCATAATCGCATCCAATCGGAAGGTCTTTCACATGTGCCACACTTCCACTGGATATCCGGAAAGAATTAATCGCCTCCGAATAGGAAACACCTGCCTTTTCAAGAAGCATCACCGAACCAATCCCGACCCGGAATTTTGCATCAATTCTACCCGAAAGCTTGCGTACCATCTTTCTTGCGTTTTCGATTACTTCAATACGGCTGTCATACTCCTCGGAGCTTTCCTCTATTCCTACCGGAACATAAACAATAATCATGTTTGCCATCATCGGTCCCACAATTCCGGTAAAAAACTCCTTGATAATCTCCCGGATTTCCTGATAGCTCGACTGAACACGCACACTTGTACCAACCGTATTGGTAAGATGACCATTTTCCTGGTCATCGCCACACTTGATAACCATCATGTATCCCTGTTCCTCTTCTACCCCAAGGAGCTGCTTATACTGCTCCGTATCCTCGGCGTAATTGTCCTGAAACAACACCGAATATATCAAACCGCTCTCAATAATTGGAATGACCGTCTCCAGTTTTTCCCGAATCAAAAGGTCATTGCTCCGTTTTTCCCTGGAAACATCCACCTCTTTCATTGCCTTGCGGAGAATATCAATGATTACATTTTTTTCGATAGGCTTGTTAATATAGTCCAGAGCCCCCATTCCCAATGCCTGTTTGGCATAATCAAAGCGGTCATATGCACTCAGAATAATAAATACCGTATTATGGCAGGTCTGTTTGATTTCTTTCATCGCCTCAATGCCATTGATTCCTGGCATCTGAATGTCCATAAAAGCAATATCCGGACGAAAACGTTCCGCAAGCTCAATTACGCTTCTTCCTGTCTTTGCCGACTCAATCATGCAGCTATCGCCGAAATTCTTCTGAATGATGAAGCTTAATGCATCAATTACAATTCCCTCATCATCTGCAAGCATAATCTTGTACATCCGTTTTTCCTCCTCGTTTCATGACCTATTGCATGGGAATCCGAATGATGAATTCTGTTCCCTGGTTGATTCCATCGCTTTGAATCTGTAAAATATCCTCTTTTCCGTAGAAAAGGGCAAGCCGTTTTATTACATTATCCAGGCCGATTCCATTAGAATCCTTATTGTCTGCAGAAACCTGTACGCTTCCGCTGAGAATCTGATGAATTTTGTCCTGGCTCATCCCAATTCCATTGTCCTTCACGCTTACACAAATATCATTGTTATCCCGGTATACGGATAACAGAATTTTGCCTTCCCGGTCAATCCCCCGAATTCCATGGTTTACACAGTTTTCTACGATTGGCTGTAATACCATTGCCGGAATGGATGCATTTACCAGCCGTTTATCAATTTGCTTACTATAATGCACCTCTCCGGAAAAACGCACGTTAATAATATAAATATAATTATCTACCAGTTCAATTTCTTCATATAAGGAAACACTTCCGTAATCCTTTTTTACACTATATCGAAAGAAATCCGCCACATTCTGAACATATTCATAGGTTCTCTCCGCATCCTCCATCATTGCAAGCTGAGCACCCGCATTTAACGTATTGAACAGAAAGTGCGGATTAATCTGTGCCTGCAGGTATTTCAGCTGTGCATCCTTCAGATGTGCTTCCATTCGAAGCTCCTTTTCCTGCATCTGACGTTCTGTTTCCATGCTCTGGCGGAGCCGCTTGATGTATTCCTGAATACTGAGCACCATTTTATTGAATGCTTTCGTTACAACGCCCACTTCATCATTTGCATAAACTTCAATTCTGGCTACCTCCAGGTTTCCTCCCGCTACTTCATTCGCAGTTTCTGCAAGCTTGCGCAATGGCTGTATAATCCCCTGTGTCATCCAGATAATCAATACAATCGTCAGCATTCCCGTTAAAACAAACATCATCTGATTCAACGTTTCCACACGGTGCATGGTATTCATCAGTACGTGATAATTCTGCGAATTATGATAAAATTGTTTGTTATTCAGGCAATAGATGTAGTCCCGGATATACGTGCACAATTCCGTTGCTTCTTCATAATTCTCTTTATATTTCTCAACATCATAACCACGCCGGTACTTGATTGCCAGCTCGCTCACCTTCCGGTAACGCTCGGAAAGATTCCGAATGTTTTTCTCAAGTAAAAGCAATTCATCATCGGTAATCTGATTATTCAACCCTTCTACCAGTTTATCATATTCTGTAACATCCCGGTAAAAGTTCTCCATAGAATCCGTCTGCCGCAAGTTCAGATATTCCGTCATATCATCCTGTACCAGCGTCAGAATATTCTGCAGCTCATTCAGCTCTGTGTTACTCGCATACACCTGTTCAATCTGAAGCATCATTTCATCCAGATTGGAATAAATGTATACATTCACTCCAAACAAAACCACCGTCATAATCAGGAATACCGCTATCAGCTTCATCTGGATGGATATTTCAATTTTATGAAGTTTATTCTTCAGTCTTCGAAGCATCCTCAAGGTACTCCTTTACGTTCGTTTCCGTAACCGCATTGCCTTCCATCAGGAAAAAGCCGTTTACATATCCGGTATCCAGATATTCATTCAATGCATCCACGCATCGTCTCCCCATGTCCCGATAATCCACCGCTATGGTTGCCGAAATGATATTTTTATTTACTGCCTGTAAAATCGTATCTGAAGTATAATAGCCAAGCACATATACCTGACCGACAATATTGTAATCAACCATTGCCTGATATACACTGACGGTATTTTTCTCATTCAGACATATGATAAAGTCCGGCAGTTCCTCCATATCAATCAGCATTTCGCGAATGGATTCATCTGCATTAAAGGCACTTCTTCCATCCACCGACTTGATTTCCAAATCAAGCTGCAAATGATTTCCCTCATTCGTAAGTGTTTCCTTAATTCCGTTGCAGATAATGTTTTGTGTGCTGTCATCCGTAGATGCGTCCAGAAGAATCAACACTTCCCGATTCTTCTTGGTCGCAAGCTTAATAATCTGACGTCCGTACTCTCTGCCTAAACTGTATCCACCTACCCCTACATAACTTTTTCTTTGACTGTCCACACAGTCATTCACAACGGTAACTACCGGAATTCCCTCCTGCTGTGCCTCTCGAATGACATTCTGATATTCTTCGGTCTCCTCTGCTTCAAGAATAATTCCATCCACCTGTGCAGCAATTGCAATACGGGCAAGCTCTATTCTGGAGTAATCTCCATCCAGTCCCTCTCCCATAAGCTCTACATAAGCACCTGTTTCCTTGCCTTCTTCCAGACACCCTTCAAATATTTCTTCCCTTGACTGCTCCTCCGGCTGCTCCATAATCAATGCATAATGCCTGCGGTAGCTGCTTGTTTCGCTGTTCTTGTCATGCTGTCCCACCACCATATCCATCTGCTGTTTGGACAACACAATTTCCCCGACGATAAACCCTATCATTACACACTGGAAAAGCACCAGCAGTGCTCCAAGTCCCTTGCTCCATTTTCGATTCCATCCTGATGTTGCTGCCATATCTCTTTCCTCGTTTTTGTCTGCTACTGGCATTCTAACACAAAACGGGCAGAATTATCAATTCTGCCCGGGATTTTGATAGAGTAAACTTACTGTCAGTTGGAGAGTCGCAGAAGATTCCCTGCTATGAA
>ERZ1026862.323-NODE-323-length-31531-cov-4.592293_pt1 | contig 31531 bp, 20 predicted proteins | sample MGYA00380161_ERZ1026862 | MGnify/ENA primary metagenome ERZ1026862 (study PRJEB33269, sample SAMEA4719797) | human gut metagenome | biome: human-associated habitat; feature: organic feature; material: feces | place: Cameroon | collected 2013-10 ... | reverse complement strand
TGATAGACATAGATTCGCTGGTGGTCCCGGGGAAATATCCCCCGGAGGTGTGCGGCACCAAGGGCTACATCGCCCCGGAAGTGCTTGCCACGCTGGAATACGATCCCGGCGATCCCAGGCGGCGCCTGCCCTGCGTGTCCACGGACCTGCATGCGCTGCCGGTGCTTATTTACGAGTATCTGTTCCTGCGGCACCCTCTCATAGGACCAAAGGTTTACAGTACTGCCTCGGCGGAGGAGGACGACTTCCTCGGCATGGGGCCGATGGCTACTTTTATTGAGGACCCCACGGACAGAAGCAACCGTCCGCCGGATCTCGGCGTGACGATACAGTCCCTTTCAAAGGGGCTGGAGAAGCTCTTCCTGCGCGCGTTCGTCGATGGATTGCACGATCCCTCCGAGCGCCCCACCGCAATGGAGTGGGAAAGCGAGCTGCTGAAGGCGTGGGACAGACTCAGGCGGTGCGAAAATCCGCGCTGCGACAAGAAGTGGTTCATTCTCAGAGATGAGAACGACCCGGTTTGCCCCTTTTGCAAGACCCGAGTTACGGACAGGATCATCACGCTGACATTAAAGAGCGTGGTGCGGGGCAAGAAAGGCATATACAGGGACTGCGGCAAGATCGTTGTGAACGACCAGATGCCGCTTTACGACTGGCATGTCTATTCCAACGTCCATAACGATGAAAAGGCGGGCACCGATATGCGTGCGTACATTTGCAGGCATAGAGGATTGTGGCTGCTCGTCAACAACGGCGTCGAGGGAATGACTTCCCCGACTGGAAGGCTTGTCCCGAAAGGGCAGGCGATCGAGCTGCGCGACGGGGCCGTGTTCCGCATGACCGACCGCGAAAACGGTCTGCTGTGCGAGGTATCGGTACACTGACGGCTCGAGAGAGGAAAGAATATGAAGCAATTTGGTTTAACAGACAGTCAGGCTGAGGAGTCCCGCAAGAAATACGGCGACAACAGCATGACGGAGCAGGCTTCCGAGAGCTTCTTCGATAAGCTCAAGGGAAATCTCGGCGACCCGATGATAAAGATACTCATCGTGGCGCTGCTGATCAACGTGGTCCTGGCGATCCTGGGCGGAGTCGGCGTCATCAAGGAGGGCGCCCCCGAGTGGTACGAGCCGATAGGCATTTTCATTGCCATCGCGCTGGCTACGCTGGTTTCCACATTCTCTGAGTACAGAAACGAGAACGCATTCCAGAAGCTCCAGGAGGAAGCTTCCAGGATCATGTGCAAGGTATACCGCAACGGCGAGATCGCGGAGGTTGCCATCAACGACATCGTTGTCGGCGACGCGATCCTGCTCCAGTCCGGCGACAAGATCCCGGCGGACGGTATCATCATCGACGGCGACATCAAGGTGGATCAGTCCGTGCTGAACGGCGAGAGCCGCGAGGCAAAGAAGATCGCCACCCCCGAGGGCTGGACTGACACCGACGAGAGCCTTAACTTCGACAACGAGCACAAGGTTTTCCGCGGAAGCGTCGTATGTTCCGGCAACGCCGTTATGGAAGTAACGGTGGTCGGCGACAAATCCGTTTACGGCAAGATCGCGAGCGAGCTCCAGGTCGAGGACGACCGCGAAACTCCGCTCAAGCTCAAGCTTGGCAAGCTGGCTGACGGCATAAGCAAGTTCGGCTACATCGGCGGTATCGCTATCGCCATCGCAATGCTCGTCAAGACCCTGTTCATGGGCGAGGGCGGCATTGAGGCGTTCCTGTTCGCCGAGGGTGTATTCCAGTGGGCTGCCCTGCTTGAGGCTGTTATCCAGTCCGTAATGCTGGCGGTAATCATCATCGTTATGGCTGTCCCCGAGGGACTTCCGCTGATGATCGCGATAGTTTCCGCGCAGAACATGGGCAAAATGCTCAAGGACAACGTCCTGGTAAGAAAGGTAGCAGGTATCGAAACCGCAGGCTCCCTGAATATCCTGTTCTCCGATAAGACCGGCACCATCACCAAGGGCAAGCTGGAGGCAGTCACCTTCATCAACGGCGCATTGCATGAATCCAAGACCTTTGACGAGGTCGGCGGCAAACTGAAGGACATTCTGTCCCTGTCTATCCATAAGAACACACTGTCCGTGATCTCCGGCGAGGGCAAGGACATGAAGGTGATCGGCGGCAACGCCACCGAGCGCGCTATCCTCGGATTCGCGGCAGGCTCCACTTGCGGCGCGAATGTGAAGGCAGTGGGGAATATCCCGTTCAACTCCACCAATAAGTACTCCGCTACCCAGGTAACGGGGGACTATGACCTGTCCCTCATCAAGGGTGCGCCGGAGAAGATTCTCCAGCGCTGCTCGCACTACTGGGACGAGAATGGCGAAAAGCAGCCGTTCAATATGACTGAGCTCAACAAGCAGATTGACGAGCTGGCAGGGCGCGCTATCCGTGTGCTTGCCATCGCCACCAGCGAGGATTCCCTCGGCGAGGAAGCCCTCCCGGACAGCAACAACTGGACCCTGGTCGGCGTTGTCGGAATCCGTGACGAGGTACGTCCGGAGTCCGTAACGGCGATCGCGGAGGTCAAGGGCGCCGGCGTGCAGGTAGTCATGATCACCGGCGACCGCAAGGAAACCGCAGTGGCTATCGCCAAGGACGCAGGTCTGCTCGAGAAGGACAGCGACATCGTGCTGACCTCCGACGAGCTTGCAAAGCTGTCCGACGATGAGATCAAGAAGATGCTCCCGAATATCCGCGTTATCGCGAGAGCGCTGCCCAGCGACAAGAGCCGTCTGGTGCGCCTTGCCCAGGAACTTGACCTTGTGGCCGGAATGACCGGCGACGGCGTAAACGACTCCCCGGCGCTCAAGAAGGCGGACGTAGGTTTCGCAATGGGCGGCGGCACGGAGGTCGCAAAGGAAGCCAGCGACATCGTGATCCTGGACGACAACTTCAACTCCATCGACAAGGCTATCCTGTATGGACGTACCATCTTCAACTCCATCAGGAAGTTCATCGTATTCCAGCTGACCATCAACGTTTCGGCAGTGCTGATAAGCTTCATCTGCCCGCTGATCGGTCTGAACAATCCGCTTTCCGTTATCCAGATCCTGTGGGTCAACCTCGTAATGGATACCCTGGCTGCGCTGGCATTCGGCGGCGAGCCGGCACTCCACCGCTTCATGAAGGAGAAGCCCAAGCGCAGGAATGAGCACATCATCAGCAAGAACATGATGAGCCAGATAATCACCGGCGCTGCCTGGACGTTCATTCTGTCCCTGGCAATGCTGATACTCGGCAGCTTCGACGCAGACCCGGCAACCCCCGGAGTAAGCTTCCTGGAGAATTGGGGACTGCTCCGCAATGTTGACATCGAGGGCGAAACCCACGCTATCCTGCACACCGCATACTTCGCGTTCTTCATCTTCATCGCGGTATTCAACGCGTTTAATGCGAGAACTGACCGCGCTAACCTGTTCGACAACCTCGGCAAGAACAAGGGATTTCTGACGGTGTTCGGCGCAATTGCAGTGGTGCAGATCCTCATGACCTACCTCGGCGGCGCGATACTCCAGGGCTATGGACTGTATCCCGTTGAGTGGCTCATGGTGCTGGTAATGGCTATCTCCATTATCCCGATAGACCTCATCAGAAAGGCTATCATGAAGGCGGCAGACAAGTGATGATCGTCCGGCGGAGCTGCATTCCGCGGTTCCGCCGGAATAACGACATATTTCAAGGAGGAAAATAAAATGGCAGTAAATCTTTCTAAGGGTCAGCGCGTAAGCCTTGACAAGTCCGTAACTCTCGCAAGAATAGGTCTTGGCTGGGATACCAACAAGTACGACGGCGGCTACGATTTCGACCTGGACGCGAGCGTATTCCTTCTCGGTGCGAACGGAAAGGTACTCCGCGACGAGGATTTCGTGTTCTATAATAACCTTAACGGCAGAAACGGCGCAGTAGTCCACACCGGCGACAACCGTACCGGGGAGGGCGAGGGCGACGACGAGGCGATCATCATCGACTTCACCAAGATCCCCCCGGAGATCGAGAAGATCGCGGTGACCGTTACCATTTTCGACGCTCAGCAGCGCAACCAGAACTTCGGTCAGGTGTCCAACGCGTATGTCAGAGTTGTCAAGATCGACAATCCCGACGACGTGAACGGCGAGGAAGTTATCCACTTCGACCTGATGGAGGAGTTCTCCATCGAAACCGCGCTGGTTGTATGCGAGATCTACCGCTACAACGGCGACTGGAAGTTCAACGCAGTAGCAGCCGGCTATCAGGGCGGACTTGAGGCGCTCTGCCGCGCTTACGGCGTGAACGTCTGACAAATCAGGAACAATTCCGGAGGGGGAAGCGGCTTGGCTAGCATATACGACATTATTTCGGCAACGCCCGACGGCGGAACAGCCGCGCTCCCACCGGGTGAATTCGAGGGTCCGGTGGTCATCGGCAGACCCATGACGCTGCGCGGAAACAACACCACGGTGTGGGCGCGGCACGGTACGGTGATCGACGTGCAGTCCCCGGGGGTGACCCTGGAGGGACTCCGCGTGGAGATAACCGAGGGCGCCGTCACCGAGAACGCCATTAATTCCGGATTCCCAACGGAAGCGCGGAATATCGAGGTGCTGGGCACCGTCAGCGGATTCGGCGCAGAGGACGGCGAGGCGGCAATACCGCGGACGCTGGCTCTGGGCGAGCTTTCGCCGCAGGAGGACAACAGCTTCCTCATGACGGTAGATATCCCGGCGGAGGCGCGGATAGTCTGCTCCCAGGGCGGAGTGACGTTCCAGCCGGATAAGCTCCCGGCTGGCCGCAGCGAGGTGCGTATCCTGGTGGCAGCCCCCGGAACTCCCGGGTTAGTGTACACCGAGATCCTGCTGGATTCCCAGTTCCGCCGCAGGATTTACCTCAGCGGCAGGTTCACCGCCGGCGTCCCGGCAGTAAGGGACCGGGTGATATTCACCGCCGGGAACGTAGTCCGCACGGCGCACGTTCCGACAGTCCCGGAGCAGCCGAAGTCGATTTGCGTGCCGTCCGCCCCGGTGTATATCCCGGACGCGGAGATACAGCAGGTGAGCGTGACCCCGGCGCCGTCGTTCCCGACCGGCACCACCGGGGAGAACAAAGACCGCAGCAGGGCGCTCGGAGCGCTGACCGCAGCGCTCGAAAACGTGGTGGAATCCAGGCAGTTGCCGCTGGTGATGAAGCGCGGTCAGAGGATCCCGGCGGCGCAGCTGGGCGGAGCGTTCGGGGCTTATCTCACGGGCGTGAAGCTCGGGGAGCTGGACATCGACCCGTATGTGTTCCTGCTGGACGAGAACGAGCGGAGTATCGGCGACGGAGGGCTGGTGTTCTTCGGGAATGTGAAGTCTCCGGACGGCGCTGTGACCTACGACAGCGAGGACGGCCACGTCACTGTGGATCCCGGAAGGCTCGCGCCGAGGGTGAAGCGCGTGGTGCTTGCGTACTCGGTGTATTCCGGGGACGCGCGCAGGAACTTCTCCCTGGTGAAGGACCCGATACTGTCGCTGTATTCCGGCGGCAGGGAATGCGTCAGCTTCCCGATAGACGGGCTGACGAACGAGATTACGATAGTTGCGATGGAGATGTACATATACAAGGGCGAGTGGCGCATTTCGTCGGTCGGCTCGGGATACCGGGACGGACTGGTGAAGCTGTGCAACCGCTATGGCATTGAGGTCAGCAGCTGATAACAATGAGAGGAATGGTCTGGCGGAATGGCTCCTAATGGATTTACACGATATATCGGATACGACAACGCCGATGTTTTCAGGAATATGCTGATAGAGAGCTACGCCGCGGCGAAGAAGAACGGACTTTTCTTTGAGGGCAGGCTCCCGATGGCTTCCACGACTGAGATAAGCCAGGCGGCTGGTTACGCGGCGGCGGATCTCAACGACGAACGCTCGGTGAAATCCGGGATACAGAGCTGGCTGTCGGCGCAGCGGCTGCAATACAGCGCGGAGGCGATAACTCCGCTGCTGATGGAGGCAATACGGAACTGCGGCGCGAATGGCAAGAACACCTACTTCGTGCTGCTGTGCTGGCTGATGAAGTACCTCGCGGCAAAGCCGTCGGTGATACTCTACATCGGCACGGGAACACTCCGGGAGCTGTATTTCCTGCTCATCATGAGCAGCTGCGGTATCCGCGTGGAGTACGTTTCCTACGGCATGGACGCGGATTTCGACAAGTTCCCTCACAAGGACAAGGTCCAGACTGTGGGCGGCGCGATGAGCGGCGCCGTGCAGATAGATTTCGCGCACATCGACCTGTCAAAGGCGGCGCAGCTGTGCGAAATGCGCGCTTCCGCCCAGCAGGTGGAGGGAATCGTGCAGCGGCTGGATACCACCGCCGCCGGGATATTCGAGGATTTCATGGTGGACCGCCGCACCCGTGTCGTAAAGCACGGCGGAGTGTTCACCGAGGACGGCGCGATCCCGGTGTACTGCGCTTCGCTGATAGGCTACGACGACGAGGCAGTGTACAACAACATGCTGCTGAACTTCAAGGAGGGCTTCGCCAAGAGCAAGAAGCAACTCATCTTCATAGAGAAGCCGCTGGAGAATCCCAACGCGGAGGAGATACGGCAGCTGGGCAGCGTCAACCGCAGCAGCGTCACGCAGATGATCGATGAGCTGGCGCTCCAGATAAAGCTGAACGGCGACCCGGTGCGCACTTCGCTGGCGCAGACGGAACTGCGCAGGCTGCTGAATTCGCTGTACACCGGCAATCCGACAGTGGTGTACAATTACGGCAGCAAGTTCATTTCCTGGCTGTACCGCTGCACCCAGGCGAGGAAATACGCGGTGCAGTACGAGGATATTCCGCTGATACTGTACTACGGCGACATCTCCCAGTCGGAGCTGTACTTCCTGCACTACATGTCCCGGGTGGGATTCGACGTGCTCTACATCACGCCGAACAAGCTGCTGCTGGATATCACCATTGACAAGAACCTCGACAACCGCATGCAGATATTCCAGCTGCCCCAGACCAGGGACAGCGGAAGCTACCCCTCCAAGCAGATAAAGATGAAGGTAAACACCGTGGCGTATTCCGCGGAGAGGGAGCTTGACACAATGCTGTACGGCGGCGACGCCGGGATATTCCGGGATTTCCAGTTTCCGAACAGCCAGACGGTCACCCTGCGGACCACCCTCGAGGAGATCGGAATTCTGTGGAAGCAGGAGGCGCGGTTCCGCCAGGGATTCGCGACTTCCGGCAATCTGGTGACAGTCCCTAACATATTCGCGAAGATCAGCGGAGTCAGGGACGGCAACGTCGGCGAATACTGGGAGGAGGTACGCAGCAGGCTCACTCCGGAAACGATACTCCGGGTGAAGGAGAACAGGCAGGCGCAGCCCGGCAGCCTGGATCTTTCGGCGTACCGCGGATTCTACCGCAACGGGCAGATCGACACCGAGCGGCTGAAGGCTTCCTCGCTGAACAGGTACAGCTACCTCCCGGACAGAATACAGGACATGCTGCTGTTCAAATTGCAGGAGGCGGTGGACAGCAGGTTTCTCAAGCTGAGCGGCGATGAACTGATGTGCACGGTAATGCACTTCGGTCTGAACCTCGACAAGGAGTTCATGAAGCTGCTGCAAAGCTTTGATTTCACGAAGCAGCTGCCGAAGCTTATCTGGATAGACGCGGTGGAGCAGACCTTCACCGTGGAGGAGTGCATTCAGCTGGTGCTGTGCAATCTGATAGGCTTTGACATACTGATATACACCCCGACGGGGTACAAGAACCTTGAAACGTTCGTTTCCGCGGACGCCTTCGAGGAGCACACGCTTAACGAGTTCAAGTACAATCTGGAGGTGCCGAAGTTCAAGATACCCTCCGAAGCCAGAAGCAGCGGTTTATTCGGCAAGCTGTTCAGGAAAGGATAAACATTATGGGATTACAGTTCACACCCGGTTCACAGTTACAGCCCCAGGCACAGCCGCAGGCAGCCCAGGAGGTCGTTCTCGCAAAGACCCCGGAGGAAGCGGCGCTCGACGTAAAGATCGAGGAAGCAAAGAACTACAACATCGTTGTTGAAACCGACAAGATCAAGCAGGAGCTTGCAACCAGCGCAGATATCGACAAGCTTGTCAGCACCATCAACCTGAACGATTCCAACACCATCGTGAAGTTCGGTGCGGAGGCAGCGGAGGAGATCTCCAAGGCTTCCGACCAGGTGCTCAATTCCATGACGATCGACCAGGTGAACGACGCCGGCGTGATGCTCAAGGAGCTCGGAAAGATCATGGAGCGCTTCGATATCAACGAGATCAAGGACGAGAAGCCCGGGCTTTTCGGCAACCTCAAGAAGAAGCTTGAGAAGATCATCGGCAAGTATGAAACCATGGGCAACGACGTTGACAAGATCTACATCGAGCTGAAGAAGTACGAGAAGGAGATCGGCGACGCCAACAACAAGCTGGACAACATGTACGAAGCGAACCTGGGTTATTACCAGGAGCTGGTCAAGTATATCATGGCAGGCGAGCAGGCGGTCAAGGAGCTGGATCAGTACATCGCGGACTACACCGCGAAGTGCGAGGCGGAGCCGGACAACGGCACGATCCGCATGGATCTCTCCAACCTGACCCAGATGCGCGAGATCCTCGACCAGAGAGTAATGGATCTGAAGGTTGCTGAGAACGTGGCGATCCAGACCGTCCCCATGCTCAAGACCATGGAGTATTCCAACCTCAATCTGGTTAGAAAGATCAACTCCGCGTTCATCATCACCATGCCGGTATTCAAGCAGGCTCTGGCGCAGGCGATCATGCTCAAGCGCCAGAAGATCATCGCTGATTCCATGCAGGCGCTGGACGAAAAGACCAACGAAATGCTGAAGAAGAACGCACAGAATACCGTTGCCCAGAGCAAGCAGATCGCGGCAATGGCGTCCGGTTCCTCCATCAAGGTGGAAACCCTCCAGGAAACCTGGACGACTATCGTCAACGGTATCGACGAAGTACAGGCTATCCAGAACCAGGCTCGCGAGAAGCGCAAGCAGGACGCAGTCGTTCTGGAGAACATCAAGGAAGACTACAAGAAGCGCATGAAGGCGTGATTCTGAATACAACAGGCAGGGGCTGTATCAGCCCCTGCTTGAGCCCGTCGAAAAATCCCCTAAAGGGGCTTTTCCGCCGAAACATCTCAGCTGCGCGCACGGTTTAGCGGCAAAGCCGCTAAACCGCACACTTGCTGAGATATAAGTGTTTTTTGCCCCGGGGGACCCGTGGCAAAAAACGTATTTTAAAAGCCTGCTTCGCAGGCAAATTTCACTTTTTCGTCAAACTGAGGCAGGGGCTGTATCAGCCCCTGCTTTTTCTGTATTTTTGCCATTTAGGTGTTGACATAGCATGAAAAAGAGTGTAAAATAAATATGTATGTGTATACAGTACTCCGGGAGTACTCCCGGGCTTGAAAGGATAGATAAAATGGCATTTTTCAACTTCTCACCGGAACTGGTGGAACTCAGCGAAAAGGCAATGCAGCTCTGCGCGCCGCAGTTCGCGGAGCTCGACCGCATGGCGGAATACAACGGGCAGCGCGTATTAAAGGCGTTCATTGACAACAAGATCAGCGATATCCACATGAAGGGCACCAACGGCTACGGTTACGGCGACGACGGCAGGGACAAGCTCGACGCGGTATTTGCGCAGATCCTCGGTGCGGAGGACGCCCTCGTCCGCCACAACTTCGTCAACGGGACCCACACGCTGACCACGGCGCTTTTCGGAATACTGCGCCCGGGCGACCTGCTGCTTTCCGTGACCGGGGAGCCCTATGACACCATGCAGGGCGTGATCTCCGGGGAGGGCACGGGCTCTCTCAAGGACTTCGGCGTGAAGTTCGCGAAGGTGGACCTCCTCCCGGACGGAACTCCGGACCTGGAGGGAATACGGAAATCCGCCGGGGATTGCCGCATGGCGTATATCCAGCGCTCCCGGGGGTATTCCCTCCGCCCGTCGCTGACGGTGGACGTCATCGGGGAGATATGCGCGGCAGTCCGCAGCGTGAACCCGGACTGCGTGATATTCGTGGACAACTGCTACGGCGAGCTGGTAGAGGAGCGCGAACCGCTGGCGGTGGGCGCTGACCTCATCGCCGGGAGCCTTATCAAGAACCTCGGCGGCGGAATCGCGGAAACCGGCGGATACATCGCAGGAAAGGCAGACCTGGTGGAGCAGTGCGCATTCCGCCTGACCACCCCGGGCACCGGCAAGGAGGTCGGCGCGAGCCTGAACCAGCTCCGTGGATTGTACCTGGGAATATTCCACGCGCCGGAAGCGGTGTGCGCGGCGCTCAAGACGGCGACATTCGCGGCGGCGCTGGCGGAGCTTCTCGGATTCGAGGCGTTCCCGAAGTACAACGAGAAGCGCACCGACATCATCGAAGCGCTGAAGCTTGGCGGAGAGAAGCAGCTCATCGCATTCTGCCAGGGGATCCAGGCAGGCTCCCCGGTGGACAGCTTCGCTTCCCCGGAGCCGTGGGACATGCCGGGCTATGACAGCCAGGTAATTATGGCGGCTGGCGCGTTCACGATGGGCGCCTCCATCGAGCTTTCTGCGGACGCTCCGCTGCGTGAGCCGTTTGCGGTTTGGCTCCAGGGCGGACTCACATTCCCCACCGCCAAGGTCGGGATACTCACCGCCGCACAGCACATGCTGGACAAGGGACTCTGCACAATAAGCAAATAATGCCGAAAGGACAATGACATGATAAAGAGCATGACCGGCTTCGGAAGAGGTCACAAGGTACTTAACGGGCGCGACATCACGGTCGAGATCCGCTCGGTGAACCACAGATACTACGAGTTCAGCTCGCGCCTGCCGCGCAGCCTGAACTATGTGGAGGAGCGTCTGAAATCCCTGCTCCAGGGCAGGATAAGCCGTGGCAAGGTAGAGGTTTCCGTGCTGCTGAACAACGTCGAGGCAGCCGACGAGAAGATCACGATAAACCGCGATGTCGTCCGGGAATACATCGAAGCGCTGCGCTCCGTGAAGGAGGAATTCGGGCTGACTGACGACCTGGCGCTTTCTAATGTGCTGCGCATTCCGGACGCATTCACGGTGGTCAAGACCGAAACGGACGAGGAGCAGCTGTGGGAGGACATAAAGTCCACCGCTGAGGAGGCGCTGGAGCACTTCATCTCCATGCGCGAGAACGAGGGCGAGCGCATGAAGCAGGACGTCCTGTCCAGGCTCGCGAAGATAGAGGAATGGGTCGGCGTGGTGGAGACACGCTCTCCGCAGGTGGTGGAAGATTACCGCAAGCGCCTTTACGACAAGATGTGCGAGGTGCTCAGCAGCAGTAATATCGACGAGAACCGCATTCTGCTGGAGGCCGGGATATTCTCCGAAAAGACCGCGGTGGACGAGGAAACAGTCCGCCTGCGCAGTCACATCGCGCAGTTCCGCAGCATGCTGGAATCCGGCGAGCCGGTGGGCAGGAAGTTGGACTTCCTGGTGCAGGAGATGAACCGCGAAACCAACACCATAGGTTCCAAGGTGCAGGATATCGAGGTAACGCGCATAGTCGTTGACCAGAAGAGCGAGATCGAAAAGATCCGCGAGCAGATACAGAATATCGAATAACTGACGGACAGTCAGCCGTGCCACCGGCGCAGGAACGAATCCTGTGCCGGTGGCTCTTTTTATTTGCAGGAATATGTGTTCCCCGGACCTGCGGTGCCGCATATAATACTCCAAAGGAGTGGTGGGATATGCTTATCGAAACGGGCTATGACCGGCGGCGCGCGGTGGAGTATGCGCTGCGCTGGGCGCTTTCCAGAAATCCGGAGTATTACGACTTTGAGGACATCGGCGGCGACTGCACTAACTTCGTGTCGCAGTGCCTGTACGCCGGCTGCCGGGTGATGAACTATTCCGGGGACGACGGGTGGTATTACATCGACCTGGACAACAGGGCGCCGGCGTGGACCGGGGTGGAATTCCTGAACAGATTCCTGCTGACGAACAGCGGTCCGGCAGTGTACGGCGAGGTCCGGGAGCTTTCCGGGCTGCGCCCCGGGGACGTGATACAGCTGCGCAACAGCGAGGGAAGGCTGTACCACACGATGATCGTGTCGTTCATATTCACCCCGGGGGACCCCGAGGGGATCTTCACCTGCTCCCACACATATGACGCGCGGAACCGCCGGCTGTCCACCTACAGCTATGCGGAGGCGGTGGGAATACACATTTCCGGGGCGCGCCGCGAGATATTCTGAGGAGGGATACTATGCTGATCTATACAGTAATGCCGGGGGATTCCATTGCGTCGATCTCGCGGCGTTACGGACTTCCGCCGGCAAGGATCGCCGCGGACAACGGGCTGAGGGACGCTTCCGCGCTGGTGCCGGGGCAGAATCTGCTGATAAACACGGACCGCGTGCGCTACATCGTCAGCGAGGGACAGACGCTGTTCTCGATAGCGCAGGAATACGGCGTGCCGCTGGAGCGGCTGATCGAGGCGAATCCCGGGCTGGATCCGCTGAACATACGCCCCGGGGACACGGTGTATATTCCGGTGGACACCCCCGGAGAGCGGCGGCAGGCGCTGTTCAACGGCTACGCCTATCCGAGTATAAGTACCACGGCGCTGAACTGCGTGCTGCCGTTTCTGACGTTCGTGAGTCCGTTCAGCTACACGCTGACGCCGCAGGCGGAGCTTATCCCCCCGGACGACAGCAGCCTTATATTCAGCGCCCAGCGCTCCGCCGTCATGCCGCTGATGGTGGTGACGAACATCTTCGGTGAGGGATTCAGCACCGAGAACCTTTCGGGGATACTTGCCTCCGAGGAATTGCAGCAGCGCCTTATCGGGAATATCCTGGCGGAGGTGACCTCCAAGCGGTATTACGGCGTGAACATGGATATAGAGTACATCGCGCCGGAGGACCGGGAGCGCTACAACGCATTCCTGGAGCGGCTCACGGACCTGCTGCACGAGCAGGGCTACATCGTCGTGACCGCGCTTGCGCCGAAGCTCTCTGCGGACCAGCAGGGAGTACTCTACGAGGCGCACGACTACGCCGCCCAGGGCAGGATCGCGGATTATGTGATCATCATGACTTATGAGTGGGGGTATACATATTACCATAAATCATTATAGTTATTGCCCTACACGACAATTAGGAAGAGAAAATCGACAATTAGGAATACTTGTATTGACAAACCGTTTTTCTCATAGTAAAATATATCAACGCAACAATTATATCAGCTATGAAAGGACGGTTACAGTTGACAACGAAAAAGATGAGAGCTATTCTTGCCATGGTGCTGGCAGGGGTCATGACGGCTTCAGTGATACCGGTCACAGCGTCGGCGACCGTAAACGGCTTCAGATACAAGGGTCAGTACAGTACAAAAGCCGCAGATATTATAAATGATCTTGGTGATATCAGCGACACCAGTGCGTGGGACGTTATATATGACGGCGGACACCATGGCGTCACTGGCGAAAAACTGGAAGAAACGCTTGTGGCGCTGGAAAACGACCCGACGGATCACGGAGATGTAGAACTGACGGCTGGATCCGTATATTATGCCAGGGATAACAGCAGCGACCCGTCCGCGGCGTTTCGCGCGGCTATCACAGAAAATCAGACCAGGACTTTATACACTCTCCCTGTGAGCGCCAGCAGCCTTGCATACGGCGCTTCCCTGAAGGACGCGCTGCATGAATTGTCCGGCTGGCGGCTGTGGGTGGGCGACTCCGGATTCAACACAATCACTCCGGTCGCACCCGTAAGCACCTCCGAGGATATCGAAACCTCCGATATTGTGGACGCAATAAACGCGCTGGGAACGGAGTATCAGAATATCGCGATCCAGTTCATATTCAAGGGCACCGAATTCAATGTCCCGTACTATTCCGTGTTCAACGAGCCTCTGGGCGGAAGTTACACCATAAGTGCAGATGATCACGGTACGTTAGAAGGAAAGTATGGATTTTATCACCGTGTGCCGGACGTTGCCGAATCATTCCTGATTGTATCCAGCGGCGACGAAGCCTGGGATTTCATTGAACGTATGGTGCGCAATTTCGATGAATTTTACTATGATCGGTCGAAGCTGATACGAGATGCTGTGATCGAGGTTTTTGACAGCTATGGCACTTCCGTTGGCAGTATTGATCCTAAAAATTCCTCGGATTATCAGTATCTGTCCCCATACAAGTATTTCAAATCCCGGGAGAGCAGCGATGTCCTCTGGCTGATACGCGATAAAAATGGTACATATCCGGCGTTCAGCGCTTCTGGTGATAAGGTGGAGGACAAGATCAATGAGTTCCTTGCGCAGAACATTTATGTTGATGGTATCAATGCCAGACTGTGCCCTGAGCTGAAAGTCACCAGCAATACGCTCTCCGACGGCGATGTGATCACCGACATGGGGCTGTATCAGCAGTACAACCTGACGGAGCTGCCTGCGAAAATCAGTGATATATCCGGTGCGCTGACTCTACAGGAACACAGGGGATTCGACTACGACAGCTGGAAGCTTTTCGAGGCGGTTCCCACCGGGACTCAGGGAGAATACAGGCTCAGCGAGCTTACGCACGACAAGGACGGCTTCAGCCTGGATTCCATATCCGGAATTGCTGACGGAAGCATGCTGGTGGCGTATATTCCGCAGATAGATCTGAGTGCCATTCCGCTGGTCGAGGCCGATGTCATTGAGCCGGAGGAGGGTAAAACCCCCGACAACATAGCGTTTATCCCTGCTGGCACGAACTACGGCGTTAGCAGCGTGGCATGGTACAGCAACTGTCAGCCGTTCTCCGGGGAGTTCGCCGCCGGGGGGCAGTACACCGTAGCCGTTACGATGAAAGCGGAGAAGTACTACGAGTTCGACAAAACGACCTCCGCGGAGATAAACGGGAATGACGCGGTTATCCGGAACCTTACCTCCGATACTATCATCATTGAGTACACCTTTAAGCTCCCGGAGGACCCGTGGAGTTTCGTTGATGCAGAGCTTGCCAAGGAGAACCCGGTCATCAATGTGCCGGACGGGCTGAGCATTCCTGCGAGGGTAATGCAGAAAATAAAGAACTCCGGCAAGGTGGTGGAGCTGAATTACGGCGGCTACAGCTGGATAATCACCGGATTTGACGCGGATTACACCGCGAACGACATCGACCTCCGAGTGACCGTGGTGGCTGAGAATAACTGGGCGGAAGCCGTGAAGAACGCTTCCGGGCACCTGTACAAAATGCAGATTTCCATTCAGCACAGTGGGAAGTTCGGATTCACGGCGTATCTGAAGCTTGACCTCAGTCAGGGCAGACCCTCTGCGACCGGCAGATATTACGCAGGGCTGTATGAGATATCCGGAAACGCACTCAGTCTGAGCGGCAGTTCCGATCTTGCGACGGAGAACGGAAAGTGGATCGCGAAATTAAAATTCACACACGCTTCCGACTGGCTGATAACCGTTGACGGCAAGAAGACCACCGGAAACAATGGCGGTACCATCGAGGACAAGAAGGCAAGCACGCTGAAGTCCGAGGGCTGGGCGGATATCACGGAGGAGATAAAATCCGCGGATATCGGCTCAGTCATAGAGATAACGCTCAATGATGAACCCACCATGCCCGGCGAGGCGCTCCGGGCGGCGACCGAAAGGAAAATCAGGCTGATAATCAACGCCGGATATGGCAGAGTATGGACGATCGACGGCGCGAGCGCGGTCGCAGGCGGTGATATCGACCTTGGAATTTCCGGCGTTGACGTGGATATTCCGGAGAGCGCCAGTGCGGACATCATCTGCACTGACCGCAGACTGCTCACAATAAATGCGCGTGCGCTCGGATTCACGGCGCGGGTCACGGTGCCCACCGGGGATAACGGCGCTGGTCAGAAGGCGGCGCTCTACCGTTACGATGAGAATACCGGCAGACTGGTATTCCAGGGGATATCCGAGGTCGGCAGCGACGGAAACGCCACATTCGATATCACGGGCGGCGGACGTTACTTCATTGCCCTTGGCAGCGGAGTGGAGGCTCCTGCGTACTTCTGCGGCGACGCTGATGGCAACGGAGCCGTCAACGCGATGGATGCCGTGGCAGTCCTGAAATACGTCGCATTCGGAGATACCATCGACCTGCGCAGCAGCGATGCTGATTCCAACGGCGTGGTCAATGCCTACGACGCTATGCTGATCCTGCAATATGCGACAGGAAAGGTGAAAGCGCTTCCGGCTGAAAGATAACGGTCTGAAATGCTCAATAATAATGCCCCGGACACAGGCTCCGGGGCATTATTTTGTTTGTCGGAATCCCCGATAAAACATTGCCAGGAAGAAAATAAAGCGCGCTGAGAAGGAATGGGGCTATACAAAATGAAAATAATATGTTATAATAAGAATTAACTATTCATTCTGTCCACATGTCAAAGGAGAAAAAATGGAACCACAGCATAAAAAACGAAGCACGTTTTCCGGCAAGCTGGGATTCGTGCTTTCGGCGGCAGGCGCGTCGGTAGGGCTCGGCAATATATGGCGATTCCCGTATCTGGCGGCGAAATACGGCGGAGGTATATTCCTTCTTATTTACATCGTTCTGGCGCTGACCTTCGGATACACGATGATAACTGCGGAAACGGCGATAGGGCGCATGACCCAGAAAAGCCCGGTGGGAGCCTACAAATCCTTCGGGAAGTCGAAATGGCTGTCTTTCGGTGGCTGGATAAACGCGATAATCCCTATACTCATTGTCCCGTATTACTCCGTTATCGGCGGCTGGGTCATCAAATACCTGGCGGAATACATCATGGGCAACGGAGAGCAGCTCGCGGCTGACGGATATTTCGGGGAATTCATATCCAGCGGCGGAATCACGGAGCTGTGCTTTCTGGTGTTCACGTTCCTGACCGTGATAATAATTTTCGGCGGAGTGCGGAACGGTGTGGAGCGTGTTTCCAAGTTCATGATGCCTATTCTGGTGGTGCTGTCGGTGCTCATCGCCGTCTACTCCATAACCAGACCGGGCGCGCTGGAGGGCGTGAAGTACTTCCTGATACCCAACTTCTCGAACTTCTCATGGATGACGGTCGTCGCCGCAATGGGGCAGATGTTCTATTCGCTGTCCATTGCAATGGGAATACTGATAACCTTCGGCTCCTATATGAAAAAGGACGTGTCCATCGAGGCCTCCACGGAGAACGTCGAGATATTCGACACCGGCATTGCGATAATGGCAGGACTGATGATAATTCCTGCGGTGTTCGCGTTCTCCGGCGGTGATACGGATACTCTCCAGGCAGGCCCCTCGCTGATGTTCATTACTATCCCCAAGGTGTTTGCAAGCATGAACATGGGCGGATTCGTGGGTATCCTGTTCTTCTTTCTTGTGCTGTGTGCCGCGCTGACCAGTTCTATCGCCCTGACGGAAAGCGCCGTGTCTACGTTCCAGGACGAGCTGGGCTGGGGAAGAAAGAAGTCCACTGTGGTGGTAACTGTGATAATGGTGCTCCTCGGTACCCTGTCCTCCCTGGGATACGGCCCCCTTGGCGGAGTGCAGATACTCGGCATGCAGTTCCTTGACCTGTTTGACTTCCTCACGAACTCCGTTATGATGCCGATAGCCGCGATCGCGACCTGCCTTCTGGTGTCCCGGGTGATGGGCGTAAAGAAGATCGAGGAGGAAATGACGGTCGAAAACGGAAAGTTCAAGAGAAAGCCCATCTTCAACTTCATGATAAAATATCTCTGCCCGTTCTTCGCTGCCGTAATACTGATCAGCTCGGTGGCAAATGCCTTCGGCTGGATATCCATGTGAGCCTGTAAAGCTCCCCCGTTCTGTGCGGACAGACGGGGGAGTTTTTTTATGCGTATGTGCTCCGGCAATGCCCCGGATTATACGGAGCCGAGTACACTGACAGCGTACCAAATGCCGCGGGAAATGTGATATGATTATAGCGTGGGAAACAGCCGGCGGTCCGTATGTCAGAACCGCTGGGCAGAGAAAACTTACGGTACGGAAATACCGGGAAATGGAGAGAAAAATGGCGACCAGAAAATGCCCCTTCTGCGCTGAGGAAATACAGGCGGAAGCTATAATCTGCCGATATTGTCATTCACGGCTTGACAGTGCGCCGAACTTTACCGCGCCGGTTCAGACTGAACCGAAGCCCGAACCTGAGCCAGTGATGCAAAAGCCGGACCCCAGTCTGACGAAAGCTGAAATACTGCTCGACAGGGACAGGTTCGCACTGGAATGGGACCGCCAGCCGGAGCCCTCAAAGTCCAAGATAATGGAGTCGTTCAGGGACCTGTGTGGTACTCTGAACAGCAGTACGGCTGAACCGGCGCTCGAGCAGCTTATGTATCAGCTGAAGAAGTACAATAACAAGACGATCGCGATGCCTGATTTCAACCCCTCCCTGTTCGCGTCGGCGGTGAGCAGGATCTACTCCGTCAGACTGGACAGCGAAAAGCCCCTGGTGTATTATGACGAGGGTATCTTCTCAAAGGGCAAGGTGGGATATCTCATTACCGACCAGAGATTCTACAAGATAACCAAGAACGGCGTAATGTATGTCGCGGTGGACGATATTCACTCCATCACCAAAAAGACCATCACGGACGGCTGGTTTCTGAACGGAAACAAGGAGCTTTCACTGACCGGGGATTCCAGCTTCCTGGTGGGAGTATTATGCGACCTTTGCGGAAGAGCGACCAGAGCCTTTGAGGGGAGCGGATTCAGGATCCAGGTGCTGATAGAGTCCGGCTCATCTATTACATAAAAATAAAAAAATGGAGGTTCATCATGGCAACAAAAAAATGCCCGTTTTGTGCGGAGGAGAGCCAGGCAGAAGCGATAATCTGCCGTTACTGTCACAGTAATCTCATGCAGGGGAATGCGGCGCCGTCCTTTCAGGCGGCTGCACAGCCGGCAAAGCCTGCGCTGTCCTTACCGGCGCCGGCTGCCGGGGAAAACCGCGTTGCAAGTCTTTTCGAGCAGCAGGGGGAGAAGTTCAATACCCACGGCGTCACTTCGCTGAATCAGATGATCGGCGTGATCCAGACGATGTCGCTGGAGCAGGCGCTGAGCCGCGTAAAGTCGTCATTCCCGGATAATCCGGCGCTGAAAGACAAGGTAATGTCGAGGATTTCCGGAATGATGAGGGCAGGCGAAGAGGTTATCTTCTATGTCCCCAGGGGTGGTTTCGGAAAGCCGGAGAACGATGCATTCGTGCTGACGGACAGGGCATTCTATTCACTGCATAAGAAAAACATACTGGTGACGGAGCTGAAGGACATCAGGTCAATAACCAAGCTCATCACCGTAAACAGCTGGTATATCAACGACAACACGGATATCAGTATCGGCGGCGTCATGCCGGACGAAACAGTGGGAGATATCCTCGCGGCTGTAGCGCTCGTCTGCGGTCTGTGCCAGGGGATATTTGACGGCAGAGGACCCAAGCTGCTTCTCCAGGGCTGGGATTTCGACACATAAGGATAATATCGCGCCATCTGCTTGGCAGAACCGCTTCTGGAATACCGGGAGCGGTTTTTGCGTAGAATCCACGGTCGTTGAAATACCGTACAACCACTCCGCCATATAATCAAACGGGGTGATGATATGGGTACGGTACTGACTTACACCGCGTCCTGCGGCGCCGCCGTGAATTTCAGCGATGAGGGATATATTGATTCCACCGGGCAGGAACTTGACTTCCGCCGCGAGGAAATGACGAGCACTGCCGCGCAGATCGCGCAGGAGATCCAGCTGCGCCAACTCCGCGAAGAGCGGCGGAGCGGCAGTGAATTACCCGGGCGCCGATGATGTACGCTGTTTACCTCCGGAAATCCCGGGCGGACCTGGAAGCGGAAGCGATGGGGCAGGGCGAAACCCTGGCAAGGCACCGGGCGGCGCTCCGGGAATACGCGCAAAGCCACGGAATGGAGATAGGCGCGGTATATGAGGAGATCGTATCCGGAGAGAGCATTGACGCGCGCCCGAAAATGAAGCAGCTCCTCCGGGAGGTGGAGCAGGGGCGCTGGGCTGGAGTTCTCTGCATGGATATAGACCGCCTGGCGAGGGGCGACAGCGCGGACCAGGCGAGGGTATCGAACACGTTCCGGATCTCCGGGACGCTGATTATCACGCCGTCCAGGGTGTACGACCAGAGCCGGGAGAGCGATGAGGAATACGTTGATTTCGAGCTGTTCATGGCACGCCGGGAATACAAGGCGATTTCCCGGCGGATAATGCGTGGGCGTATTGCTTCCGCAAAGGAGGGGCACTTCATCGGGAGTACTCCGCCCTATGGCTATGATAAGGTACGGGTCGAAAAGGGCAGGGGATATACGCTGTCGCCGAATTCTGAAAGCGATACGGTGAAGCAGATATATTCCATGTGCAACAGCGGAATGGGCTGCAATTCCATCGCAAGGCGGCTCGATATGATGGGGATTGAGCCGCGAAAGGGAAGTTCATGGAGCAGCGCTTCGGTCCGGGATATACTCCGGAATCCGGTTTACTGCGGCAAGATCCGCTGGCAGTACCGCCGGGAGGAGAAGACGCTTACCGACGGAATCCCCACGACTTATCGGCGCGAAAATCCCGATTGCATTATCGTCCGTGGACTGCACCCGGCGCTGATAAGCGAGGAGGAATTCCGCCGGGCGCAGCAATATCTGGGCAGCCGCAGAATACCGCACGCAAGGAAAAATACGCAGCTGCGGAATCCCTTATCCGGGCTGGTGTACTGCGGAATTTGCGGCAGCATGATGACAAGGCTCGGGACGGGCAGCAGGAATTCCAGCGACATACTCCGCTGCCCGAATCGGGATTGCAACAACGTGTCCGCAAAGCTGGCGCTCGTGGAAAGCGCGCTTGTTGAGGGAGTGGCACGGTGGCTCAACGACTGTCGCGTGAATGTCGGAATACCAGCTTCCGAAGCTGCGGAAGCGGAGAGAATATGCGCCGACAGAGCGCGTGCCGAGCTGGATAAGCTGAACGGTCAGCGTGAGAGAATATACTCATTTCTAGAGCAGGGGGTGTACTCCCCGGAGGAATTCCGGGAGCGCATGGAATCGCTCGAAAAGCGGCGATCGCAGCTTTCGGAGAATCTGCGACAGGCTGAGCAGGCGGTCAGCGAGGCGGAGGGCGATCGTCAACTATGTGCGCAGATAATCCCCCGGACGGAGTGTGTGATGGATATTTACGCGCAGTCCACACCGGAGGAGAAAAACCGCCTGCTAAAGACGATAATCAGCCGGGCTGAATATGTAAAAACGGGGCGCAATACCCGGGGGAATGCTGACCGGGGCAATTTCACGCTTAACGTGGTTCCGCTATTTCCAGAAATAAAAACAGGAGCAGAATGACTATAATGACGCCGGACGTATACATACGGCCCTCCGCTGGCGGTCTCGCCGATAAACGAGGTGCGCCGGGTGCTGGATTACGCCGTCACCGAGATACCGCCGGAGAAGATACTCATGGGCATGCCGAATTACGGCTACGACTGGACTCTGCCCTTCATGCGCGGCACTCCCGCGCAGAGCATAGGACTCACCCAGGCGGTGGAGCTTGCGTTGCGCTACGGGGTGCAGATACAGTACGACGAGAGGGCGCAGGCGCCGTATTTCAACTACACGGACAACGGCACGCAGCACATCGTGTGGTTCGACGATCCGCGCAGCATTGAGGCAAAGCTGGGACTTATCGACGAATACGGGCTTGCCGGCGCCAGCTGGTGGACCGTCAACCGGTGCTACGTCCCGGGACTTCTTGTGCAGCAGTCCATGTACGACACCGTGAAGCTGTGAAGGCAAAATCCGCCGCAGAACGCAATTCCGCGCCTGCGGCGGTTCCTTTTGTCAGAGCATATTTTGGCAGATACCCGAAAAACTATTGACAATTTGTCGAAGAAAGTGTATCATGTTAATAAAGTCTTTAAAAAGGGAGAAGTTCCATGAAAAAATACATTGGAAGTATTATCACAGGATTGTTCATCGTGGCATTCCTGATCGGCTGCATTATCCAGGCACCGATAAGCCAGGCGGTCGGCTCGCTGTGGTCGCTGCTGCCGCCGGTGGTCGCCATCGGTCTGGCGCTCATCACCAAGGAGGTGTATTCCTCGCTGTTCATCGGAATACTCTGCGGCGGCGTTATTTTCGCGATAGCCCAGGGTTCCGGATTCGAGGGCATGTTCACGGCTGTCATTGAGAAGGGACTTATCGCGAACCTGTCGGATTCCTACAACGTGGGAATACTCGTGTTCCTGGTGGTGCTGGGAGTTATCGTCGTTCTCATGAACAAGGCAGGCGGAAGCCGCGCCTACGGCGAATGGGCGGCGGCGCACATCAAGACGCGCAGGGGAGCGCAGCTTTCCACATTCCTGCTGGGCGTGATGATATTCGTTGACGATTACTTCAACTGCCTGACGGTAGGTTCCGTAATGCGCCCGGTAACGGACAAGCACAACGTGTCCCGTTCCAAGCTTGCGTATCTCATCGACGCGACTGCGGCTCCGGTGTGCATTATCGCGCCGATATCCTCCTGGGCGGCGGCGGTCAGCGGCACAGTTGAGGGCGCTAATGGAATCAGCCTGTTCATCAGCACTATCCCGTACAACCTGTACGCTCTGCTTACCATCGTGATGGTGATATTCATGGCGTCCTCGGATATGGATTTCGGACCCATGAAAAAGCACGAGGACAACGCCCGTAACGGCGACCTTTTCACCACGCGCAACAAGGTCTACGAGGACGACGACCAGCCTATCCGGTCAAAGGGAAAGGTAATTGACCTTATCCTTCCGGTGGTCATACTGATAGTTCTCTGCGTTATCGGAATGATCTACACCGGCGGATTCTTCAGCGGCACGAATTTCATCGACGCATTCGCGAACTGCGACGCGGCTCTGGGACTGTCCCTCGGCTCTGTGGGCGCGCTTATCCTCATCATCGCCTACTTTATGCTTCGCGGCGTGCTGAAGTTCACTGAGTGCATGGATTCCATTGCGGCAGGATTCAAGCAGATGGTTCCTGCAATACTTATCCTGACCTTCGCGTGGACTCTCAAGACGATGACGAACAACCTCCACGCCGGGGATTTCGTATCCGGACTGGTGGAGAGCGCGACGGCGCTGCATATCCTGCTGCCGCTTATCCTGTTCGTTGTCGCGATCGGACTTGCCTTTGCCACCGGAACCTCCTGGGGAACGTTCGGTATCCTTATCCCGATAGTTACCAGCGTGTTCAGCACTGAGCTTGCTGCCGCTGCGGAATCCGGGGAGATACCCCAGATGGTCATTGTGTGCATTTCCGCCTGCCTTGCCGGCGCGGTCTGCGGCGATCACTGCTCGCCTATTTCGGATACCACTATCATGGCGTCCACTGGGGCGCAGTGCGACCATGTGAACCATGTGTCCACGCAGCTTCCCTACGCGCTGACGGTCGCTTCTGTCTGCGCGGTGGGATATCTGATTTCCGGCTTCGTGCAGAATGTGTTCGTGGTTCTGGGCGCGTCCCTGGTGCTTATGGTGGGCGTGCTGTTTGCGATAAGGGCATTCACCAACCGTAAGAAAAAGACACTATAAAATAGCATAGCAAAAGGGGCTGTAGAAATACAGCCCCTTAAATTATTCTCTCACTTCTTCTCGTCAAGCAGCATAACGCCGTCCGCCGGATTGTGGTCTATTGCCCCGACAATGCGGTGCGGAGTATACGGCTCCTCAAGGTACGCAATATCCTCGGCGGTAAGGCGGACGGAGAGCGCATTCGCCGCGTCGTCCAGGTAAGCCGCCTTCGTTGCCCCGACTATCGGGGAATCCACGCCCTTTGCCCAGTGCCACGCAAGCGCGATCTCCTGCATTTTCACGCCGTAGCGTTCCGCAAGCTCATGCACCCGGGAAACGATCTGCATGTCCTGCTCCTCGGTGCGGTCGTATTTACCCCTGGCGACGCGGTCGGTGCGGCTGCGGAGCGTGTCGGAATTCCATGTCGGACGGGCGAGATGTCCTGCGGCAAGCGGACTGTACGGCATAAGTGACACTCCCATCTGCCGGCATATCGGGATAAGTTCGCGCTCGTCCTCCCGGTAAAGCAGGTTGTAGTGGTTCTCCATCGCCTGAAACTGCGCCCAGCCGTGTTCCTTCGCGCAGAGCTGCATGTTGTGGAACTGATACCCATACATCGCCGAAGCGCCCAGGGCGCGCACCTTGCCTGCCTTTACGAGGTCGTTGAGCGCTTCCATGGTTTCCTCAATGGGAGTTTCGTAGTCGAACCGGTGAATTATATACAGGTCCAGATAGTCTGTGCCGAGCCGTTTCAGGGTGCCGTCGATTTCACGGTGGATAGCCTCCGCGGACAGCCTGCCCGGATTGAAATACACCTTGGAAGCGATGACCACCCTGTCGCGGCTGATGTTGTTCTTCAGCGCCCTGCCGAGGTATTCCTCGCTGGTGCCGGCGGAGTACCCGTTGGCGGTATCGAAGAAGTTTATCCCGAGGTCGAGCGCGTGGCGGACTACTTCCTCCGTGGCGCTTCCGTCCAGGGTCCAGTCGTGCATTGTGCCTGCCTTGCCGAAGCTCATGCAGCCTACGCAGACCTTCGATATTTCAATGTCGGTGTTCCCGAGTTTTGTGTATTCCATGTAACCTCGTCCTTTCTGAATCCTGTCAGTTCCGCTGCTTCTTTCGGATCTTGTCCCAGGGCAGCTGCACAAGGATCACCGCGGAAAATACAATAGCGCAGCCTGCGATCTGCCGCGGAGTGAGCGTCTGGTCGGTTTTCAGCAGCCCGGTCGCCCCGGCTATATAGCCGGATATCGCCGCCACGACGGATTCCATCGAGAGAATGAGCGCGGACACGGTGGGGTCGAGCCCCTTCTGCCCGACGATCTGGAGGGTGTATCCCACGCCGCTGGAGAGAACTCCGGCGTACAGTACCGGGACGATTCCGTCCACTATCTGGCTCCAGGCAGGCTCCTCGAAGATGAACGCGGCGATGGTGCTGAGCACTCCGCAGACGAAGAACTGAATACAGGACAGCACCACGCCGTCCGTCAGCGGAGAATACTTGTCTATCACGAGGATATGCACCGAGAACACCAGCGCGCAGCCGAGGACCAGCAGGTCGCCGGTGGATATAGTGAAGCTGTCGCCGGTGAAGCACAGCAGGTACATTCCGACAACGGCGAGCACAACCGCCACCCAGACTGCGCCGGGCACCTTCTTGTGCAGGAATATCCCCAGGATCGGCGTGAGGATTATGTACAGCGTGGTTATGAATCCGCCCTTGCCCACGGTGGTCATGGACAGCCCGTACTGTTGCAGGGTGGACGCCACGGTCAGCGCCAGTCCGCAGGCGATTCCGCCAATGATGGTGGTTTTGAGGGGGAGGGGCTTCCGTTCCGCTTTCGGCGTGCGGTTCCGGAGTATGAGTATCACGGGGATAAGCACCGCGCCGCCGATAAGGCTGCGCACGCCGTTGAATGTGAGCGGTCCCATGGAATCCATGCCGGCTTTCTGCGACACGAACGCCATTCCCCATATCACCGCCGCCGTCAGAAGCAGCAGGCAGTTCCGTAATTTCTGCGTATTTGTCATGTGTTGAACCTTGCTTTCCTGCGGGATCACGCCGCATTATCAAGGTTGATTATACCACATAAACGTCGTTCTGTCAATAATACAGCAATACCCCCATGACCTTTCCGCCATGGGGGTAGTTGTATTTTAGCCCACGATCTTTCTGAGCATTGCCGCTGCGTCAAGGGCGTCTATCCTTCCGTCGCCGTTGAGGTCAGCCATCGGGGTATTCGCCGCCGTGGAGGTGCCTGCCGAGTGCTTTATCACTGCGGCGGCGTCCAGTGCGTTGAACTCGCCGTTGTTGTCCGCGTCGCCGGGAAGGTCGGACAGCGCGTCTATCATCACGATGTAGGTGCCCTGGGTGTATGCGTTGTCGAGCAGCGCGTTTCCGTCGCTGTCGATGAGCGCCGCGTTAACGAATTCCGTGCCGTTGGCGGTCACGCGGTAGATGTTCGCGATCTGCCCCGAGAACTCCTTGCGGAATGTCGTGCGGAGCGTGTAGGGAACCGTGCTTCCGGGTACGTCGAGCTTCATGCCGGCAGTGCCGCGCAGTCCGCTGACGCTGACCGTGCTGTACATAATGCCCAGCTCTATGGTGCCGGAGGTGAACTCACGGTCGGCGTAAACCACGCACGCACGGGAGGAATCCACCACGAATTCGCCGGTGTCCTTCATCTTCTGGAGGGCGTCTGTCACCTTTTTAGGAACGCTGGTAAGTCCGTTGAGGTTCACGGTGATGGTGCTGTTCTGGGGCTGGCTGAGAATGTATTCCGCCACCTGGTCCCAGTCGATTATCCTGCCGTCAACGGAGGGATTCACGTCGGAGGGGTCAGTCGGATCTGCCGGACGTCCAGGATTTACCGGCTTTCCGCCGCCACCGCCGCTGGTCCTCTTGAATGTCACGTCGATGGTCGTGTCTTCCGTAACGGTGAGGGTGTAGGCGTTCTTGTCAAGCTTGACCTCCGTGCCGTTTACCTTGAAGCTGTCCACGGTGTAGCCGTAATCCGGCTTTGCGGTGAACTTCACCTGGGAATCCGCGTTGTATTTTCCGGTGCCGGGGGTGACGGTTCCGTGGTCGCCGCAGTTCACGGTGACATCGAACTGCGCCACCTGGAACTTCACCGCGAACTCATGCGCTTCCCTTATGCTGCTGATGGTGTATTTCCCGTCGGTGAGCGTAACTTCCTCCCCGTCGAGGAATGCCTTTGCGATGTAGCCATCTAACGGCGTCGCTTCAATAGTGAGGGAATCGCCGTCAACATAGTAGTAGTTTCCTGCTGCCGGTGAAACAGTGCCGCCGTAGTTGGAGGTGATCTTCACCTGGTGTACGTTGCCCATCGCGCCGAGAATGAAGTCAAACTCGACAGGCTCGCCGGCGAGGTCTGCGTCAGCGTCGGTGACGGTGAACTTGAATATTCTTGTGCTGTGGTCCTCCTCGGGGATAGTGCCGTTGAGTGTGACCTTTCCGTCAGTAAGCTGGAGCCATGTGGGGAAGTCTGCCGGCGCCGTGAAGGTGTACTTTCCGGAACCTCCCTCAAAGCAGGTATTGAGATCAACGCTGATAGTGGAATCCTTGGTCAGCAGGTCGTCGGTCTTTGCGGTCTTGACCTGGGTTATGCCGTAGGTGGAGAGGGTAGCAGGAACGCTGCTGTCCGCAATTCTGATATAGCTTGAGTAGCTGCTGCTGTCGTGGAAGCAGTCCGGATCAAGGATCGCTGCGTTGTAAGCCGCCTCGTCCGCGAAATCCGCGAGATTCGATATTTTCTTTGCCTGGAGTGTCTTAATGGAATGGGGGTAACCGGTGGAGTTGATCAGTAAGTCGCCGTTATGCACCGTAATGTTAACATTGTCCCTGATAACAGAACTGCTGGCACTGATACCAACTCTTGAACCGCCGTTCAGCGGGGTTCCGCAGGTGATGTCAATGTTAGAGTTCTCGATGATAAGATCACCTGTGTATATTCCCGTGCTGGCATACATGTTGCCGCTGTTGTTGTATTCTTCATCGCCGCATGTGAATTCCAGATCCACGTCCTTTATTGACAGTGTGCCGTCATAATACATCCATATTATTGCCGTGCTCCTGCAGCTTTCGTTGCTTGCAATGATTTTGGCATTGTCCTCGCCGAGGATCTTCAGAGTGCCCTCATACACATAGATTGATGTATGCTTTGATGACAGTCTGTTGGTTCCCTTAACGATAATCGTGGTATCTTCGGGAACCAATATTGCGTAACTGCTCGTGGTTTTGAAATCAAGTCCGTCGATCACCAGGGTGTTGGCTTCGTAGCCGTCCGCCGCGGAGCCGTACCATGCCCAGCCGGAGCCGGAGCAGTTGTCCTCGCAGCCGGTGAAATCACCGCCGTAGTTCCACTGGACTTCCTTACCGAAATATCCGTGGCTGAGAGTGAAATTCAGACTGTAGTCTATATCCTTGACCGTCATCTTGAAGGCAGCGGAGCTGTCGGCATATGCCGCGACAACGTCGTATTCGTCACCGGCGTTCAGGTCCGTTTTGCTGGATACTGTTACTTTGGCAAGTCTGCCTTCGTCCTCGTAGTCGTTCGCGGTGCGCTTTTCGACCTTGATGTCAAAGTCGCCGGATACGTCCACGCCGTCCTTGAGTATGGTAACTGAAATATCGTCAACGGAGTCCTGTCGTGTGACCACCAGGTCCACAAAGAATTCACCGGAGCCTGCCGCCGCATAGATATCGCTGTTCAGTGCGCCTTTAGGGTCCTTGTTGATCATATCGAACAGCGGTACGCCCATATATACGGAGTTTCCGATCTCGTCCCTGAGCTTCGCGTCCGTTATGTATTCATCGCCGGAAAGCGCGTAGATGGTCCTGTCGTCGAGGTCAGAGAAGCTGATCTCGCTGTCCCGGAAGGCAGATTCAGTGGTCCTCTTTATGGGAGAATCGGATTGTTCGGAATAAGCGCCCAGCCTTATTGCCGGCATTATACCTTCGTCCTCCGTGCATAATGCGGCACTCTCGGTGGAATACGCAGTAAGCTCCTGTATCTTCTGGATCTTGCTGTTGCGGACGTATGCCCCCCTGCCCGATCCGCATGAAACGCCGGTAACGCTGTCAGCCCGGGTGTAATAGAGCCTTACCCCGTATTTTTTGTATGAATCCGGGTTTCTCTGGTATCCGATAACATCTTTCATGGAAGATAACCGCACCAGATATACACCATCGCTGTATCTGTCGCCTACGCCTATTATCGTAGAGGGAGGGGAATAAAGATCAGCCCCATAAACGCCACAGGAAGACGAGCTGAGTCCGATGACCGTGGTGTTATCGCGGAAGTCCATTTTGCTGATATTGATACTGTTGTTTCCGTTCTCACCGAAGAGAGTTACCTTGTCGCCGATGGCTGCACCGTTGGAATAGATGGATTCGCCGTAGCCCGTGCCCACGCAGTACACGGAACCGTTGAAGTATCCGGTCAGATTCAGCTGGAACCCTTCGCCGTATATGCTGAGATTTCCGCTGGGGGCTGTGCTGACCGAGCTCGTGTAAATCATACCTGCTGCAACAAGGCCGTTGCTTGCAGTGGAATCTATCGACGTATTTGGGGCATTGAGAATTCCGTTGATATCCGCATATTTGTAGTTCGGGAACATCGCGATAGCAGCCGGTTCAACGCTGATCACCGTTCCGGTGGGGATCGTGTTAGTGCCGTCGTTCGTGCACTTGTAGATTCCGTGCTGGACATTCATGTTGTGCGTTTCGCCAAGCAGCATGAATTCCGCGTAGCCGCCGTCGATGAGCACGTTCGACGCGATGTCTGCGTCTATTCCATAGGCGTTGACGTAACCGCCGGTCTGCGTGTATTTACCCGGTGCAATCTGATCCAGAGAGAATTCTAAATTAGTGCCTGTTCCCTCGAAATAACCGCCGTTCACCGTGATGTTGTTCATGACGGATATCGTGGTCGGCTCTGATCTGATAAATCCGCCGTTGATCTCAAGGTCCTGTACCATCATTCCGCCAACGGGAGAAGTGCTGGTGATGTCGAGGATTCCGGAGCCGTCGAATGAAACGCTGTAGGAATAATCTGCAATGAACTTTCCGTTGGCGTCGAGTTCGATCTTGTTGTAGTTAATGAGATCCACCTTGATATCGCAGGTCGGCTCAACCACCGGGCTTGAATCGGAAGCTGAAGCCAGCTCTGCTCCGAAAAGCGTCAGCGTTTCGATTCCGTCCCAGCTCCAGCCTGTGCCGTGACGCGGTTCGCCGACATCAAGCCTGCCTATAGATGTATCGCTTTCCTCCTCTGCGTAGGCAGAAAGCGATGTCAGCGCCTGTGCCGGCACCAGGGATACCGCCATCACTGCCGCAGTAAGAAGGCTGGTCAGCCGCTTTTTCGGGGCAGTAGTACTGATTGCCATAAATAAATCCTCCTGACTGATATTGCCATAAACTTTACATTACATTATAGCATATCCGTGTCAGGAGGTCAAGAAACTCTTCCTAATTGTTGTTTTTCTCTTCCTAATTGTTGATTTTGCGGTCGCCGACGAGTATTTTTTCGACAGGGCGGCGGACAAGCCTGTTCCAGAATTTCACGACGAATCCGGTCAGCAGGGCGGAGATGACCGTGCCCTCCCGGGTGCCAACGATACGCAGGTCGAAGAATATCAGCGACAGCACCACCGCCGTCACAACGCAGGAGATGTCGAACACCACCTTGACGTTGCCGAATTCCTTGTGTATGGTATCCGATATCGCCTTTACGAACGCCTCTCCGGAGTTCATCACGACGTTAGCGATGACGGAAAGCGCGATACCGAAGCTGAGTACCACCGTGCCGACCAGCACCATCAGCAGCTGGAACACATAGTTGGAGGGCTTCAGGAACGAGAATATCCACATGCCGAGGTCGGTGAACCACCCGAACAGGAACGACAGCGGAATCTGTATCAGCTGGATCCACTGGAACTTCTTCCGCAGAATGAGTATCTGTCCCAGTATCAGCACGCAGTTCCATATTATCAGCCAGTTGCCCAGGGTCAGGAACGTGAATTTCTCGCTCATCACGTTCGCCACCGATGAGATGGGGGAAACGCCTAGTTCTCCCTTTTTGGTTATCGCAACGCCCATCGCCGAAGTAAACAGGCTGATGATAAATAGGGCGTAGCGCTTTGCAAGTTCCTTTACGGGTATAAGTGGTTTTCTGTCTTCCATTTGTTCTCCTTTTCTGCGCAGAAAAGCCCGGGTTCCGAATGCGACTGGCTGGAAACCGGGCAGGGTTATTTTTCTGTAGAGCTTCTGTCATGTCTTTTGTTACATATCTATTATAACATTTCTGACAGAACAAATCAATCCCCCGATTGCATGAATCGGGGGACGTGTTTATTCGCGGATTTGTGCTATTTGCGCATTAAAGCACTCTTGAGAGGAACTCGCGCAGTCTGGGATTCTTCGGGGTGGTGAATATCTCCTCCGGAGTGCCCTGTTCCTGGATCTTTCCGTCAGCCATGAACATCACGCGGCTTGCCACCTCCCGGGCAAATCCCATTTCGTGGGTAACGACAACCATGGTCATTCCGTCGTCAGCGAGCTTCTTCATCAGCTCAAGGACTTCGCCGACCATCTCGGGGTCCAGCGCGGAAGTCGGCTCGTCGAACAGTATCACGTCCGGATTCATCGCCAGCGTGCGCGCGATGGCGATACGCTGCTTCTGTCCGCCGGACAGCTGGGAGGGATACGCCTCTGCCTTGTCGGAGAGCCCTACCATTGCCAGGAGTTCATCGGCGCGCTTGTCCGCCTGCGCCTGGGTCAGTATCTTGTTCTTGACCGGGGCGATGGTGATGTTCCTGCGGATAGTCAGGTGCGGAAACAGGTTGAAGTGCTGGAACACCATGCCCATTTTCATGCGGATCTCGTTCAGCTGCTTTCCCTTGGCGTGGGTTATGTCCATGCCCTCGAATTCCACGGAGCCGCCGGTGGGCTGCTCGAGCAGATTCAGG